>CDZI01066767.1_pt1 | contig 16797 bp, 17 predicted proteins | sample 554811 | NCBI WGS metagenome assembly CDZI01 (sample SAMEA3182110, study PRJEB8094) | gut metagenome | biome: human; feature: gut; material: Stool; isolation source: human stools | place: Canada | collected 2013-04-23
AGAAAGAAATGTGGCCGCCGGAGGCCGCCTCCCCGTCAGGGGGGAAACCGACTCGCCGCCGGGGCGGCGAAACCCGCCCCGCGCCAAGGGTCCTTAGACCGTAGGTCTAAGTGGTTTTCTTTGGTAACTTTCTTTTTACAAAAAAAGAAAGTTACTCGTGCCGGGGCACGAAACGCCCCAGCTTGCGCCCGTAGGCGCAACACCTGCTCGCCGCCGGGGCGGCGCCCCCCGCGCAAGCGCAAAAAAAGAGACGGCCTTCGCCGTCTCTTTTTGTATCTCATCAGTTGTCCGTGCGGTTCCGCCACTCCAGCTCCTGCTCCAGCTCGAATTTCAGCTTCTTGTTCTCCTCCACCAGCGTGTCGTAGTGGGTGCCCTGCACGTAGTACTTCACGAACGCAAACGTGGCCTCGTTGAACTCCTCCTCCGTGTACTCCGGCAGCAGGGAGCCGTTCTTCCGGCGCAGACCGGTGACCTCGATCACCACCAGCCGGCGGTGCTCCTCGGACAGCTGAAACAGCTTCAGCTGCTCGGGGATCTCCAGCTCCAGATCGCAGCGCTCGTTGACGATCTCCAGCAGACGGCGCTGCTCCGGCTTGGCGGACACGATGACGCCGTGCTCGGCAAACAGCCGCTTCAGATAGCTGGCGGAGACCTCCTCCCGGGTAATGGTGCCCTTGCCGATGCCGGTGAGCATGGTGTTGGACAGGTTCAGGCTCACATAGACCTCACTGCCGGTCTTCGGGTATTTCATGGACGTACCTCCTGATGTTCCGTTTTATTCGCCTTGCGGGCGTGGCTTCGTTCTGCGTATACCGTACCACATTCTATAAGAAATTGCAACTATTATATGATAAAAACACGGTATTTTTCTCAAAAATACATGGTTTTCATCATCCCAAACGTACCAAACATTTTATACGCGCCTCCTGCCGTCCCGGCAAACTTTCCCTATTCAAACGCCCCGCGATGTGATACAATGTTGCCATAGCACAGTGCGGGCGGGCACGCCTGCCCGACACGATAAGGACAAGGGGGCTCTGCCATGAACATCCAGCGCGCCTATGTGGAGATCACCAACCTCTGCAACCTCCACTGCGACTTCTGCGCCGGCCACCACCGGCCGCTGATGGCCATGCGTACCGACGACTTTGCGGTGGCGGCCAAAAAGCTGCGTGCTGTCACGCAGTATATCTACCTCCACGTTATGGGCGAGCCGCTGCTCCACCCGGAGCTGGGGAAAATTTTGGATACCTGCGCCCAGCTGGACTTCCGTGTCTGCATCACCACCAACGGCACGCTCCTGCCCAAAAAGTTGGATATCCTGCTTGCCTGCCCCGCCCTGCATAAGGTAGCCGTCTCTCTCCATTCCTTCGAGGGCAACCACCTGAACGTGCCCCTGGAGGACTACGTCACCGGCTGTCTCCGCAGCTGCCAGAAGCTGGCCGCCGCTGGGGTCAACTGCACCCTGCGCCTGTGGAACAGCGGCATGCCCCAGGCCCTGAACCCGGAGATCGAGCGCATCCTGGGCGAGCTCACCGGGCAGAATACCGCCCACCTCCCCGAGGATATGCTCCACAACCGCCGCTTGGCCCCCCGCATCTACATACAGAAGGACGAGCACTTCTACTGGCCCGGCGACGAGAACAACGACTGCCCCGACGACACCCAGTACTGCTACGGCCTGCGCCGCCAGCTGGGCGTGCTGTGCGACGGCACCGTGATCCCCTGCTGTCTGGACAGCGAGGGCCGGCTGGCCCTGGGCAACATTTTCCACCAGAGCCTGGACTACATTCTCAACACGCCCCGGGCCCAGCGCATCCGCCGCGGCTTTGACTGCCGTGAGCCCGCCGAGGCCCTCTGCCGCCGCTGCCACTACGCCTCCCGCTTTAATATACCTTTACCGCAGAGCAGCAAAAAGTAACGATCAGACAACAGCATTTGAAAATAAATGGCAAACAAGAGTAACAAAAACAGCAACCTAAGCTCCCAAAAAATACCGGTCCCGCTGGCCTCTCTGCCGGCAGTCCTGCTGCCCTGGTACGACCGGGAAAAACGTTCTCTCCCTTGGCGAGATATCGTCACGCCTTACCGCACCTGGGTGTCGGAGATCATGCTCCAGCAGACGCGGGTACAGGCGGTACTGCCCTATTTTGAGCGGTTTATGTCCGCCGCGCCGGACGTGCCCGCCCTGGCGGAGTTAGCGGAAGACCGCTTGCTCTCCCTGTGGCAGGGCCTGGGCTATTACAGCCGCGCCCGCAGCCTGCAGCGCTCCGCCCGTGTCATGGTGGGCCAATACGGCGGCTGTCTCCCTGACACGTACAGCGATTTGATACAGCTCCCCGGAATCGGCGACTATACGGCGGGCGCGATACTCTCCATCGCCTTTAATAAAGCCGTTCCTGCCGTTGACGGCAACGTACTGCGTATCGCGGCACGGCTGACCTCCTGCGGCGATAACGTCCTTGACCCGCGGACACGCCAGCACGTCCGCGATGCGCTGGCGGCCGTCATGCCCACCGACCGCCCCGGCGATTTTAACCAGGCCATGATGGACCTGGGTGCCGCAGTCTGCTTGCCAAAAAATCCCAACTGCGAAAGCTGTCCCGCCGCAAGCCTTTGTGCCGCAAAGGCTGCGGGGCTTCAGTCCCGGCTACCGGTGCGGGAAAAAAATACCGCCAAGCCGGAAAAGGACCTGACGGTCTTTCTGCTGACCACCCCCGATGGCCGCACAGCCCTGCGCCGCCGCCCGGAAACGGGCCTGCTCTCCGGCCTGTGGGAGTTTCCCAACACCGCGGGCGAGTTGACGGAAGCCCTTGCGGCACAACAGCTTCTGGACTGGGGACTCACGCCGCTTTCCTGGGAGAAGCGCTTTTCGGACAGGCATATCTTTACCCATCTCCGCTGGAATATGACGGTATTTCGCTTAACCGTCGCTGGCGACGGCCCTCCGGACTGGGTCTGGGCACCTGATGACCGGGACCTTTACCCCATGCCCACTGCCTTCAAAAAGTTGGAAAACAAATAAAATCGTATGCAAATAAAGGAGAAACAGGGATGGCACAGTTGTATTTTAAGTTTGGCGCCATGGGCTCCAGCAAGACGGCCAACGCGCTGATGGCGCGGTTCAACTACGAGGAGCGCGGCCAGGAGACGCTGCTGGTAAAGCCCCGTCTGGACACCCGTGACGGCGACCACATGGTCTATTCCCGCATCGGCCTGAAGCACCCCTGCATTTACTTCGATGAGATGCGCGAAATGTCGGAAACAGAACTGCAGACCTATGCCTGTATTATCATCGACGAAGCCCAGTTTCTGACAAAAGATGAGGTCTATTACCTCGTCCACCTCGTCGATGACTGCAGCATCCCCGTCATCTGCTACGGTCTCCGCGCCGACTTCAAGGGCGACTTGTTCCCGGGCAGCTACCATCTGCTGGTGCTGGCGGACAAGCTGGAGGAGGTCAAAACTATCTGCTGGTGCGGCAAAAAAGCGGCCTTTAACGCCCGTTTCGACGAAAATGGCCATGTGGTAAAGGAGGGCGCACAGGTGGTACTGGGTGCCAACGACAAGTATATCGGTCTGTGCCGCCGCCACTGGATGGCTGGCGACCTGGGCCCGGATTTTGACATCCACAAGGTATGATCTGCACCTTATGTCCCCGTAACTGCGGGGCAGAGCGCACTGCGGAGCACGGCAGCGGATTCTGCGGTATGCCCGCCGGACTGCGGGTGGCACGGGCCATGCTGCACCGGTGGGAGGAGCCGCCCATCTCCGGCACGAATGGCGCGGGAACGGTGTTTTTCTCCGGCTGTACCCTGCGGTGCTGCTTCTGCCAGAATGGCAGTATTTCCGCCGGTGGTCAGGGAAAGGATATCTCCACGGCGCGGCTGCGGGAGATTTTTGACGAGCTGATCGCCCGGGGCGCACACAACATCGAGCTGGTGACGCCCACTCATTTCCTGCCGTGGATACTGCCGGCCCTGGAGCCAAAGCTTCCGGTACCGGTGGTGTACAACTGCGGTGGGTATGAAAAGGTCGATACGCTGCGGCAGCTGGAAGGAAAGGTAGACATATATCTACCGGACCTGAAATATGCCGACGGCGCGCTGGCTAAGGCACTCTCCTGGGCGGAGGACTACTTTCCTGCGGCCTGCGGAGCCATACGGGAGATGTTCCGTCAGGTGGGACGGCCGGTGTACGACGAGAAGGGACTGATGAAACAGGGTGTGATCCTGCGGCACCTGGTACTGCCGGGGTATCTGAACAACACCCGGCAAGTGCTGGACTGGATCGCGGAGACCTTCGCGCCCGGTGACGTGGTGGTATCGCTGATGAGCCAGTATACGCCGCCGGCTGGCATGACGGGCCGGCTGGCGCGGCGGGTGACGGCGGCGGAGTACCGGGCGGCAGTGACCTATATGCGGAATTGCGGCATTGAGGACGGCTTCGTGCAGGAACGGACCTCCGCCGAGGAGGCCTACACGCCGGCCTTTGACGGAACAGGCGTATAACAGCAAAAAAAGAAAGCCCTTTCGGGCTTTCTTTTTTTGCTGTTATCGGGCCTGGGCGCGGTCATAGGAGACCACCACGCGGCGGTTTGGCTCAGTGCCCACGGAGTAAGTGGTGACACCGGGGACATCCTGCAGGGCGGCGTGGATCACATGGCGCTCGTAGGCGTTCATGGGCTCCAGGGTCACGCTACGGCGGTACTTCTGTACCTTGGTCGCCACCTTGCGGGCCAGGCTCTCCAGACTCTGCTCACGGCGCGCACGGTAGTTCTCGGCATCCATCTGGACGCGGACACGCTTGCTGTCGCTGCCGGTGTTGATGGCATAGTTGGTCAGCTGCTGGATGGCATCCAGCGTCTCGCCGCGATGACCGATCAGCTGACCCAGACGCTCGCCCACCAGAATGACCTTGTAGCGGCCCTTCTCCACCTCGTAGACCTTGACCTCGGCGGCGCTGTCCATATGCTGGAGCAGGCCGGAGACGAAGGCGATGATACGCTTGGCATTATCGTCATCACACTCGGGCAGGTCGATGGCCGGGGCCACAGGGGCGGGACGCTCCTTCTTCTCGGGGCGGGGACGGTCGCTGCGGTCGGGACGGCTCTGACGGTCCTGACGGGGCTTGTCAGCCTTTGGCGCCGCCGGCTTAGCGGGGACGGCGGGCTTGGGCTCCGCTTTGGGGGCGGCAGGGGTCTCGGGGATGATCTTCACCTCGGCGGGGGCGGCAACGTCTGCCTCCTCGGGACCATAGGTGATACGGATACGGGCGGGGGTGGCGCCGATGCCCAGGAAGCCGGTCTTGGCACGCTCCAGAATGGAGACAGACACGTCATCGCGGTCCATGCCCAGCTGCTCAAGGCCTTTACGCAGCGCCTCGTCCTCAGTCTTGCCCGTTACGTCGATATAACTCATAGACAAAACTCCTTATTCGTCGTAGTGTTCCTCGCGGTAGGCGCGGCCCCGTGCGTAGGGACGATTGCCCACCTTGCCGGCTTCCGTGGTGCTCTCGCCGGTCTTTTTCTTTTTGGGTTGGGGCTGGGGCTTCTTGCCTCCCTTGGACTGGGCCTGCTGCTCCAGCTGACGGTTGTAGTTCTCGCGGGCAGCCTGCATTTTAGCGTAGCGGGCCTCGCGCTTCTGGCGCTCCTTGTCGGTCTCCTCGCGGTCCAGCACCTTAGAGAAGTGCTTGTTCAGCACCTGCTCCTGGATGCAGGAGAAGGCGGCGTTGGCGATCCAGTAGACGCACAGGGCGGCGGGGAGGATGTAGCCCATCCACACCGTCATCAGGGGCATCATGTAGAGCATCGCCTTGGAGGAGCCGTTCATGTTGCTGTTGCCGTTGGTCTTCATGGAGATGCGGGTCATCAGGAACTGCAGCGCGGCGGAGATCAGCGGCATGAGCATGATACCGATGACGGGCCAGCCGCCGGAGGGGAACTGGCTGAACAGATCCTTGGGCACGGCGGACAGGTCCATGCTGAGGAAGGTGTAGTTCAGGTCGATAAGACCATCGAATTTGCCCTCGAAGCTGGACCAGTTATCGTGGATGAACTTGGCCAGATAGATCTGGTCATAAGCAGAGGCCTGACCACTGGCGCCGGACACATACCCCAGGGACACCGCCAGCTCGGTGATCTTGGCGATGACCTCGTTGGACAGGGACATGAAGTAGCGCAGGGGTGTACGGATGATGTAGTACAGGGCGATCAGGATGGGGAAGGGCAGGAAGGACCACAGGCACCCGGACATGGGGTTGACGCCCTCGCGGGCATAGAGGTCCGCGATCTCCTGCTGCTGCCTCTCCTTGTTGTTGGCGTATTTCTTCTGGATCTCCTGCACCTTGCTGTTCATGCGGCCCATGCGGAGCATACTCTTCTTGCTCTTGAGCTGGAAGGGAAGCAGCACCAGCTTGACGATCAGGGTGAAGAGGATCAGAGCGACGCCGTAAGAGCCCGTCCAGGTATAGAACAGGCGGGTGAGCCACGCGAACGGCACACAGATGTAGTAGCCGAGTTGTGCAAACATAGGCTTTTATTCCTCCGTAGTTTTTTGAGGGGGGTTGGTTCAGGGCACCGGATCATACCAGCCGCCCTTGTGATGGTGGAAGGGATGGCACCGCATAAGACGCTTGAAGGCCAGCCAGCCGCCCTTGGCCGCACCGTATTTCTCGACCGCCTCAAGGGCGTACTGCGAGCAGGTGGGGATATAGCGGCAGCGGGGCGGGAACAGGGGCGAGACGGCCCGGCGATAAAAGCGGATAGCGGAGAGAAGAAGTCTTTTCATACATCCTCCCGCAGCAATCCCAGCTCTGCAAGGCAGCGGAGGTATTGCTTTTCCAGCTTATGATAGGGCAGCTCGGCGGCACGGACACGGCCCACCATGATAATATCCCAGCCGGGGAGCATATCGGCCCTGTGCAGGCGATAGAGCTCACGAAACCGGCGGCGGACACGGTTGCGGACCACGGCGTGGCCCAGCTTGGTGGAGACGGTGACGCCCAGGCGGCTCATTCCCTGTCTGTTCTTCAGGCAGTAGACCACCACGCCGCCGGAGACGGCGGACCGGCCCCTGCGGTAAATGCGGCGGAAGTCGCTGTTTTGCTTCACCGTTACTCTTGCGTCCATAGTTCCCTCGCTATACTGGTTTTGCCTCGCCAGATACACCGATAGGGACGGGGATCTCGATCCTCCGTCCCTCAGGGCTTATCTGTATGTGCGATGCACCTTCCGTGACCTCAATGGGTCAGACGGGCACGACCCTTGGCACGACGACGGGCCAGAACCTTGCGGCCGTTGCGGGTGGCCATTCTCTTGCGGAAGCCGTGCTCCTTGGAGCGCTGACGCTTCTTGGGCTGATAGGTACGGAACATTGCATGACACCTCCATTTTTAAGATTATCCGGCGGGACAACAAGGCCCCGCGCTTACTCGACAGCGGTGAGATATTCACCGCCGCAGTAAACATTTCCACGCCTGTTGCACATCTGCGTGCAACCACGCGGAGTATATTATACAGATACAGGGGGGCACTGTCAACAAAAATTTACCCACAAGCGCCCGTTTTTGCGGGAAAAACAGGGAAAAAGCCGGCAGTTTATATTTAGAATAGGTGTAGACTTCCGGCGTGTTTTCTGCTATAATGTAGTGGGATATTTTGCGGCGGTACACCCCCCGCCATTTTACCGCGGAGGAAAACAGACAGCCTCCGCCGAAAGGGGAGTTTTTGCTTGAATTCCATGAAAGACCTGTGGGACAGCGTGCTCAAGCGGCTGAGCCATGAGCTGTCCGAGACCACCATCAACACCTGGTTCGACGAGGTAACGGTGGTGACAATGGAGGACTCGGCCTTCGTGCTCCATTGCAGCAATACCTTTAAAAAAAGCACCATCGAGGCCCGGTTCCTGCCACACATCAAGGCGGCGCTGCGGGACCTGTTCTCCACGGACCTGGAGGTAAAAATTCTGGACGATCAGCAGCTGGCAGCTTATCACGGCGTGGCGCCGGACAGGCCGGGCGATCTGTCAGAGTCGGAGGCCTTCACCTTTGAGACGTATGTGGTTGGACCCCAGAACAAACTGGCCTTTGCCGCCGCCAAGGCGGTGACCGAGAAGCCCGGAGAGAACTACAATCCGCTGTTTATCTACGGTGACAGCGGACTGGGCAAGACGCACCTGCTGTACGCTATCGCCAACGCCCTGCGTAAAAAGCGGCCGGAGGCACGGATCGTCTATGTGAAGGGCGATGACTTCACCAATGAGCTGATCGCCTCCATCCGGGAGAACCGCAATGCGGAGTTTCGGGAAAAGTACCGGCAGACGGATATCCTGCTGATGGACGATATCCAATTCATCGCCGGCAAGATACAGACCCAGGAGGAGTTCTTTCACACCTTCAACACCCTGTACGAGTCGGGGCGGCAGATTGTGCTGACGTCAGACCGGCCGCCCAAGGAGATCACTCAGCTGGAGGACCGCCTGCGGACCCGGTTCGAGTGGGGCCTGATGGTGGATGTGGCGCCGCCGGACTTTGAAACACGGTTCGCCATCGTGCAGAATAAGGCTGCCATGCTGGGCGTGAAGCTGCCCAACGAGGTGACGGACTACATCGCGGAGAACATCACCTCCAACGTGCGGCAGATCGAGGGCACGCTGAATAAGATCCTGGCCTATCGGGATCTGCTGGACGACCAGGTCAACGAAGAGACCGTCAGCCGGGCCATCCGTGATATGCTGAAGAAGAGCAACGACTTTGCCCCCACCCCCAGCATCATCGTGGGATACATATGCAGCTACTTCCATGTGGACGAGGAGACGCTGCGGGGACAGAGCCGCAGCCGAGATGTGGTGGCCGCGCGGCAGATCGCCATGTACCTCATCCGCCGTATGACCTCCATGAGCCTGAACGACATCGGCAAGGAGTTCGGCGACAGGGACCACTCCACTATTCTGCACTCTCTGGACAAGGTGGAGAGCACGATGCGCTCCAACCCCGCTTTTGCTGAAAAGGTGAAGGAGATCACCACCAACATCAACAGCAAAAAGTGAGAAATCGCATGTGCTGGCGAGACAGAGCGAAAGGGGAGGGTTTTCCCCATTTCCTGTGTAATCCACGTGGAAAATCTGTGTAACATCCGCATCACACATACAACTGTGGGAAACCCGGCGTGTTTTCCATAACGGTATGTCTATAAAAAAGCCGATAACAGCGCGGGATAAACATGGATGTCCACATAAAATTTTCCTACTAATAAGACTACTGAAATAAAAGATTAGTTTATGATTTGAGTTAGAAAAATAGAACCGCTTTTTTGCATAGGGCTGATCTTTCAGACAGTGCAGGCGGCAATGACTTTCGGAAAGAGAGGAACGACGGATATGGTGAGATTTTCCTGTGAAAAGGCACTTGTACAACAGGCGGTGGCCGCAGTGTCCCGGGCGGTGGCGGCTAAAAGCTCCATCCCGGCGCTGGAGGGTATCCTGCTGGAGTGCGGCGAGGGACTGCGGCTGTCCGGCTATAATATGCAGACCGGCATACGCACCACGGTTGAGGCTGCGGTGTCCGAGGCGGGCCGCATCGTGCTGAACGCCAGACTGTTCGGCGAGATGATCCGCCGCCTGCCGGATGATATGGTGACCTTTGAGGCAGACGACAAGTTCAACGTGAAGCTGAACTGCGGCGATGCCAGCTTCGAGCTTCCCGGCCTCAGCGCCGACGACTATCCGGAGCTGCCGGAGGTGGACGACCAGTTCTCCGTCACATTGGAGCAGCGGACGCTGAAGGCTATGATCAACCAGACCAGCTTTGCTGTTTCCGTCAATGAGGCCCGTCCCATCCACACCGGCGCTCTGTTTGAGATCAGCGACAAAGGACTGACCATGGTGGCGGTGGACGGCTTCCGTCTGGCGCTGCGCCGCGAGGCGCTGGAGCACATCGACGGCGGGGCCTTTAAGTTCGTGGCCCCCGGCGCCGCCCTGAATGAGGTGGAGAAAATATGCGCCGACACCGACGACATGGTGACGGTGACCCAGGGCAAGCGCCATCTGATGTTCGAGGCCGGGGCTACCCAGCTGATATGCCGCCGGTTGGAGGGTGAATTCCTGGACTACAAGAATGCCATACCTACCACCAACCCCATCTGCATCGAGGTGGACAACAAGACGATGATCGAAAGCCTGGACCGCGTCAGCGTGGTCATCAGCGAGAAGCTGAAAAGTCCGGTACGCTGCCTGTTCAGCCAGGACCGGGTGTATATGTCCGCCCGGACCGGAAACGGCGAAGCCCGGGATATCTGCCCAGTCCGCGGCGACGGACAGGAGCTGGAGATCGGCTTCAACAACCGCTATCTCATGGACGCCCTGCGCTATGCCCCGGCGGACACGGTGAAAATGCAGCTGAACACCGGTATTTCGCCCTGTATTATCACGCCCGTGGATGACAGTGACAACTTTCTTTATATGGTGCTGCCGGTGCGCCTGAAGGCGCAATAAAGGCACATCTCTTGTGTCCTGCCATCGGCAGAACGCAGGAGCTGCACCTTTATCGAACTGTGCGCGCTTTTTATTGAAGAAAAAAACGGCATATTATATCTATGAACGAGGTTCATTATTATGAAGACTATCACCATCACAACGGAATATATCAAATTGCAGGATCTGCTGAAGTTTGCCGCGGCGGTAGAGACCGGCGGCGAGGCCAAACTCGTCATCCAGGAGGGTGACGTGACGGTTAATGGCGAGGTGTGCACCATGCGGGGCAAGAAGATCCGGCCCGGCGACGTGGTGGCCTTCAACGGGCAGATGCTGACGGTGGCGTATGAGAGTTGACGCCCTGCACCTGCAGGGCTGGCGGAACTACGGCACGCAGGCGCTGACGTTCGACCCCAGCTGCAACGTTATTTACGGAGAGAACGCCCAAGGAAAAACAAATCTGCTGGAGGCCATCGTATATCTTAGCTGTGGAAAAAGTCCCCGCGCCCACGGAGACAAGGAGCTGATCGGCTTTGATATGCAGGATGCCGCGCTGTTGGGAGATATCTTTTCCCGACAGCGGGAATTTGTGACGGACATACGCCTCTTCCGCGGAAAGCGTCGGAAAATGACCGTTAACGGTGTGCCCGCCAAAAACAGCGCCGCCCTGTCCGACGTGCTGCATACGGTGTTTTTTGCGCCGGAGGATCTGTTTTTGATCCGGGCAGGTGCGGCGGAACGGCGGCGGTTCATGGACCTGTCGCTGTGCCAGCTGCGGCCGCGGTACGCCGAGGCGCTGAGCCAGTACAGCCGGCTGTATGAGCACAAGACCCGCATCCTGCGGGACAGCGAGGACAAGCCGGAGCTTTTGGAGCTGCTGCCGGAATTCAACGAAGGCCTGTGCCGCAGCGGCGCAGTGCTGATAGGCTATCGGGCGCGGTTCTGTGCGGCGCTGGCGGAATATGCCCGACAGGCACACTATGAGTGCAGCGGCGAGAGGGAGGAACTGACCCTGACGTACCAGACCGTCAGGACCGTCGCCGACCCGCTGGGCAGTCAGGCAGATATCTACGCGGCGCTGGCGGCGCATATGGAGAGCCATCAGGCGGCGGAGCGTGCGTCGAAGCTGTGTCTCTCCGGCGCCCACAAGGACGATATCGAGGTGCTGGTCAACGGGCGCAGCGCGCGGCAGTTCTGCTCGCAGGGGCAGGTACGGACGGCGGCACTGAGCCTGAAGCTGGCGGAGCGCGAGATACACAAAAACGCCATGGGGGAGTATCCGGTAATGCTGTTGGACGATGTGCTCAGCGAGTTGGATCCCCGGCGGCAGGAATACGTACTGAATCGCATCAGCGGCGGACAGGTGTTTATCACCTGCTGCGAAAACGACCGGCTGGACACGCTGCTCAGCGGCAGGGTGTTCCATGTGCGGGGCGGGGAGGTACTGTGATGGCGTATCTGCACATCGGTATGAACGTGATGGTAGAGGACCGGCGGGTCATCGGTATCTTTGACCTGGATAACACCTCTACCTCAAAAAAAACGAGAGAGTTTTTACAGGGAGCCGAGCAGGAGGGCGTGGTACAGAGCGCCTGCGAGGACATACCGCGGTCTTTCGTGGTGTGTGATCATCCCTATCACCGGCAGATCGTGTATCTGTCGCAGATCAATTCCCGGACGCTGGGCAAGCGGGTCCAAGGAAAAGGAGAGTAGTACATGGCAGAACTGGAAAAGACCGTGGTGGATACGGAATACAACGCATCAGAAATACAGGTACTGGAGGGGCTGGAGGCTGTGCGGAAGCGGCCGGGTATGTATATCGGTTCTACCAGCGCCAGCGGTCTGCACCACCTGGTATATGAGATCGTGGACAACGCCATCGACGAGGCGCTGGCCGGCTACTGCACGGACATTACCGTGACCATCAACGAGGGTGACACCATCACCGTCACCGATAACGGCCGTGGTATTCCCGTGGATATCCAGGCTCAGACGGGCCGGCCCGCCCTGGAGGTGGTGTTCACCGTGCTGCACGCCGGCGGCAAGTTCGGCGGTGGTGGCTATAAGGTCTCCGGCGGCCTGCACGGCGTGGGCGCGTCCGTGGTGAACGCTCTGAGCGAGTGGCTGACGGTGCAGGTACACAAGGACGGCAAAATCTATGAGATGAAATTCTCCCGGGGCAATATCACCCAGGAGATGAAGATCATCGGCGAGACGGACCATACCGGTACCACCGTGACCTTTAAGCCGGACCCGGAGATGTTCGACACGCTGGAGTACGACTATGAGACGCTGCACACCCGTATGCGGGAGCAGGCGTTCCTGAACGCCGGTCTGCGGATCACTATCAGCGACGCCCGGCCGGGCAGAGAGAAGTCCGAGGCCATGTGCTATGAGGGCGGCATCCGGGAGTTCGTTACCTACATCAACCGGAACAAGACCCCGCTCCATGAGGAGGTCATCTATCTCTCCGGCGCCAAGGGCGACAGCACGGCGGAGATCGCCATCCAGTATAACGACGGCTACAACGAGACGCTGGTGTCCTTCGCCAACGATATCCATACGCCGGAAGGCGGCATGCACGAGACGGGCTTCAAGGCGGCCCTGACCCGCGTACTGAATGCCTACGGCCTGAAATACGGCATGATCAAGGAGGGCGACAAGGTCTCCGGCGAGGACGTGCGCGAGGGCATCACCTCCGTCATCTCTGTGAAGCTGACGGAGGCCCAGTTTGAGGGCCAGACCAAGGCCAAGTTGGGCAACGCCCACATCCGCACGCTGGTGGACAGCATCGTCAACGACCAGCTGGCGGTGTATCTGGAGGAGCATCCCGTGGTGGCCCGCACCATTCTGGATAAGGCTATGACCGCCAACCGCGCCCGCGAGGCGGCGCGGAAGGCGCGTGAGTCCATCCGGCGCAAGACGGTGCTGGGCGGCGCGGCCATGCCGGACAAGCTGCGGGACTGCAACGAGAACAACCCCGAGCTGACCGAGCTGTACATCGTGGAGGGCGACTCCGCAGGCGGCTCCGCCACGGCGGGACGGGACAGCCGGTTCCAGGCCATCCTGCCCCTGTGGGGCAAGATGCTCAACGTAGAGAAGGCCCGGGTGGACAAGGTCTACGGCAACGACAAGCTCCAGCCCGTCATCATCGCGTTGGGCGCAGGTATCGGCGAGGAGTTCGACGAGAACAAGCTGCGCTATCACAAGATCATCATCATGGCCGATGCCGATGTGGACGGCGCCCATATCCGCACCCTGCTGCTGACCTTCTTCTTCCGGTATATGCGGCCCCTCATCGAGGAGGGCTACGTCTACTCCGCCGTGCCGCCGCTCTATAAGCTGACCCGTGGCAAGACCTCCCGGGTGGCCTACTCCGACGAGGAGCGGGACCGCATCTCCGCGGAGATGCGCGGCGGCAACCCCAATGTGACCATCAACATTAGCCGGTTTAAGGGTCTGGGCGAGATGGACGCCCACGAGCTGTGGGAGACCACCATGGATCCCACCACCCGCACCCTGCGGCGCATTACGCTGGACGACGCGGTGAAGGCGGACGCCACGTTTACCGTCCTCATGGGCGAGAAGGTGGAGCCCCGCAAGGAGTTCATCGAGCAGCGCGCCAAATACGCGGTAAATCTGGATTATTAAGGAGGTCGTGTCAGTATGAGCAAAAAGCCCCAATACGACCCGGAAGAAATACGTTTTCCCAACCAGCATATCGTAGAGTCCCCGCTGGTGCCGGAGATGGAGAACTCCTATATCGAATACGCCATGTCCGTTATCGTAGGCCGCGCCCTGCCCGATGTGCGGGACGGCCTGAAGCCCGTGCACCGGCGTATCCTGTACGCCATGTACGAGGATAACCTGACCAGCGACAAGCCCTTCAAGAAATCCGCCACCTGCGTGGGCGATGTGCTGGGCCGGTATCACCCCCACGGCGACGCCTCCGTGTACGACGCGCTGGTGCGTCTGGCGCAGGATTTCTCCATGCGCTATATGCTGGTGGACGGCCACGGCAACTTCGGCTCTGTGGATGGCGACCCCCCGGCCGCCTACCGATACACCGAAGCCCGTCTCAGCAAGATCTCCAACGAGATGCTCCGCGACATCGAAAAGGACACGGTGGACTGGGACCCCAACTTCGATGAGAGCCGGAAGGAGCCCCGTGTGCTGCCCTGCCGGTTCCCCAACCTGCTGGTGAACGGCTCCAGCGGTATCGCCGTGGGCATGGCCACCAACATCCCGCCCCACAACCTGCGGGAGGTCATCGGCGCGTGCATCTGCGTGCTGGATAACCCGGACGCCACCCTCAGCGACCTGATGGAGCACGTCAAGGGCCCCGACTTCCCTACCCGCGGCATCATCATGGGCCGCAGCGGAATCCGCGCCGCCTACGCCACGGGCCGGGGCAGGCTCATGGTCCGTGCCCGGCATGAGTTTGAGGAGTTCAACAACGGCCGCACCCGTATCATCATCACGGAGCTGCCCTATCAGGTGAACAAGCGGATGCTCATCAAGGCCATCGCCGACCAGGTAGAGGACAAGCGGCTGGAGGGTATCTCCGACATCCGGGATGAGTCCGACCGCAACGGTATGCGTATCGTGATCGAGCTCAAGCGCGATGCCAATCCCCAGGTAGTGCTGAACCGCCTGTTCGCCCAGACCCAGCTCCAGACCACCTTTGCCATCAATATGCTGGCGCTTGTGGAAAACCAGCGGCAGCCGAAAATACTGTCTCTGCGGCACATCATCGACGAGTACCTGAAATTCCAGGAGGAGATCATCATCCGCCGGACCCGCTTCGACCTGAAAAAGGCACAGGAGCGCGCCCACCTGCTGGAGGGCCTGCTGATCGCCCAGGACAACATCGACGAGGTCATCAAGATCATCCGCAGCAGCTACGACAACGCCAAGGAGAACCTGATGCAGCGCTTCGGGCTGGACGACGTGCAGGCCCAGGCCATTCTGGATATGCGCCTGAAGGCGCTGCAGGGTCTTGACCGGGAGAAGCTCCAGACCGAGTACAAGGAGCTGGAGGAGAAGATCGCCTACTTCCTGCGTATCCTCAGCGACGAGGGACTGGTGAAGTCCATCCTCAAGGAGGAGCTGACCGCCATTGCCGACAAGTTCGGCGACGACCGCAAGACCGAGATCCAGGACGTGGAGGACGAGCTGGACATCGAGGACCTGATCGAGGAGGAGCAGTGCGTCTTCACCCTGACGGAGAACGGCTACATCAAGCGCACGCCGGTCAGCGAATACGCCGCTCAGAGTAAGGGCGGCATGGGCAAGAAGGGTATCACCACCCGTGAGGAGGACACGGTGGTGGACGTGTTCACCGCGTCTACCCACGACTATATTCTGTTCTTTACCGACACCGGCAAGGTCTACCGCAAGAAGGGCTATCAGATCCCCGAGAGCGGCAAGGCCGCCAAGGGCGTGAACATCGTCAACATCATTCAGGTGGAGACGGGCGAGCGCGTACAGGCCATGCTCCACTTCCGCGAGACGGGAGACGAGGAGCTGTACCTGTTCATGACCACCCGGAACGGCACGGTGAAGCGTCTGGAGGTCAGCGCCCTGAAGAACCTGCGGAACAACGGCATCCGCGCCCTGACGCTGGACGAGGGCGATGAGCTGATCTCCGTGACGGAGACGCGGGGGCATGACCGTATGCTTATCGCCACCCACGACGGACAGGCGGTGTGCTTCGACGAGACGGATGTGCGCGCCATGGGACGTACGGCCGTGGGCGTCCGGGGCATCCGCCTGCGGGAGGGCGACTATGTCATTGGGGCTGCCCGCGCCGACGCGGACAAGACCGTGCTGTCCATCACCGAGAACGGCTACGGCAAGCGCACGCCCATTGAGGAGTACCGCATTACCAACCGCGGCGGCATGGGTATCCGCAACTATATGGTCACGGACAAGACCGGCCCGGTGGTGGGCATGAAGGTGGTGGACGGTACCGAGGACCTGCTGCTGGTAACGGCGGCGGGCATCCTGATCCGCACACCTGTGGAAAACATCCGCGTAGCGGGACGTGCCACCCAGGGCGTCATCGTCATGCGCTTCAAGGAGGAGGGCGACCGGGTCATCTCGCTGGCTCTGGCCGATCCCGAGGAGAAGGAGCAGTCCGCGCCGGAGGAGGCCCCGCTGTGAACGGCTCCGGGCTGGACATCATCGCGCGGATAGAGACGCCCTTTGCGGAGAAGTTCGGCGTGCCGCGGCAGAGCGGCATTGCCGACAGCCCCGGACGCATCGTGTTCGAAAAGCCCTTCCGGGACGTGGATGCGGTGCGGGGCCTGGAGGGCTTCAGCCACAT
>CDZI01045679.1_pt1 | contig 16793 bp, 10 predicted proteins | sample 554811 | NCBI WGS metagenome assembly CDZI01 (sample SAMEA3182110, study PRJEB8094) | gut metagenome | biome: human; feature: gut; material: Stool; isolation source: human stools | place: Canada | collected 2013-04-23
GCTGGTGGACCGCATCACCGACGGGGAATCCGGCGTGTGGGCCAAGGGCATCAAGTGCGTCAGCGTGGGCGAGCCGTTTTTCTGCGGCCACTTCCCTCAAAAGCACGTCATGCCCGGCGTGCTGATCTTAGAGGCGCTGGCCCAGGTGGGGGCCGTGGCGATCCTGTCCCTGCCGGAGAACCGGGGGAAGATCGCCCTGTTCGGCGGCGTGAAAAACGCCCGCTTCAAGCGGCAGGTCATCCCCGGAGACGTTCTGGAGCTGGAATGTACCCTCACGAAGCGCCGGGGTCCGGTGGGCATCGGCGTCTGCACCGCCACGGTGAACGGCGAGACCGCCTGCACGGCGGAGTTGGTCTTCGCCATCCAGTGACGGCCTCTCCCCTTTTGGATGCTCAAGCTTGTTATTCCAAATTACAGCACAGCAGCGGCAAATTGCCGCTGCTGCTGTTCATTTACGGATAGATGTCCGCCATATTCCGTCCAATGATCCTACAAAGTGCCCGTTTTCTTCACCAAAATGCACAAAATTTGAAAAGTTTGCCCCAAAGAATTGACAGCGGCAGATGCTATCCATATAATAAAAACTCAGGCTCGCCTCACACCCGAATCGAAAACCGGGCCAAACAGAGCATACGGCAGGCCCCCTGTTCCCTATGGGCGGCCCGCGCCGATACGTTATGGAAAATGGTGGCAAAATGACGAAACAGAGAACGACCCCGACTGCAAAACGGGATCACGGATTTACACTGATGGAAATGCTGATCGTTGTGGCGATCATCGCCGTTCTGGTGGCCGTCGCGATCCCGACTTTCAGTTCACAGCTTCACAAGGCGCGCGTCGCAACCGACTGGGCCAACGTGCGGAGCTATTACGCCCAGCTCCAGTATGATTTCATGGAGACGGGGAAGATCGAGTTGAAGTATCTTCATGAGTGGGGGCAGCCAGGTCTCACTTCCTTCCAATTGAGCGGACAGGAAATCAAACTCAAAGCAGGCTCTATCTGGGTAGGGCCATATAAGCATGATGGCAGCGCTGGATACAATATTTATTATCTCTGTAATGCGCATCACTTAGATTGCGTATTGAACCTTCCCATGGACTGACCCCGACAAGAAAGCAGAAAAACCTATTTGCCCCCTCCCCCTTTGGCAAGAGAGACGAACCCGGGCGCTGTGCAAGCACAGTGCCCGGGGTTTTTGTATCTTTGGCAGCAGATCGAGAGGCTCAGGTAAATGGAATAGCAAAAAAGCTGCGAAGCAGCGATATCAAGTAGGCTTTTCAAAAATAACATGACTGGGTTCTACGGTTACCGAATGAGCCGAAAGATGATCACCATTGTTCGGCAAGTAGAAAATCCGCGAGGTGAACGATCCGGATGCCGTCCTCGATGCCGGTATCCATCTCGTTGAGGGTAACAACATATTTGGGGTAATGATCGCGGATCTCCATCAGGTTCCCCACTTCGCGGTCCGATGCTTCTGGGATCCGGACGCAGACCTGCACATAAATGCGCTCGTCGCGGCGCGTTGCAACAAAGTCGATCTCCTTTGTATCGTTCTTGCCGATATAAACATCGTAGCCGCGGCGCTTCAATTCGAGGTACACGATGTTCTCCATCGCGCCGTCCAGCATTTTGCGGTTATAACCCAGCAGCGCGTATTTCAGGGAGACATCGGCAAGATAATACTTCTCCTGCGTTTTCAGGATACTCTTGCCTTGCAGGTCATAGCGTTCGCAGGGGTAGATAATAAGCGCCTGCTCCAGCCAGCGCAGGTAGTTGTAGATACTCTCCACCGAGACCTTGCGGTGCTCGCTTTTCAGGAAGGTGGAGATCGAGTTTGCCGAGAAGGTTTTGCCCATATTCTCGATGATATACTTCACCACACGATCAAAAAGATCCTGCTTGTTGATGCGGTGACGCTTGACAATATCGCGGGAGACTACGGTATGGTAAATGCCGTTGACGATCTGATAGGCGCTCTGATCATCGTACTCGCTGAGCGCGATGATCGGAAAACCGCCGAAGCGGATATACTCCTCCAGCAGTTCCCTGCGGGATAAAGTGCTGTCGGCCTTGAAGTCCAGATATTCCTTAAACGACAGCGTATAGACGGGAATGGACACATAGCGGCCCGTCAGATAGGTGGAGATCTCGCTGGACATGAGCTTGGAGTTGGAGCCGGTCACATAGATGTCGGCATCCGCACTTTCCAACAGGCTGTTGACCGCCTTCTCCCAGCCGGTGATTTCCTGAATCTCGTCCAGCAGAAGATAGCAGTGTCCCTTGCCCGCCATGGCAGCGGTCAGCTCGTCATACATCTGCTTGGCGGTGATGTTCTCGGGAATATCCATCTCCGTGTACCGCTTGCAGACGATCTGGTCCTCCCCAATACCGCGCCGCAGCAGTTCCTCTCTCAGCATCTCAAAGATCGTAGACTTGCCGCAGCGACGGATACCGGCAAGTATCTTGACGAGCGGCTTGTCGATAAACGGCTCGATTGCCGCGATATAGTCCGGTCTGTTGATCATCGTATCGCCTCCCTACAGCTAATAGTATACCCAAAATAGTTTGTATACTCAATAACTTTTTAAGGTCTAAAACAAAAAACTTTTCAGTTTGGGCATTCTAAGTGATACGTGGACCACCTTTGGTCATCTCGCCGGTTTCGTCCGTATCCCCTTTCTGTCGGAAAACTGTGTCTTCCGGCAAGTGCTCGTTTCATTTTCAGCAGAGAGACGAACCCGGGCGCTGTGCTTGCACAGCGCCCGGGGTTTTTGTATCTCCAAGAGTATTCGTTTTTGCTCGACCAACCTCCGCCGCCATGGCGGCTGGGCCCCGGCATCAGAAGAGAAACGCTCTCGTTCGCGGCATCCGGCTGAGCGCCATCTGCATGGAACGCACCCAACCAAAACCGCTCTGGGTCTCCCCCGCGCCGGGGGCGATCATGTGCATCAGCTTTGCGGCCAGCAGATGCAGCTCCTCTGTCTGTTCCCGGTAGGACTTCAGATAATCCTCCGTCCGCGGATAGTTCCGGTCAAAGGCCGGAGCGGCGATCCTCGCGTCGAAGGCGGGCTGGTAAGGGTGATCCAAGGTCAGCTCCACCCGGAATTCTCTGACGGGGGCAGGCACATCGAACCGGGGCCGGCGCAAATCGTTGGTCCGCTCCCGTTCCTGGCGCTCCTCGCTGCTCTCGGTCCCCGCGCGGTGCAGGCCATCCATGGCCTCCCAGCGCTCAAACCTCTGGCGCTCCAGATGGAACCGGGCGATCTCCGCCGCCATAACGTTCACCTGGTCGGGCACATCGCTGACGGTGCACTTCAAGATACCGATGCCGCTTTCAAACAGCGGCGCGCCATCCTCGGAGATACGGAAGGAGCGCAGCGCCTTCCCTTCCAGGACCCAGCCGTCCTCCCCTATGCGCAGCAGTCCGTGCTCCTCATCCAAAAACAGGGGACCGTCCCCCTGGTCGGCGCGGAAGCAGTATGTAGGCTGGAACGCCGCCTGCAAAGCCTGATTTTCCCGAAGCGCGGCGGCGTGCGGCTCAGATTCTGTTAAGGGCCGCTCGTTGACACGTTCGCAGACCGGACAGTTCTCTTTGTTATCATTGAATGCTCCCATCATGGCCCTCCTTTTCTTATCAACATAGCTACGGCTACAGGAAAAGCTGCTGTTGGTTCTTGATATGGTCATGATACACCAGGAAGCATGAAAAAGGGACGTCTCTGCACGAAACGTCCCCAAAATGACATGAAATGTAATTTGGCCGTCAGAGGGAGACCCGCAGGACAAACTTTCCCTCCTTCACGGAGAAGCTGTAAAGCCCGCCATACCGCTCCACAATGGCGCAGATGCTGCCTACGCCGATGCCGTGGCCCGGTCGGTCCGTTACCGGAATTCCGTCCTTGAACCGCACGGCCTCCCGGCAGTCGTTCACCACCTGCAAGAAGAATTTTCCGTTTCTCTCGTAGGTCTGTACCTCGATGCTGTCGTCTGCCCCCTTGCAGGCGTGAAGGGCATTTTCCAGCGCATTGGACAGCAGCACGCACAGATCGCTCTCCGAGATGGGCAGGATGTGCGGCAGCACTGCCTGCAGGGAGAATTTCACGCCCTGGGCCTCCGCCCGGGCCGCGAAGGCGGAGAAGATGAGGTTCGCCGCCTCGTTCTCGCAGTAGGTCACCACGCGGGCCGCCTCGATTTCCGCGTTGATCTCGTGGATGTACCGCTGGGCCTGCTCGTACTGTCCGTTTTCCAGACAGCCGGACAGGTATTGCAGATGGTGCCGCAGATCGTGCCGGTAGGCTCTGGTTTTCTGCTGGGATTCCCGGAGAGCTTCGATCTCCCGCACCGCCTGGCCGACTTGCAGATTCAGGCTGTTTTGCAGCTGCTCCAGATGGGCCCGGGCCTCCTGCTCCTTCGACAGCCGCGCCAGAAACATCAAATACGCCACGCAGCACACAAAGGGCATGAACTCCACCACAGCCGGGTCTCCGTCGGCAAGGAGATTCGTATAGACCCGGGTCAGATAGTCAAAGGCGTAATACAGGGCCGGCGTGCAGCCGAACTGGCACTGGACGGTCACTGAATAGCGGGAAACGGACCGCACTGCCGGTGCCGTCCGCAGCAGCAGGAGCAGCAGCGGCAGCGTCACGATCAGCTCCACCGCATACTGCATCTGATCGCCCCCGGAAAAGGCCCACACGCACACCAGCGCCAGCCACCGCCGGAGCTGGCAGCAGAGGTAGGCTGTCAGCACAGAGATCACCGGCCAGAGCCGTTCATGGCTCAGCAAGCAGAGGGTGATCGCCAGAGGAAGATGAGTATGGAGGGGGTAGAGATATGGCCCCAGCGCCGGGTCGATCCCCAGATAGACGATTCCCTGGATCAGGAAAATGGCCAGGGTGGAAGCAATCATGCAGCAGACGTTCCGCCGGGTCCACCGGATGTTGCAGAAGGCGGCTGAGAGCACGATGCCAAACAGGCCCACCGCCACGGTATTACACGCATAAAGGATCGTATCCGCCGTCATGTCAGAAACACCTGCTTTCTGCGGAAGGCGTATTCCAAATACAGATCCTTCAATTCCGCGTATTTTCCCCGTGGGACGGGCAGTTCCGCCAGAGAATCCATAGTGATGGTCTTGGGCACGATGGACTTGATGTGATCCAGATTCACCAGATAGGATCGGTGGATCCGCAGGAAATTGTCATGTTCCGTCAGCTGCTCGCAGAGATGATCCATACCGCCGCCGCTCTCCAGCACCGTGCCGTCCGTCAAGTGCAGCCACAGGGCCCGGCCCAGCACCTCGCAGTATTCCAGCTTGTCCAGCTCCACCCGGGTGATGCCACTTTTGCAGCGGAGGATCAGGCTCATACTGCCGCTTTTGGCACATTCCGCGATCACGGAGTCCAGCAGGCGGAAAAAACTCTCCTGCCAGATGGGCTTGAGCTGGTAGAAATAGGCCCCCACGGTGTAGGACTCCACGGCGAATTCCGCCGAGGAGGTAAGGAAAATAATTTTCATGCTCTGGTCATACCGGCGGATCTCCCGGGCGGTATCGATCCCGTTCTCCCCCGGCATCATCACATCCAGCAGCAGAATATCAAAGCGGGTCCCCCGCTCAATCTCTGTCAGCAGCTCCAGAGGACTCTGAAAGGCCGCGGATGCAATTTCCACGTTCCGTTCCACCCGGTAGCGGTCCAACAGCATCCGCAGCTCACTCAATATGGACAGATCATCGTCGCAAAAGCCAATTTGTATCATGAACGCTCACCTTTTCGGTCTGTGTTGGTTTCTCTTGATATACTGTAACACCTCCCCTTTCATCCGTCAACGCAAAAACCTCGGAGATCCGCTTGTGCGGTCCCCTCTCCGCAGGAGACACACAGACAGCTTATTCAATCGTTGTCAATATCGCCGCACAGGTCCTGATGGATACGGTTCTTAGCCGGTTTTTAGGGTTTTTGACGTTCGCCAAGCGGCATTAGATTATGCCAGTGTTATCCGCATCTTTTTCCAGAAAAATGCAGAATTTTGCGGCGTTCAAAAAAAGATGAGGATGAAACGTTCCGTTACGATTGTCTCTTAGCTGCCGCCTGCTTTGACGCCTGCCCTCCCCGGTTCAAAATCTGAACCGGGGAGGGATTTTATAAGAGGTTTTGATCTCACTTTTCCGCGTACAGCCGCGTCAGGAACGCGGCGATCTGCGCTCTCGTGCAGGCGCCGGTGGGGTCAAAACGACCGTTGCCGATGCCGGTGGTGATACCGTTTTCCACGGCCCAGGACACCGCGTCCGCATAGTAAGCGTCAGCGGAAACGTCGGTGAACGTGGCCGCAGTCGCAGGAGCGGGCTGGCCCACGGCACGCCACAGCATCGTTACCATCTGGGCGCGGTTGATGGCGGCGTTGGGGTTCGCGCCGTCGGAAACGCCCTTGTCCTTGGCCCAATTCTGGGCCTTTTCGTACCAAACGCTGCCGCCGGTCAGGTCCGCGTCGTTCTGGCGGGCGAGGATCGTCCAAAGCTGCGCCCGGGTAGTGGAATTGTTGGGCGCGTAGATCGTGTCGCTCATGCCGTTGACCAGTCCACGGGCGCTGACGAAGTCGATGGCGTCCTCGGCCCAGTGGTTCCGGGTGTCGATGAAACCCTTGGAGTTGTCAACGATCTTCACCGTGGCATTGCCGTCCACGGTCAACTGGATGCCGTCCTCGGTGGGAATGGAGTTTTTCAAAATCTCCTCCGTGCCGTCAGGATGGACGAGGACTGCCACGGTGCCGGACTTCACGTTGGAAACGGGAATTTCCACCTTGGTCTCGCCGGAATTCTTGGGCAGTTCCACCTTGACGGTGGGGGCGGTGCTGCTGTTGCGGGAAGCCTCCACCTCCACGGGGGCTTTCACCGCCTCGCCGTTCTTCTTGGCGTCCTCCACGGCCTTGCCGCTGACCTTAGCCGCCGCCTCGGTCTGGCCGTTCTTGTCGGTTTTCACCGTGCCGGTGGAGCCGTCAGCGGCCTTGTTCTCGGTGACGGAACTGCCGTCAGGCTTGGTCTCCGTCTTGGAAACAGAGCCATCCTTGCCGGTGGTGGTCTGGGTCACGGAGCCGTCTCTCCGGGTCTCGGTCTTGGTGGTGGAGCCGTCGGCATGGTTCTTCGTCTCCGTCTTGATGATGGGGTTGCTGTCGGAACTGTCCCGGTCGGAGGAAGAGCCGCCACTGCCCGTGGAGCCGCCGCCGGAGGACGGATCCGCCCACAGCACTACCGAGCCTTTCGCATAATAATTATCCGCGAGATACAACCACGAATATGCCTTTCCCTGCACGAGCGGTTTATCCTCTAAATAGCCAAGCACACCGTTGCCCCACTCGAATTTACCCTCAGGCCAGCCGTCAGCCTTCGTAAAGGTCACATCCTTCAAGGTCTTGCCTGCCTCGGTGACCTTCGTGAAGGTGGGCGTGCCGCTGAGCAGGGCCTTTTCGATCCATACCTTGAGCGACTGCTCCGCTACATCGTTGTGCGTAGCATCACCCACGACCTTATACCAAACGGTGTAGATGCCCGCGTTGGTCGCGGTGGGAAGGTCGGGGCTGTAAGCGCCGTTGTCCAAGCGGTATTGCATTATACCGCCCTCGACGCTGCCCTTGTTGATGAGCACCTGCGCCGTGCCGTTGTAAACCAGTCCGGTCTTTGCCGTGGGCGGGGTGTATTTCGGGTCTGGTTTCCCGGCGGGTGTCGTGCCGCCCTTCTTGGCAAGCAAAACCGTATTATTCGCAAGACTGGTTTGGTACTCGCCGTTATCGCTCTGGAAGCAGTTCATATCGACGCGCGTCATGTCGTAATGCGTCCCACCGGTCGCCGTGCTTTCCCCGGAGGCGATAGCCACCTGACCATTGCCAACAGGCCATGTTTCCGGCGTCACGCCGATGCGCGCGCCCCCGCTCAGCGCTCCGGCAACACCGATGACGGTTTTGTTGGCCTTGGACAGATACACGTTGTTCCGCTCGTTGTTCACCTTATTGTTCGTGATGTTGACATTGCCGGACACGGTGAACGTGCCGCCGCCCACAAGCACGCCGCCGCCTTTTTCGGTGGCTGTATTGTTGGTGATGCTGCCGCCGCTCATGGTAAATTTGCCGTATGTGTAAACGCCGCCGCCAAATCCAGCGCTGTTGCCGGTGATCTTGCCGCCGTACATATTGAATTCACCGAATTGGCCAACGTTTACGCCGCTGTTGGTGTTGCCGGTGATGGTGCCGCCAAACATATCCAGCGTGCAGAAGCCGAATATATCTACGCCGCCGTTGCCGCCGCCTTTGATCGTACCGCCGCCCACGCAGTCGGTCAGGGTCAGATGCGCATTGTTTTCGCCAAGGACCCAGATCACATAGTCAAGCGCCGCATTGCCGTTCGCGCGGTCGATGGTATGACCGTTGAGGCAGAGCTTGACATCACCGTCGATCAGGATAGCCGCACCGTTGAGGGTCAGGTTATCGTCCAGATAATAGCTGCCCGTCGTAAGGACATAGCCCTCGTGGGAAACAGCACCTCCGTCAGCTCGGTTGACCGTGCCCTTCGTCCAGTCACCGTTTCCTTTCTTCAGCACGCCGTTGTCCATCCACAGCTTCGTGTCAAAGGTGATCTGCGTATCAGTCTTGTGGTCGCCGATGGCGGTATGCGTCTTGCCGCAGAGGCAGTGCGTGTGCGTCTCGGCGGACGTGTCCTTCTCTGCCAGCACCAGCTGCTTGTGAGTCTCGTCGTACCCGACCTTGTACTTGTTGTCGTCGACGAAAAATTTGCCGCTGTAATCCTTATTCGCGCCGGTGGCAATGGCGTCGCCCGCGCGGCCCGCGCCCTTGGTCACGCCGATGCTACCATCGTCGCAGTTCAGACCGCCCGTGCCGATGGTGATTTTGGCGCCCCAAGTCAGAAACACATTGCTGGCAGCACCGTTCTTTGTGATCGTGTTCCCCGTGACGGTCGGCGTGTTGGACACGGTGAAGGTGGCGTTATCGTGGACAAACACACCGTTGCCGGTGTTGCCGCTGATCTTGCCGTCGTTCATGTTGAAGGTGCCGGATGACACAGATACGCCGCCGCCGTTTTTCGCCGTGTTCTTGCTGACACTCGATGCCCCGCCGTTCATGGTGAAGGTGCCGCCGCTGACATACACGCCGCCGCCGTAGGTGGTGTTCCTCTCATCGCTGTTCGTCGCCTTGTTGTCGCTGATGGCGCCGTCGTTCATGTTGAAAGTGCCGTTGTTGCTGACATACACGCCGCCGCCGTTGATGTTGTTCGACGCTTTTTCGTTTTTCGCCGTGTTGCCGGTGATGGTGCCGTCGTTCATGTCGAAAGTGCCGCTTTCCACATACACGCCGCCGCCTTGGTTCGCCGTGTTGCCGCTGACGCTGGCGGTGTTGTTCATAGTGAAAGTGGCGCCGTCCTTATGCACACCTTTGTCGTCCACATACACGCCGCCGCCTTGGTTCGCCGTGTTGTCGGTAATGCTCGCGCTGTTGTTCATTTCGAACTTGGCGGCACGGTACACACCCACGCCGCCGCCTTGGCTGCTGGCTTTATTGCGGGTGATCTCGCCGCCGTTCATGGTGAAGGTGCCGTCGCTGACATACACGCCGCCGGTGCCCGTTTTCTCGCCGTTGGTCGCCTTGTTGGCATCGCTGTCACTCGTGCCGCCGATGGTGCCGCCGTTCATGGTGAAGGTGGCGCCAGCGCTGACATACACGCCGCCGCCTTTGGTCGCCGTGTTGTCGGTGATGGTACCGCCGTACATGTTGAATTTGCTGTTCCCGCCGTACACATACACGCCGCCGCCGTAGGTGTTCGTCGTGTTGCCGGTGATCTTGCCGCCATACATATTAAAGGTGCCGCCGCTTTCCACTTTCACGCCGCAGCCGGAGCCGTCGCTGGCGTGCGTGACTTTGCCCTTATTGTTTTGGCAGTCCGTCAAGGTCAGCGTGGCGTCGGATTGGACCTCAAACACGGGCATACCTCCGCCTTTGCTTTGGATCGTCTGGCCGTTCAGGCAGATGGTGACATCGCCCCGGATCACAATGGGATACTTGATCGTAACATCGCCATCAAGAAAAGTTTCTTCCGCCGTTCTCGTTTTCAGGTAATAGTTGCCGCCTGTCAAAACAAACTTATTGTCCTGTGTATCCTGCGGAGTTCCGCCTGTATTATTTGGTCCGCCAACAAGCAACTGCAATTTACCGCCTGTCTGGCTGCTGCCCAGCCACTGGTTAAAGGTGACCAAGGTGTTTTCCGTCCCATGGCCTTCCCCGTTGCAGTCGCTCATACCGCAGAGGCAGTGCTGCTGCTCCGCGTGCGTGTCCGCCGCCTGCGCCGTGGCTGGCAGCAGCGTCAGGCACAGGGCCAGCGCCATAAAACAGCTCAAAATTCGTTTTTTCATAGGTGTCCTCCTTTGGTTTTTCCCCGCCCGGGTCCTATCTCCCGCGGGCAGAGTGGTATCCCGTAGGGGTTTCCCCTACGGGCCCGGGGGCGCCCCCGGGCACTTTTACAGGTTTACGAACTTAGTGTACCAGCTTTCCCGCGCTTTGTGGGGACGTCTGCATGAAACGTCCTTTTTTCGACATGAAATGTCATCGGGGCGGCCACCGCTGCCGGTCAGCATCCATTTGCATCCGGCCTCTTTTTTCGCGATAAAATCATACACCGTACACCGGTGTACGATGCAAGAACTTTTTTTGAACTTCGGAAGAAATCTTACGAAACCCGGCGAAAAGCAGTTTTTCCTTAATGACACTCTGTTCAATTTGCTGCGGCAGGGATAAGCTACATGGCATCTGTATCCACCTTTTCGGGGGATAAATGGGTTTTTGCCTCATTAAAAAAGCATCGAGAGGGCTTATAGCCCCCTCGATGTTTTGTGTCATAATGCGCAAGCGCAGAAATTGTTTTCCCAAAAAGCCCAAAACAAATTTTTCAAAATCAGCTTTCCGCTTTTGTACAGCACGAGAGCTTAGATGGTACTTCTCGCACAAAGCAGCCGTGCTGGAGCGTTTCGCCCCGGGCAAATTCTGCCATTGAAAACTGGTTCAGTGGAGAGAAAAGACTTTTTCGACACGCTAAAACTTATCCCGGCTCGGAGCGAGCAGCGATGCCTGCCGCTGTCTACTTAAGGGGCGGCTCCCGCTCAGTCCTCGTAGATCGTGGTGGAGGTGACCTGCCCGTCCACACATTCAAAACTCACAGCGTCGGAATAGGCGTAATTGCCCGCCACGTCCCGCATTTCAATGACCATGGAATAGGTGCCGTCGAACAGCGGTGCCTCGCCGAAGGCGGTGTCGGCTGTCACCGTCACCTCGTCGGCGGCATACATTTCAAATTCGTCGTCCCCGCTGAGGGTGGCCAGCTTCCAGATGGTCGTGACCACGTCTCCCTCCTTCAGCAGCCGCCGTTCCTTGCTGGCCATGCCGGAGGGGTCCAGACCCTGGGTAGCTCCCAAAATGCTCCATTCCTCCGTGTCGAACTCGTAGGCCACCTGCAAATTGTAGGCCTCGCCGTTCAAGAGGATGGGCACGGAGTAGAGGTTGTAGTCCTCGCCGTCGAAGGACAGCTCCATGTACACCAGATTGCCGTCCAGCGCGCCCCAGACGCCCCGGAAGTTGTCGTAAAACACGCCGTTGTCCCAATCGGCGTTCATGTCGTTGTCCGTTCCCAGCAGGAGCATTTGATCCGTCTCCTCGTCCACATAGAACAGGGAGAAGCCGATCCCAGCCAGCACGGAGTTGGCCTCCGGGCCAAGCTCCAGATAGGAGATGCCGTCATCGGTGACGTGAATGGGCGCGCCGTCCCAGCCTGTCTCCGGCAGGGTCATGCGCTCCGGCAGCTCCTGGATATCCAGCTCCGCCAGATAGTCCTCGCCGCCCTCCGCCACCTCGCCGGTCAGCTCATAGGCGTAGAGATACTTGAAGGCAAGGCCCTCGCCCACGGTGAGATAACCGTTGAGATCGTCCATGTCGCCGTTATAGGAATAGTAGCAGCTCAGGCCGGTGGCCTCCGCCCGGTAGGGCCCGCCCACCTTGTAGAGCACGCAGTCCGCCAGCGCGTCGGAAACGCTTTGGGCAGAGGGCAGCAGCCACGCCGTCTGCCGGGCCAGATGGCCCATGTCCACCATGTTGGTAAAGCCCTGCTCCCGGGTGTTGCCGCCGTAGTTCTCGCTCTGGGCGGCGGCGCGGCCCAGCTCCGCGAAGAAGGCGGGGTCCTCCGCCGCGGCCGCCAGCGCCTCCTGACCAAAGGTCTCGTAGGCCTCCAGCAGCGGTGTCAGCTTTCTCAGATCCGTCAGGGAGAGGGTGGTCTGATCCTGCGTCCCCACGGCCTCGCAGCCCTCGTAATAGCTGTCGCAGATGGCGCGGCCCAGCCGGGCGCCGTCCATGGCCGGGTCCTCTGCCAAGGCCCCCAGCCAGCTGGAATACAGCCAACCGTTGGCCGGCTCCACTTCCTCGGAGGCCACTAAGTATTTCGCGAAGTTCTGGAACACGGCGGCCACGTCCACCGTGGCCATCAGGCAGGTGTCAAAGCCGATCAGTTCCAGCGCCGGGTCGTCCTTGTCAGCGGGCCACACCGCGTCAAAGGCCTGATACATCTCGGCAAGGTCCAGAGAATCCAGCCCGTGCAGCTCGTCAAAGGCCGCGCCGCTGACGCTGCCGCCGCCGTGGTTCCAGAAGGTCACGGCCACCCGGTCGGCGGGATAGTTGGTGCTGGCGAAGTCCAAAAACTCGTACAGCGTCTGGGCATCGCCCATGTTGGCGGTCTCGCTCTCCTCCAAAAGCTGCAGGCCCTCGCTGTTATAGAGCCAGCGCTGCAATTTGGAGGGGTCCACCTCATCGTTCTGCCAGACGGACGCGCCGCCGGTCTCAATGACCACGTTCACGTTCTCCGGCAGTTCCACTTCCATCATTTCGGAGAGATCCATGGTGGCAAAGCCGCCGTTGCTCTCCAGATCGCTGCCGCAGAGGTACCAGTAGACCGCCCAGCTCTCCCCCTCCGCTCCGGCGTTGTCGGAGACGTCCTCCGACCCGCCGCAGGATACCAGGGACAGGGCCATGACCATTGCCAGCAGGCAAGATAAAAGCTTCTTCATGCGTTCCTCCCTCAAATTCCCAGAAGCTGACGCTTCTTGGCGGAGAATTCCTCCTCCGTCAGCACGCCGGCGTCCAGCAGCGCCTTGTACTTCTGGATCTCGCTGACGGCGTCTGTGGGAAGCGTCACCGTGGGCTGGGCCGCCTGTACGCTCTGCGCCCCGCCGCCGATCCGGGTCTCCCCCGCGTTGGGGTCGATCATCCGCATCAGCTTGGAGGCCAGCAGGTGCAGCTCCTCCGTCTGCTCCCGGTAGGTCCGCAGGTAATCCTCGGCCCGGGGATAGTCCCGGTCAAATTCCGGGGCGGAGATCTTCTCGTCAAAGGACTTCCAATAGGGGTGGTCCAACGTCAGCTCAACACGGAACTCCTTGACAGGGGCGGGCACGTCGAACCGGGGCCGGTAGAGATCGTTGGTCCGCTCCCGTTCCCGGCGTTCCTCGTTAGTCTCGTCTATGCAGCGGCGCAGGCCCTCCATGGCCTCCCGGCGCTCAAACTCCTGCTTTTCCATGTGGAACCGGGCGATGGTGTCCGCCATGGCGTTCACCCGGGCGGGAACGTCGCTGGCGGTGCACTTCAGCGTACCGCTGCCGCTTTCAAACAGGGGGCTGCGATCCTCGGAAATGCGGAAGGACTTCAGCTCCTTGCCCTGAAAGACCCAGCCGCTGTCCTCCTTCATGCGGAACAGGCCGTGGGTCTCATCCAGAAACACGGAGCAGCCCCAAAAGCCGATGTTGAAGCGGTAAGTGGTGGTAAACTCGGCCTGCAAGGCCTGATTGTCCTGAAAATCGACGAGATACTTCTTGAAGTCCGTCAGGGACATCTGGTTCACGGTCCCGGCGGGCAGATCGATCTTGCTGTCGCACTCCTTGCAGATGGGCTGGCCGTCGATCTTTGTGGGCAGCAGCCGGGGCGTCGGATTGCCGCAAATCGGGCAGAGCTTCTTATTGTTGCTGAATAATCCCATAGTGATTCTCCTATTCCTGTATATTTGCCCCATGGGGCAGAAAAAAGAACATCTGGTCAAAGGCGGTCAGCGGGTCCCCACGCTGCCGCCGCCGGAAAAGCCGCCGCCACCGCCAAGGGAGGCAAAGCCGCCGCTTCCCCCGCTGCGGGCCGCCTGAGCCGCCTGCCGCTGCCGCGCCACGGCGGCATAGAGATAGTGGTTATATTGATTCGTGCCATGCAGGTAACGCTGATACCGCTCCACCTGAGAAAGCTGCTGAGGATACAGGGTCCGCACCTGCTCCAACACCTGCTCGGCGATGCCTAACAGCGCCGCGTACACCATGTACTCCTGCCAGAGCACAGTCTCCGACACCGTCCGCTCCGCCAGCAGGGAGAAATCCAGCAGATAGCGCTTCAGCCCCAGCAGCTCCCGCCACTGGCGCTGGCCCTCCGCCGTCAGGTCCTTTGCCTTTTTGCAGCGCTTGCTTCGGAGACTTCCCCCTCGGAACAGGGTCAGCTGCCCCTCCCGCTCGCAGGAGGTCAGCAGCTCGTTCAGCGCCTTTCCCCGGCGGCTGTCCTCGCAGAAGCGCTCCAATTCCCGCTCCTGTAAAACGCTGTCGCCGCCGGCGGCTGATTCCAAAAAGGTATAGAACGCCTCGTCATAGGCATCCCCGCCGTGAGGCTCCCGCAAAAGCCGCAAAGAGATCCGGTCCTGACCGTCCGCTTCCGGTTCCAGACTGCCCAGCGTGACCAAACGCAGCAGCCGGGCCGCCATATAATGCTCCGGGGTGCACAATCCCAGACCGCTGCCCAGAGCGTAGGAAGCATTCAGGTCCCCGCCGTTGGGCAGATCCCGGAAGTAGTCCACGCTGTTGAGCCGTTTTTTCTCTCTGGCCTTTTTCCGGGCCTTCACCAGCCGGGAAATGCCCAGCACGATGCCAATGACCGCCGCCAGAGATCCCACCATCCAGAGAACGTCCGTCGCGGTGATGGGCTCCTCCTCCGTATCGTAGTCGCTTCCTTGGAGGGCCGTATCCACAACGGTCTGAAAGGCCCCCGTCTCCTGCCGCTCGGGCAGGAGGCAGCCCTTTTCCAGCCGGACCATGACGGTCATGTGCCGGCTGCCCTCCAGGGGTGTCTCCGTCCATGCCCGGATCACGCCGTCCTCAAACTGGATCTGTCCGTCAAAGCCAAAGGCCCAAATGTCACAGGTCTCGTCCGTCAGGGGCGTACCGTCCTCCATGCGGACGGTGACGCTGGCCGATGTGGGGAAAATGGACTGGTCCGGGTCGATGAAGCGGTAGTTGAAGCCGTCGGCGTCGGAATAGGCCCCCGCGAGGCCGCCGATGTCGTAGGACACCGTATAGTCGTGTCTGCCGTATTCCGTGATGCCCCAGCACAGCTCCACGCCGCCGTCGATCTCCAGAAGGCCGCACTTCCCCGCCTTTTCGTCAAAGGAGGCGTCGATATCCCATCGGCCATCCGGCAAAACGGCGTAGGGGCCGTTTTCGTCGGAAACGGCGAACCGGGAATACGTGAGACAGCCGCTGTCCATGCGATCCACATAGAATTCCGTGCCCTCCGCCGTGTCGGCGGAAAATACCTGGGTCACATGGGCCGAGCCGTCCGCCCGGAGGGCTACGTCGGTAGTCAGTGTCTCCACCCGGTTCGCCGCCAGAGCGGGCGCGGCGCAGAGCGCCGCCGTCAGCAGCGCCGTTAGAAGGATCGTCAGCCGTTTCATCACTTCATGCTGGGCATATCTGCCTTTTCTTCCCGCTGCTCCAGATAGTCCCGCATACGGAAGCCCAGAAGTCCGGCTACAAGGCTGGTAGGGAACAGCCGCAGCTCCCGGTTCAGCTTGGTGACGGAATCGTTGTAGATCAAGCGGCTGGTACGCACCATTTTCTCGTAGCTGTCCACGGCGTCCATGCACTTTGCGTAGCCCTTGTCCGCCTTCAGTTCCGGGTAGCGCTCCGCCACCATGGAGATCCGGCCCAAAGCTTCGGAAATGACTCCCTCCTGCTTCAGCACGTCCTCCGGGGTGGACTTGGCGGTGATGACGCTGCGGCGGGACTTGATGGTCTCGATCAGCGTCTGGGATTCGTGGGCCGCGTACCCTTTGGCCAGATCCAGCAGTGCGGTCAGCGCGTCAAAGCGGGAGGAGAGCTGGACACCGATCTGGCTCATGGCGTTGTTTACGTTCTCGTCCATGACCACCAGCCTCCGCTGGGTGGAAATGATCCAGCCGGTCAGTAGCACAAGCACAAGCACGATCACGATAATCATCATAGAAAATACCCCCTGTTCTTTACTAAAAAGCGGATGGCCACCGGAGCCGCCCTCATTGGACAATGCCCCGGCAGCCAGCCGCTCTCATTCGGTTGATTTAGCCCGCCTCGTAGGGGACGGAGACACGCTCGCTCAGCTCCTCCAGCGCGGGGGGGAACTCGTTTTCCAAGTAGTCGATGAGCGCGTCGAAGTCGCTGCCGTCCAGCAGGGAAATGTCCTCAGTGAGACCCTTGCCGATGAAGCCCAGCGTGTCGCTCAGCGCCTTCATCTCAGTGGCGGTCTGTTCGTCGTTCATCCAGCCGTTTTCATTGACGGCGGTAGCGATTTCGTTGTAAGGGACGGCCACGTTGTTGTAGGCGGCGGTCAGGTCGGCGAGTTGCTCGTCGGTGATCCGCCCCTCGGGGACTTCCTCGTCCTCAGTGGGGGTCTCTGCCTCATCGGTCACGGCGGG
>CDZI01007602.1_pt1 | contig 16304 bp, 11 predicted proteins | sample 554811 | NCBI WGS metagenome assembly CDZI01 (sample SAMEA3182110, study PRJEB8094) | gut metagenome | biome: human; feature: gut; material: Stool; isolation source: human stools | place: Canada | collected 2013-04-23
CCTTCGTCGTGCCATATCTCTCATAGGCGTGCCTACGCTTGTCGCATCTCTTAGATAATGACCTATAGGGAATCATATACCATCGAAAAACACGCCCAATTATTACTCATATCGGCCTTTTTTAGCCTTTATGACGAATTGTTTAACATAAACTGAAATTTTAAGATGAAAAATTATACGCCCTTAGATGGGCTTAGGTGGAGTCGCAATAGTGATTCTGCCCTCAATAATGTGCCTCAAACTGACGTTCTCGGACGGGCTGGGGGGAGGTACGTCCTCGCGAAGAAACAATTTTGCATCCACTCCCGAACCACCAAGCAATGGTAATGACGGCGTAGTTGGATGCGTTGTAATGGTTTTGACTATTGTTGTCATAGGAGCTTTCGTAGTTAGCCCTGAAGCAGGTTTTGTGGCTTTAATCGTTGGTTTGTTCCTACTCGCTATAGTGACCTTGGGTTCAAAAAGCAATGATAAGAATGATGTAATCACTACGGCTGATACTGATGCCGAAACGCTTTATACAAGTACAGATGAACCGACTCTAGGTGAAGAAGAAAAATTAGAAAGAAAGTTTACAAACATTGATTCCTATGATCCTTTCTTTGAAGAGTCAGCTCGGTTCATAGTAAAGAATCAAGTTGGTTCAACATCTTCGATACAACGTAAGTTTTCAATTGGTTATAATCGTGCTGGACGTATAATGGATCAGCTTGAAGAGGCTGGTATCATCGGTCCTGCCCAGGGCTCTTCTCCTCGAAAGGTGTTGATTTCGGACGAAAAAAACTTAGATGATATTTTAGCATCTCTTAGTCAGGAGCAAAATATTGAACCATCTGATGCCCCGACCCAATTTGATTCCTCTAATCCAGTTGTAGCAGACTATCGTAATCGTGCATCCAAGTTCATGACGGAAAAATACTTCAACGATGTGAACAATTATGTCTCGTCGTTCATACATTTTGCGGAAAAGCTGGACAAGGATGAAGGTTTCAAGAAGTCATGCAACAATCTGGATAAAGTTTCTATAGAACTTACTGGTGGTACATTCGGAAACACAGACCCGAGTACGTTTAAAGGAAAGATTCTCTTAATGATGCTTGTGGATATAATAAGAAATTTCGAGAATGCAGGGCACGAACTGAACCTTAATGAGAAAGAGCAATTCGGCATACTCCTCTACATGATTAGAATCTACGGCACTATTGATATAAGTTATGAATACTTGTCGATTTACTATAAGGAAGGTCTTTTATCTTCAATTCAAGACCTTGCACACCAGATGTTGGCAATGCCGGAACCCGATGGTAAATTCTTGATTTCATATCTTCTGAGAGACTATAGTGATGACTTGGTTAAGAAATACCATATCATGCTATATCGTATAATTTCACTAACAGCAAAATGCGATGGCGTGGTAACTGAAAAGGAAACTCAGTGGATGAAGGAAGTAATGGCATTAGGTGAGCCATCGAATTCTGTAAAATACTCAGAACCTGCTTCAAACGATGGTGAAGTAGAAGATAAAACCTCATTTGATAAGCTCGACGAACTTATTGGCTTGACATCTGTGAAGAAAGAGGTGAATGCTCTCGCTAATCTCATAAAGATTCAGCAAAAGCGTGAGGAAAAGGGAATGAAGGTTATTAAGCCCTCTTATCATTGTGTTTTCACAGGAAATCCTGGCACAGGAAAGACAACGGTCGCACGCCTAGTGGCTGGTATTTATCATGAACTTGGCATATTAAAGAAGGGGCAACTTGTTGAGACAGATCGTTCTGGATTGGTAGCTGAATATGTGGGCCAAACGGCACCGAAGACTAACAAGATTATTGATAAAGCTCTTGATGGTGTGCTCTTTATTGACGAGGCATACACCCTTGTTAATGCAGGTGAGAACGATTATGCCAAAGAGGCTATTGCGACACTTCTGAAGCGCATGGAGGATGACAGAGATAGACTTGTGGTTATTCTTGCAGGTTATACCAATGAAATGAAAAAGTTCATCGATTCCAACCCCGGACTCCAGTCGCGATTTAGCAGATATATCAACTTCCCTGACTATACCGAGGAGGAGTTGATGCAAATCTTAGAAAGTAGTCTGAATAAGTATGAGTACACCTTATCCCTTGAGGCAAAGACTAAACTAAAGGAGTTGTTTGTTCATGCCATTGCAACGAAGGACGAGAACTTCGGTAATGGTAGATATGTTCGTAATGTGTTCGATAAGACTATTGAACGTCAATCAAATAGGCTCGCGGCTCTTAGCAATGTGTCGGTTGAACAATTGTCCGAAATAACGGCTGAGGATATTCCGTCTAAATAAAATTCGAGGATGAAGGAAATAGAATGTATTTCTATAATAGGACTCACCTGACTTCGTCACTCAGAAAATACGTATTTTATAACTTGTTGATAAACAATATTTTGTATCTTTGTGTCACCTAATATTGGGTGACACGAAAGGTATTTTAACTATGTTTATCCGCAAAAAGAAATATCCATCTGGTAATATCGGAGTTATTGTTGTTGAGAAAATCGGTGGCAAGATGAAGGAACTTGCAACGATTGGTGTTGCATATAGTGAAGATGAGGTCGAAAATCTTGTCAATGAAGCAAAAAATAGTATTATGAAGAAACAAACAAGATATAGCGAACTACTCTCTCAGATTGAAGTATTCGCCAATGCGGATGATAATGCAATAAGTGTGCTGGCGAATTGCGCTGCAGTAATGAAAATGATATTTCCGGAGGAATACTTCTGGGTGGGTTTTTATATAGTGGAAGGCTGTGAACTGATACTCGGCCCGTTTCAGGGTACACCGGCATGTACACGCATCAAGTTCGGATGCGGAGTCTGTGGCACGGCATGGAAAGAGAAGCGCACACTTGTTGTTGAGGATGTCGAGATGTTTCCTGGGCACATAGCCTGCTCATCGCTCTCACGATCGGAGATTGTGGTGCCACTTATATATAATGGAGAGGTTGTGGGCGAGATTGACATCGACAGCACCGAACTGGCTACATTCGACAACGTGGACAGGGCGTTTCTTGAGCGGGTAGCAGAGATAATTGCGCCGTTTATGGCGAAGCTCGCTATGTAGGTCTTTATAAGTATATAGGGTGCGTGACTACGGCAGGAAACTGAAAGTCAGCGGTGGTGTGGCTACGGCAGGAAACTGAATGTCAGCGGTGGTGTGACTACGGCAGGAATGCCGTAGTCTCCTATGGAGAAAGTAGAAATTTGTGTGTGTTTAATGAAAAAGTTGCAGAAATGTTTGGCGGTTTCGAAACTAATACGTACCTTTGCAACCGCTTACAGAGCAATACGGGTAAGTCTTGCACGGCCAGCTCCCTTCGAACCCTCCAGGACGGGAACGTAGCAAAGGTAGTTGGTTGTAGCGGCGCGATGTAAGTAGCTTGCCCACCCGCCTCTTTAGCTCAGTTGGCCAGAGCACGTGATTTGTAATCTCGGGGTCGTTGGTTCGAATCCGACAAGAGGCTCAAAATGATGACGAGACAGGACTTTAAGTTTTGTCTCGTTTTTTTGTATTTGCATATTTGCGATGTTACACGATTGCGCCTCGGATGCAATGTGATTAGTAATACATGATGCTGTGGAGCTTGTCACTTCTGCTGCGTTTTAAAAAAAAGAATTATGGAAAAGCTTGACATTACGACACTCAACGATAATGTGTTCACTACTATTGGTAAGGAGTGGATGCTCGTTGCTGCAGGCAACGAAGAGAAGTTCAATATGATGACAGCCTCTTGGGGCTGTCTTGGCTGGTTGTGGAACCGCCCTGTGGCTATTGTGTACATCCGTCCGGAGCGTTATACACACGAGTTCATTGAGGCTAACGACACGATGAGCCTTGTTTTTCTCGGCAACTCTGAGGAGGCACGCAAGGCGTATGCGTTCTGCGGTGCTAAGTCGGGCAGAGACTTCGATAAGGCGAAGGAGGCCCATCTCACACCCGTTGCAACCGATAACGGCTGCGTAACATTCGACGAAGCACGCCTCACACTCACCTGCCGCAAGCTGTACAAAACGCAAATTCGTCCGGAGGAGATGCTCGACAAGTCGATAGAGCAGTGGTACGGCGAGAAGGGCGGCTTGCACGACGTGTATGTGGTGGAGGTTCTTGACGCTTACAAGAAGTAATGCGCTAATAAGCAAAACCATTCTATATACATACTATTATATCGTACAGGTCAATTAACATTCAAACCGAACTTTGATGACAGAGAAAATAGATAAGTATAAGGTTCAGGCAGCTTTGGTGCGCTCGTTCTTCGATGCCTTCTCGCATGGCGTGATAGAGAGTCAGGTGGAAGACCGGAAGGAGAAGACGACACCGCAGTCGGTGAAGAAGCTGATGTTGGAGCATTATGAGCACATCGCACCCGCTTTCTTCGACACCATGTTCTTCCCGTTGGCAGCCATGAACTACAAGTACGAGGACATTGCGGCACTGGCTCGCGAAGCGCAGCAGCGTGGCGACGACATGATGGCACTTGTGCGCACGGCGTGTGGCAACGAGGCGTACTATAACGCTATGGTTGAGGAGTACAAACGCAACTTCTCGATGCTGCTTGCTGGCAAATATCTCTCAAATGCCGACCATCTTGAGGGCTATGTGCGCAAGGCGAAGGAGGAGACGGAAGCATCGGTAGACTCCGACCGCGCCATCGAACTGACTGTGCGTGTCGTGATGTTCGCATACGTTCGCGGTCTGCGTCAGACGGGGGAGGGTGCACGTTTTGATCGGTCGGTGCACTTGAGACAAGTGCACCCCATACGTGTGGCTACGCTCTTCCGTTTGATGCTCGACGCGATGAACATCCTGCTGCTCGATGAGGCTGTGGATTTTGCTGACGCAGAGACAGCAGACATTGCTTCGCTGTTTTTGAAGGTCTGCCAAACGCAGCATAACTTCACGGTTATGACCAACGAGATGGATCGTACATACTCTGAATTAATGAAGGAATAATAACATATACTATGACACAGATTCCGGTTTTGCTGCTCACAGGTTATCTGGGCAGCGGTAAGACAACATTATTAAATCGCATCCTTTCCAACGAGAAAGGAATTAAGTTTGCCGTTATCGTGAACGATATCGGTGAGGTGAACATCGATGCCGATCTTATTCAGCAGGGTGGAGTAGTGAACAAGCAGGACGATAGTCTGGTGGCTCTGCAGAACGGCTGTATCTGCTGCACGCTGAAGATGGATCTCATCGACCAGTTGCGCGACATTGTGAATATGAAACGCTTCGACTATATCGTCATCGAAGCGAGTGGCATCTGCGAACCTGCACCAATCGCACAGACAATCAGTTCGATGGCGACACTCGGTCCGCAGTACATCACCAACGGCATTCCGCGTCTTGACAGCATCGTGACCGTAGTGGACGCGCTGCGCATGAGAGACGAGTTCAACAACGGCGATGCTCTGAAACGCGACGGACTCGAAGACGAAGACCTCGAAAACCTCGTAATACAGCAGATAGAGTTCTGCAACACGATACTTCTCAACAAGGCTGCGGAGGTGAGTGCTGAGGATTTGCGCAAGCTCACCGAGATAATCCGCGCCATTCAGCCTAAGGCAGAAATCATTCCGTGCAACTACGGCGACGTAGATTTGGAGCGTCTGCTCAACACCGGTCGCTTCAACTTCAACGAGGTGGCTACATCGGCAGCATGGATCAACGAGATTGAGAACCATCACGGCGATGAGGAGGATGATGACGATGATGAGGAGCATGAGCACCATCATCATCACGACCATGAAGATGAAGAGCACGAGCATCATCATCACGACCACGACTGCCATGGCGGTTGCGGACACCATCACCACGACCATGAAGGCGGCGAAGTGGAGGAGTACGGCATTGGCACGTTCGTATATTATCGCAGAAAGCCGTTCGACATGAACTTCTTCGACAATTTCGTGGCGCGTCTGTTCCCGAAGAACGTGATTCGCTGCAAGGGATTGTGCTGGTTCAAGGAAGAGCCCGACATGTGCTATCTTTTTGAGCAGGCAGGCAAGCAGATGGAGCTGCGCAACGCCGGACAGTGGTACGCCACAATGCCGAAGGACGAACTGCAGCAGATGCTCGAACGCGAAGAAGGACTGCGCAGAGACTGGGACGAGAAGTACGGCGACCGTATGCAGAAACTCGTGTTTATCGGTCAGAAACTCGACAAGAAGGCTATAAAAGAACAGCTCGACATGTGCCTTACAGATGTAGAGCTGTAAAAATGACTTACGGGATTATAGCATAAAGAGGGTATGGCGGAATAGCCATACCCTCTTTATTTTTTAGGCTGCGTGGGTATGGCAGGGATGCCATACCCTCCTATATTAGAGATGCTTCATGATGTCGAGCAGATGATCCCAAACCATCTGAACGGTCGGGATGTGTAGACGCTCGTCAGGAGTATGCACGTCGCGCAGCGTAGGACCGAACGAAACCATGTCGAGGTTCGGGTAGCGCTCCGAGAAGAGACCGCACTCCAAGCCGGCGTGGATACCCTTTACGATAGGTTCCTTGCCGAAGAGCTTCTTGTACGACTCGACAGCCACCTTCGTGAGCTTGCTGTCCGGGTTCATCTTCCAAGCCGGATAGCCGTCGCTCATCTTCACCTCAGCGCCAGCCAGTTCGAAGGCAGCCTTCACGGTGTTAGTCTCGTTCTCGAGGTTGCTCATGACGTTAGAACGCTGTGAGGCAACTATGTTTATTTCGTTCTCTGCGGTCTGCACGCTTGCTACGTTGTTGGATGTCTCAACCATGTATGCGAGTGCTTCGTCCTGGCACATAGCGAACACACCGTTGTCAACAGCCTGCATGCAGAGGATGAAGCGGCGGCTTGCGTCCTTCGGCAGTACGCTCTCAGCGTCGGTGCTACCGAGGTTGAACTCCATAACCGGCTCGGTTACGTGGAACTCCTCTTCGATGTTAGCTGTGAATACGTTCCAGTCGGCACGTACTGTCTCCTTCTCGCTTGCCGGAACTGCGAATACGATGCTACCGTCGCGTGGGATAGCGTTGTGCAGTTTGCCCGAGTTGAACTGAGCGAGGCGAAGATCCATCTTCTCCTGCTCCTTGTAGAGGAAGCGAGCGAGAATCTTGATGGCGTTAGCGCGTTTCTTGTTGATATCGTCGCCAGAGTGTCCGCCCTTCAGTCCCTTTACAGAAGCTGTGATGAAGAACATACCCTCCGGAGCAGCCTCACGCTCGAATGTGAAGCGAGCCGATGTTGTCTTGCCGCCAGCGCAAGAGATAAAAATCTGTCCTTCGTCCTCAGAGTCGAGGTTGATGAGCATATCGCCCTTCATGAAACCTGCCTTCATGCCCATGGCACCGGTGAGGCTTGTCTCCTCGTCGCGTGTGAATACGCACTCTAGCGGTCCGTGCTCGATGTCGTCGCTGTCGAGGATAGCCAGTTCGATAGCGCAACCGATGCCGTCGTCAGCACCGAGTGTTGTGCCCTTAGCGTTGAGCCATTCGCCGTCGACGTAAGTCTGGATGGGGTCAGTGAAGAAGTTGAAGTCTACGTCTACGAGTTTGTCGCAAACCATGTCCATATGACTCTGCAGAATGAGTGTAGGCGCGTTCTCGTGACCCTTTGTGGCCGGCTTGCGGATTACTACGTTGCCCGTCTCGTCGGTCTCGGTCTCGAAGCCGTGGCTCTTGCCGAACTCCTGAAGATACTCTATCATGCGCTCCTCGTGCTTTGAAGGGCGCGGAATCTCGTTGATTTTAGCAAACTGCTCGAACACGCGAGCAGGTTTTAATTCGCAATTGCTCATTTTCCTTAATTTTTTTATGATGATGTTATAATAATCTGAATTTTCGATAAATTATTTTGCCATGCCACCGAATTGACGTACCTTTGTAGCGATATGTAATGGTGGGGCTATCTTTTGCAAAGATAGTGTAAAAGGAAGACACCACAAAATATCTTCACTTATTTTAAATGTAGGTAGACATCTATTTTAGTCAAAACAGATACAAATATGATAAAACTAATGCTTATCAGCCTCGCTGTAGTGGCAGTAGCCTTCGCATTGTTGTCGATAAAGGTTCTGCTGAAGCGCAACGGCAAGTTCTCTTCGCAACACGTACACGACAACCCGGGCTTGCGCAAGCAGGGCATTCACTGCGTGATGGATCAGGATCGCGAGGCTCGCGAACGCAACGGTGCCTACTAAATCAGCCTGTAATATATAATGTATATACGACAGGCGCATAAAACGATAAAATTAAAAACAGAATAAAGATGAACAAGAAAAACATTTTCGGCGCACTTGCACTCGCAACTGTTGCCGCTTTCGCAATGACTTCTTGCGACAAGTCGAAGTGTCAGGTTGACGAGAAGAAGGTAGAGGGCAAGCAGGCTGTGCCTTCAGACGTTAAGATTGCGTATGTAGAGGTAGACAGCATCATGTCGCAGTATAAGTTCTGCAAGGACTACTCGCTCATTCTGCAGAAGAAGGGTCAGAACATCCAGAACACACTCGCGCAGAAGCAGCGTGCTCTTGAACAGGCTTACATGAACTTCCAGCAGAAGATTCAGCAGAACGCCTACACACGCGAGCAGGCTGAGCAGATACAGATGTCGCTGCAGAAGCAGAATAGCGACCTTCAGGCTCTTAACCAGCGTTTGAGTGGTGAGTTCCAGGTGGAGACAGAGAACTACAACAACGCCCTGCGCGACTCTATCCAGCACTTTCTTGCTGTTTACAACAAGGATAAGAAGTTTGGCTTGATTCTGAGCAAGGCAGGCGACAACCTCCTCTATGCCGACAAGGCTTACGACATCACCAACGAGGTTATCGCTGGATTGAACAAGGCTTACAAGCCGGCTGCTCCTGCAAAAGAGGTGAAGGCAGAGGCAAAGAAAAAGTAATAGTACAGACGAATACATAGTTTAATGGGAGGTGCTGTTCTTTCCGCTCAGCTTTGGTGCTCGACGGAACAAGAACAGCACCTCCTTTTTGTGTTCGCACACCACTGCTATACTGATGACAAATTCATGGTGCGAGTCTCCGTTTTACAACAAAATGACAAAATAACTACAAAAAATCGTGTCAAATATTTCTTTGTATTAAAATATTTATTACATTTGCAATCGTATAACATACGTTTAGTATAGTTAATACATCTTTAGTTAGTGACGAAAGTATGTAAACATAAATATATTAACTTTTAAAATTTGTAGTTATGAGAAAGACGTTACTAAACACAATGGGGCTTCTTCTTGCGTTGTTTGGCGCAACGAATGCTTCTGCCCAGAGCACAGTAGAACTGCCTTACTCTATCACCTTCGATTCTACCAACGATGTTTGGACCGTGCTTGATGCCAGTCCGTCACCAGGTACCTCATGGGTATTCAATAACGATTGGGGCAACGATGGTTTCTGCATCGACAACGCGTGGACAGCTACACCGAGCTACTGCATTAGGACCGATTCGGGTGAACCTAACGACTACTACGTTTCTCCGTCATTCAGTTTGAAGGCAGGCAAGACGTACACCGTGAAGACAAGCTCGGGCACAATGTATAGCACTCCCGCAACACTCTCTGTAGAGTACACGACGACTCCTACTAACGCCGCTTCGTTCACAAAGATGAGCGACATCAGTATGCCGTCTTCTGGCGCGCAGTACGACAATTCGTACGACCTTACTGTTCCTGAGGACGGACTCTATAGCTTTGCGTTCCACGCCACAAACACTTCTGCTGGCGACAAGAGCAACTGGGTATATCTCTACGCTCTCGGCTTCAGCATCGAGGAGAAAGTAGGTGGCGAAACTCCTGACCCGGGTACAGATCCCGACCAGCCCGACCCACCAGCTGTAGACCAGGACGGTACACTGCCTTACGATATGACATTCGATTCGGCTGAGAAGTTCGCCACATGGACAACGATGGACAATAGCGATACTCCGGGCGTAACATGGGCTTACACCGCATCCGACTTTGCTGGCAAACCAGCTGCTCACATGGGCCCTGACGCTAAGTCTGGAACTTGCGACTGGCTCGTCTCTCCGAAGTTCGAGCTGAAGGAAGGCAAGTCGTACAAGATTACGGTTGACGCTGCTTCGGGTCCGAACAACGAGCTGAACCTAATCCTCGACTACTTTGTAGGCAGCAAGTCGGCAGACAACCAGAAGACTATCGAATGGATAGGCTCTAAGCTCCCTAAAACCGAAGGCGAAACCGAAGGCGAGGGTGGCAAGGTGAAGAACGAGTGGATTCTCGATGCCAACAAGGACGACGTATACCTCTTCGCGTTCCGTGCACTCAACTGGGGCGCCAACAACGCTAACGATGCCGTCAGCATCTACTCTGTAAAGATTGAGGAGATGGCAGAAGGCAAGCCAGATGCTCCGGTAGCACTTCCTTACGAGGTTTCGTTCGAGAAAGAAGAGAGCGTATCAGATTGGACCGCAATGGACCGCAGTGGCAACGTTAGTTCTACATGGAGCTGGAATTCATGGGGATATCAGGAGTATGATAACGATTGGCAACCGGTGGGCGACCAGCATCCTTGTGTAGGCTTCAGCAGTGACTGGAACACTGATGCCAACGACTATTGGGTATCTCCGGCATTCGCTCTCGAGGCAGGCAGGACATACGTAGCGAAAGCTCATACAGCCAACAACCGCAGCTGCATTGAAACGGGCACTACATCGTTCACGATGAAGCTCGGCACAAACAAGAAGGTGCAGTCTTCGTTCGACAAGACTCTCGGCTCTATCAAGCTCAACACAGTGTACGACCGCGACCCGAGCACATTCGAGTTCACCGTAGAAAAGGCAGGCAACTACTATGTAGCTTTCCATATCAGCGACAAAACAGGTGCAAATGCTTACGGCTACATCTTCGACTTCAGTCTTGCTGAGAAGGGCAGTGGCGAACCAGAGGTGCCAGTGGCTACAGAGGCTGCAACAGGCTTCGCAGCAGCTGAACTTACTGCAGAGAAGAGTGTAGAGCTGACATGGACTAACCCGACTAAGGATGTCGACGGCAAGGATCTGCCGGCTGACGCATTGCTCACCGTGAAGGTTTACGAGGGCGAGGAGCTTCTCGCTACACAGGACGCTCAGGCTCCGGGCAGCAAAGGCACATACACTAAGGAATACACAGCCGACACATTCGCAGGCGAGCATGCTTACAAGGTGGTTGTGGTTTATAAGGACAAGGAGTCGGAGGCAGCTACAGCAACGCTCACAGTGGTGGTTGACGCTATCAACGGCGTGGTTGTTCCGACTGATGCAAAGGTTTCGGTTCACACTCTCGGTGGAGCAGCGGTTGGCAACAACCTCTCAACACTCGGCAAGGGCACATACATCGTGACCATGAAGAGAGCCGACGGCACTATGAAGACCGTGAAGGTTACTAAGTAACTGAATTCTCATAATTAATTGGGCCGCTCTGCATACCATTATGGGATGTGGGGCGGTTTTTTTTATTGCTTTTGGGCGAAAAAGAATATACGGTGGGTAGCAAATATTAAGTAATGATTAATATTTCTTTGCAAAAAGATTTGGTATATGTGAAAAATGCTGTATATTTGCAAATGTTATACCACTTAAAAACAATAACCTAAAAAAATTATAGCTATGGAAGAAAAACTTCAGTTCGTGCCTTCTTTGAAGGACGCATTCGCCATCGGTGTTAAAAATCTTGTGCCGATTGTTCTCTCTGTGTTGCTTTGGCTCGTCACCGTATGGATTCCTTACGTTAATGTGGGCACCACGATAGCTTTGGCTACGTTGCCGGTGAAGCTTAGCAAGGGCGAGATGATTAGTCCGATGTTCATCTTCGAGTCGAAATATCGTCATTGTATGGGTGAGTATTTCATCCTTCAGGCTGTCATCTTCTCTGCCGTATACATATCCCTCCTGTTCATGATTGTTCCGGCAATAGTACTCTCGCTCAGTTGGATGCTCGCTGTTTATCTTCTTGTAGGTAAGGGTATGAATTGGGCTTTGTGTCTTTCTGAGAGCAACCGTTTGATGATGGGCTATAAGCTGAAGGTGTTCTTCCTGAAGTTTGTTGTAGGCTTTGTGCTGTTCTTAGCCTATTATATTCTCTTCCAGATACTTAGTGACGCATCAGGCTTGTTAGTATTCATTTCGCTTGTTTGTCTCCTTGTAAGCGTTTGCATAATGCTTTCAGTCGATGCAGTTATCTATCGCGAGTTGGTGCTCAGTGAGGATAAGGTTGAGGAAGCTAAGCCAGAAGAAGCTCTTTAACGAGTGAATTGCAATGCAATAGGCATCGGTTCGCGTTCGGAATCTAATCGGTTCGCGTTCGGAATCTGATCGGTTCGCGTTCGGAATCTGATCGGTTCGCGTTCGGAATCTGATTGGGTTGCGTTCGGAATCTGATTGGGTTGCGTTCGGTGTCCGATGGCAAAACATTCATAAATCCACTGCCGAGAGGCAGGTATTCTTTAGAAGAATAAAGATTAAAGCATAAGAAAAGGCTGACTCTTGCTGCGGTTTTGCAGCTTAAGAGTCAGCCTTTTTTAGTAGCGGGTGTGTCAAAACTATAGAATTGTGATGAATGGCTAACTGTAGGAGACTACGGCATTCTTGCCGTAGTCATTGCAAACAGTTGTATTTCAGTTACTAATGGCTACGGCAGGAATGCCGTAGCCTCCTACGATTAGAACCGTTTGCTATTCAATTTGCCAAATATTTTAGTTTTGACACACCCTCCGCAAGTAATAGTGTTGCTAAGTATTAACTATCCAGCTTGATGCTGCGGGGGCCAGAAACCTCCGCTACGTAGTGAATTAGAAGTCTACGACCGTGATGCCGGCTCCGCCGAACTGCACGTGCTCATCCTTGCATTGCGTCACGTTTGGCACCGACTGCAGATACTGGCGTATGAGCTGTCTGAGTATGCCGTTGCCCTTGCCGTGGAGGATGCGCACGCGCGACATACCCACGAGTATGGCGTCGTCGATGAAGTGCTGCACAGCGTTTAATGCTTCGTCGCCACGCATTCCGCGCACGTCGAGATCCTGATGGAAGTTGAGTTTGTGCGAGTCGATGGTCTGACGCGTCTCGCGGCTGATGCCGAACGTTGGCGGTAGCGTCGACTCTGGTGTCTTCGTGGTGTGCTCCAGGCGCGATGTCTTCACCTTTGTGCGCACGTCGCCGAACACTACGGTTGCCTCTTTGCCCTCTACCGACTCCACACGACCCACCGTCGTCAGTCCGCGCATACGCACCGTGTCGCCAGCCTTGAAGGTCTGCAGGGGTGAAGTGGTGGGGTTTGTTGGTGCACTTGAGACAAGTGCACCTCCTGAGAGCAGTTGAGATGTTGAGGTGGCTGGGTTCGCAGCGTTCTCCTTCTTCTCCTTCTTGCGCTTCTCGCGTCGCTCCTTGCGCTCCATAATCTGGTGCATCTTCTTCTCGATGAGGTTGTCAGCCGACTTCGTGTCTATCTCGTTCACGTCCTCCTTGAACGCCTTCAGCTCCTCGCGCAGGCGCTTCGTCTCCTCCTTCTCCGCCTGACACTCGCGTATCTCGCGTATCGTGTTCTCGATGTTGCGGTTGCTCTCCTTCAGCAGTTCCTGCGCCTGTTCCTTGGCTTGACGCAGAATCTCCTTGCGCTTGCGGTCGAGCTCGCGAATCTCCTCTTCGTATTTCGCGATAGTCTTTTCCAAGTCCTTCTCGCGCTGATGTACGTTCTGTCGCTTGTTCTCCCAGTAACGCTTGTCGCGTACAATGTCCTGCAAGTATTTGTCGCTCTGTATGTAGTCGGAGCCCACGATGTCGCTCGCCTCGCGTATTACCTCGTCCGGAATGCCCGTCTTGCGTGCAATCTCGATGGCGAACGACGAGCCCGGCTGACCGATGGCGAGCTGGAAGAGCGGTCGCATCTCGTGGCGGTCGTAGAGCATGGCACCGTTGGCAATGCCGTCGTGCGAGTCGGCGTAGTGCTTCAGGTTCTGGTAGTGGGTGGTTATCACGCCCCACGCGTGCTTCTTTACAAACTGGTTGAGCACCGCCTCAGCCATTGCACCGCCAATCTGCGGCTCGGTGCCCGTGCCGAACTCGTCGATGAGCAGCAGTGTGTGCTCGCCCGACTGGCGCATCATGTTCTTCATGTTCAGCAAGTGCGACGAGTAGGTAGAGAGGTCGTTCTCAATGCTCTGCTCGTCACCGATGTCAATCATTATGTCGCTGAAGATGCCTACCTTCGAACGCTCGCTCACGGGGATGGACAGACCGCACTGCAGCATGTACTGCAGCAGACCCACCGTCTTCAGACAGACCGACTTGCCACCGGCGTTCGGACCCGAGATGATCAGGATGTGGCGGTCGCGTGTCAGCATGATGTCGAGCGGCACGATAGGCTTCTCCTGCTTCTTCAGCGCGAGCCACAAGAGCGGATGCTTCGCTGTAATCCAGTCGACTACAGGCTTCGCACTCACCTCCGGCTCGATGCCGCCCGTGAGCTGTGCGAACTCGGCACGTGCACGAATGAAGTCGACCTCGGCAAGCATACGATAGGCGTTCACGATGTCGTCCACGTGCGGACGCACCAGCTTCGTGAACTCCGTGAGTATCACTATTATCTCGCGTCGTTCGTCGGCTTCCAGTTCGCGTATGCGGTTGTTCGCTTCAACCACCTCCGTCGGTTCCACGAATACCGTCTTGCCCGTCGACGACTCGTCGTGTACGATGCCCTTAATGCGTCGCTTCATGGCAGGAGCGATAGGCACAACGAGGCGACCGTCGCGCAGCGTAGGCGTAACGTCCTTGTCGACGAGACCCTCGCTCTGCGCAGCGTGCAATATGCTATATAATGTACGCGATACACTGCCCTCCGCCTTGCGCAGCTGCGTGCGAATCTCGGCGAGACGAGGCGATGCCGTGTCCTTTATCTTGCCGTATTTGTCGAGAATTTGGTCAATGCGGCGTATAAGGTCGGGGAAGGTGAGCACGCCCTCTGTAAGGTCGTGCAGAGTAGGGTAGTCGAAGTTGCCGTCGTCATCGCTGCGGTTGAGGAAGCGCACGATGCCAGCCACCGTCTCGAGCGAGCGGCGCAGGTCGAATATCTCGTTCTCCTCAAGATGCGTGCCCTCGATGCGTATGCGCTTTATCGACTCGCGCATGTCGAAGAAGAACTGCAGTGGGAAATCGTCCGTCTCCTCCTGCATACGGCGGAACTCGCGCGTCTGCTTCAACGCCGTGTTGATGCGCTCTGCGTTGTCCGTGAAGCCCATAGCGTCCACCTTGTCCTTGCCCAACTGACTCAGACAGTAGCCCTTCAACAGCGAGCGTATCTCGCTAAACTGTATCTTGTTTTCAAAGTTGCTTGGATAAATCATAAGTGCAAAGTTACTGCAAACCGAAGACAATACAAAATATGCTTGCATATTTTTATTGTTGAGGTGCAGCGTAACTTATTTAAAGTTACTGCAAATAGAAGACACTTCAAAACAAGCTTGCATATTTTTATTGTTGAGGTGCAGCGTAACTTATTTAGAGTTACTGCAAATAGAAGACACTGCAAAACAAGCAAGCTTGTTTTTGTGCTTTTAAGAGGTGATGTTATAGCTTTAGTAACGTTCAAAGGAGCTGAAATCAATGATTTTTCGCTGTTCGACGAAAAAAGTAAGCCGAAAATTTGGAGGTATAAACTAAAAAGCGTAACTTTGCACCCGCTAATTAAGCAAAGTGAAAAAGTAATTCACTGCGATTGCAAGACTACATCTATCGCATTTCCTTTATTGGAGAGATGGCAGAGTGGTCGAATGCACCGGTCTTGAAAACCGGCGTACTGAGAGGTACCGGGGGTTCGAATCCCTCTCTCTCCGCAATGTAGTGACGCTTTCAAGTGATTACTTTTCACTGCGAGCACCGCAATCTCAAACACCCTATGGAGAGATGGCAGAGTGGTCGAATGCACCGGTCTTGAAAACCGGCGTACTGAGAGGTACCGGGGGTTCGAATCCCTCTCTCTCCGCAATGTAGTGACGCTTTCAAGTGATTACTTTTCACTGCGAGCACCGCAATCTCAAACACCCTATGGAGAGATGGCAGAGTGGTCGAATGCACCGGTCTTGAAAACCGGCGTACTGAGAGGTACCGGGGGTTCGAATCCCTCTCTCTCCGCAATGTAGTGACGCTTTCAAGTGATTACTTTTCACTGCGAGCACCGCAATCTCAAACACCCTATGGAGAGATGGCAGAGTGGTCGAATGCACCGGTCTTGAAAACCGGCGTACTGAGAGGTACCGGGGGTTCGAATCCCTCTCTCTCCGC
>CDZI01010429.1_pt1 | contig 16145 bp, 16 predicted proteins | sample 554811 | NCBI WGS metagenome assembly CDZI01 (sample SAMEA3182110, study PRJEB8094) | gut metagenome | biome: human; feature: gut; material: Stool; isolation source: human stools | place: Canada | collected 2013-04-23
CATAAGACTGGAGTGTCCGTATCGGCTCAACCAGAAGGACTGGAAGCCGACATTCATTCCGTTTGCAAAGGCAAGAAAGAGGATTGAGACAATATTCTCACAACTTACAGACCAGTTCCTGGTCATCAGGAACTACGCGAAAATAACGAATGGTTTGTTTGCCAGAATCATTGGCAAAATTAGTGCACTTACCATTCTGCAATACGTAAACTTCATTAACGACAAGCCCATTGGCAGAATTAAGTATGCACTAAATTAATTCCGCCAACAGGTAGCAAATACACATTTGCATCCCAATTGCTCTAAGGCCAAATGGAATCCTCCTAATCCTGCAAATAAATCTATAAACTTATATGTTGGCATAATTGGATCGTTTTTAAATTTGGTGTCATAATTAATTTTTCAGACATCCAATAGGTACAACATAGACTCCATCTGTTCGCTTATAGGCAAAATCGCCAACGCCTGTCAGCACCATACAAAAAGCAGGAGCTTTCATTCGAGATGTATCTATGATATTTGAGAGTGCCATTAATGTTTTTGCACCATCCTCAATCAATTTCTCTCCACCCAATTTTATTTCAACGAGACCATACGAACCATTACGCAAATGTACTACAGCATCACATTCCAGACCGTTCTTATCTCTATAATGATAGACAGAGCCATCTAAGGCATCAGCATAAACCCTAAGATCTCGAATACACATTGTTTCAAAAAATAACCCAAAAGTATTTAGGTCGTTAATTAAATCATTGGGACCTAAACCAAGGGCTGCCACGCCAACCGAAGGGTCAACATAATACCTTGTATCAGATGTACGAACCGCTGTTTTACTTCTCAAGTTAGGATTCCATGCCGGCATATCCTCAATTACAAATATTTTCCGCAAAGCGGTAAGGTACGCATCTGTCGTTTCATCGCTGACATCCTCTGGTTCATTTGTTGATATGTCGGCAAGGATTGTGGCGATACTTGCTTGAGAGCCTTGATGCCTGGCATATGAACGCATAATCCTTTTTGCCCGTTCTGCATCTCGTTTTACATTGTCTACTCGTGATATGTCGCTATTTGTTATTGCTTTATAATATTCTGTTGCCTGTAATAGTGCCGCCTTTTCTATTTTCTTTTGCAAAGCTTTAGGCCACCCCCCACGGCAAACAACAAACGCAAGCACTGGTAATGTGAGTTTATTCAAGGCTCCTATTTTATCCGGGGCAAGGAACAGTTCCGACAGACTTATCTCACCTGTAGAATCCCCTGATTCCCACAAACTCATAGGACGCATGGTGATCCATCCATATCTTCCAGTACCTGTGTGGTGAATTTCCTTAGTTTCGACAGGTACAGCAGAACCTGTAAGCATAAACTGCCCGTCTTCATCTCGGTGATCTACTTCAAACCGAATAGCATCCCAAAATTGAGGAACTTCCTGCCATTCGTCAATCAAACGAGGAGTTTCTCCTTCAAGCAAAAAACTAATATTGGTTTGAGCCATTTGCCTATATTGCTGTTGCTTAGTAGGGTCATCCATATAGATAACACTTTTGGCCTGTTGTTCAGCCGTGGTCGTTTTACCACAAGCTTTAGGTCCCTCTATCAATACAGCACCCATCGCCTCTAATTTATCACGCAGAAGTTGATCCGCTATTCGATTCTTATATTCCATACACCGTATTTTTCTGCAAAGATAGCTTATTTCTTTGTATTCCAAATCAATTTCAAAAATATATTTGGAAATTTGACGCAAAATCATTTGGAAATTTGACTTTATTTTGATTGGAAATTTGGCGTATAATTATTTTATACTATTGCGGTGATATTATTTACGGTATTTTCTTTGGAATATTCTCTATCTCTGACCTCATAATTAGGTATTAAGCATTTGCCACAGCCGTTTTCGTTCGGGCTTGCCCGTGTGCCACGAAATATCTTTTTGGGGAGCCTAATACCCCAACTGCTTTACAGGGTTGGGAGGGTTGCCATGCAATCTGCAAGCAGAGATGAAAGGATTATCCAATACATATAGGTCTGTAGGGTGTAGGCTAAGTAGCCGACGCCGTGCCATATTACTATGGTCGGTTTCCGAAAACTCGCCTCCGAACCGGACGTACACCTTCCAGCGTATCCGGCTCTCCGCTTCGATATGCAGTTTAAATCGTTCCATAATGAATCTTTTTATGACAAGTTCCACAAAGTGCAATGGTTTTCCTTTTCCGTGCAATCATGTGTCGTTCCCAAGGCTCTTTATTTTGAAGGTTCTTGAGTTTACGTACATGGTGCATTTCCAAATGCCCCTTAGCACCACATAATTCACATTTTTCTGCTTTCAACCTGTCCATAAGACTGGTTGTGCTGGTGTGCATTATGAATTTGGGAAGTATGTCTATTTTGTTATCCTTTGATGGCTTTTGGCGTTTGAAACCTCCTTTATAGAAGTACTCTTCCTTTTGCTTGCCTGCATTGTTCTGATACTTAACGCAAAATATTCCGTTATGCTTGTACTTTTTGCATATCTTCTTTACTTTGCTTCGATACTTGGCTGCAAATGTTTTGTACATACTATACTCCATGATATAACCGAAATTGGATAGCTGGGCTGCGCAATTAACGGCTATGCCGAAATAATTGTACAAGCCTCTAATTTCAGAATTATACCTGCGCAGGATTTCCAAATCGTCATTGAAGTTCAGTTCGGGTCTCGCTTTCGGTTTCCATATTTCCTTGCCGTTATGTTTCTTTATTTCCACAACGTCATACGCAATAAGTTTCTTCTTGACCGTATCTTTGGGGATTTTTATTTCCACCGTCTTGTTCCGACTTCTCTTTTTACGACCGAGGGAATCCCGTTTGGTTTCCATGCACTTGCGGTTTCTGATATGAAATCCAAGAAATTTTGCAGGAGTTTCCGAATGGGTTATCAGCGTTTTTTCATCAGACAATTCCAATTTTAGTTTGTCGGAAATAAAATCCTTTATATCCGACTTGATTGCCATTGCATCTTCTTTACTGCCTATAACGCCACACAGAAAATCATCCGCATATCTCACGTATTTCAACCTCTTATAGTTGCAGTCCATGTCATTTTTAGCAGGGGTCTGCAACATAAGATTATCATATTTCCGTATCTGTCCTACCAGCAGTTTTCTTTCTTCAAGACTTACTGCTGATTTCAACGCCTTTTTAGCCCGTTCTTTCTTACGTTGGTAGTGTCTGTACTGTGGGTTCACTTCTTTACGGGCATTCCTATCAAATTTTGCTGCATACTCTGCCATGTACTTGTCCAATTTATCAAGATAGATATTGGCAAGTACTGGACTGATGATGCCACCTTGCGGTGTCCCGTTATATGTGTACATTCCCGGATATGTGTCAGCAGATGTGGAACAGAAGTAAAATAGACACTGTATCCATTGCGACAGGCCTCAATCCCTAAAGCAGTGGCAATGTGTGTTTTTCCGGTACCTGGACTTCCATAAAGTACAATGTTTCTCCCCTCCCGGATAAAATCCAGTGTTTCATTAATGGACAATGGACAATTGACGATTGAGAATTACAAGTCAATTATTCATCTTTATTTCCTTCCGAAGTCGGCTGGGATTTCTCCCCAGGCAGACGTTTCCCATTTGTAGATAGGGGTTGTATATGTATTTTCCTGTAGCCATTTTTCGGCACGGGCAATCAGATCGAATATCGGTTCGTTTTCGGGCAAACGTTCCAGCAAGGTCTTGCACTTCTTGTTCTTTACCCAAGAGATCGCGTTCCGGCTGTCCGAATAGATCGGGATGGAACAATTTCTTTGTTTGAGCAAAGCCAATCCGTGGACGAGGGCCAGAAATTCACCAACGTTATTTGTCCCTTTCGGCATCGGTCCGACCCGGAAAATTTCCTGTCCGGTAGCCGTATAGACACCGCGGTATTCCATATCTCCCGGATTTCCGCTACAGGCGGCATCCACGGCAAGACTGTTATTGATAGGCCGTCCGATGACCGGCGTTTTCTCCTTCATCATCTTTTCAAAGACCATCTTCGGAGTCGGATTCTTTTGAATATAACTCTCATACCCGTTGGCATACGCTTCTTCGGCAGCTTCCCGGCTTTCAAACGCCTTGTATTTAGCTCCCGCCTGGCCTTCTACCTGTTCTTTGCAATCCTCCCAGTTGTTGTATATCCCGGGATGCAGCCCTTGCCAGACAACATAATATTTTCGCATTCTTTTCAAAAATCTTTATTTAGGCGGCATTCCGCATGCAATGTTACTAATTTTTTATAAGATACACAACTCCCCGGAAAGGCTCCTGGAAAAGTTTACCAACAAGTTTATTAAATTCCGGCGGATAAACTTGGAGGTTTTAAGAAAAAAAATCTATTTTTGCATAAATTCAAAGGACAACGAGATGAAACGTATTTTTCTCATGGGATATATGGGAGCTGGCAAGACAACCGTCGGGAAAAAGTTGTCGAAAAAGCTGAATCTCTCCTTTATAGACCTGGATTATTATATAGAAGGGCGTTATCACAAGGAGATACGCCAGCTTTTTGCGGAGAAAGGAGAGGAGGCCTTTCGGGATATCGAGCGGCGGATGCTGCATGAGGTGGCTTCGTTTGAAGATGTGCTGGTATCTACCGGGGGCGGAACTCCCTGCTTTTTCGACAACATCGATTTTATGAACAAAGCCGGTACGACGGTCTATCTGAAAGTATCAGTTGATGAACTGGCCAATCGGCTGGAAGTGTGCAAGCAGACACGCCCCGTCTTGCGGAACCGGAGCGGGGAAGAGCTGAGACAGTTTATCGGCGAGAATCTGGAGAGCCGCCGTCCCTTCTATGAGAAGGCTCAGATCATCTTTGACGCGGAGCGGATGATGACCGGGCAGGATGTACAGGCCATCACCGATCAGTTGACGGATTTGCTATAAACCAGTAGGATATGAAAAACACGACAGATAACCCTTCGCAGCAGTTTTATATTCCCCAGGAGCTCTTGCAGGAACTGGGCAAGATGAAGAACACGCTGGTCATCGGGATTCCGAAAGAGCGGATGCGTGGTGAAAAACGAGTGGCTCTTACCCCGGAATCGGTCGAGATCCTGACCGGCTGCGGACATCATGTCTATGTGGAAAGCGGAGCCGGACTGGGAATCAATTATTCAGACAACCATTATTCGGAGGCAGGAGCAGAGATTGTTGTGACACCCGCAGAAATCTTTCAGGCTGATCTGATCGTCAAAATCCTACCTTTATTGCCCGAAGAAGCCCTTTTGATGCGTCCTCGGAGCAGTGTCTTTTCGTTTGTTCCGCTCCGGCAACTGACAGCAGAAACTTATCAGGTACTGATGAATAAACGGATTACGGCCTTGGCATACGATTTTCTGAAAGATGAAAAGCTGCTCTATCAGCCCATCATGAGTGCCATGGCCGAAATCGAAGGCTATGCATCGATCAGTATTGCATCCGATCTGTTGAGCAATAATCACGGTGGTAAGGGAATCTTGTTGGGAGGTGTTGCTGGTGTGTCGCCCACTGAGGTTGTCATTATCGGAGCCGGGAATGCCGGAACTAATGCGGCTCGGGCTGCTCTGGCATTAGGCGCGTCGGTGAAAGTGTTCGACAATAATATCCAGCGCTTACGCCAGATTCAGCGTACGCTTGGGGCTTCTTTGTTTACTTCTAATTTTCATCCGAATGTGTTGAGGAATGCTTTTCAGAGTGCTGATGTTGTGATCGGGGCATTGCACAATGACCATCCGCAACACCGCTATGTGATAGCAGAAGGATTGATCGAGACCATGAAGAAAGGAGCTTTGATCATTGACCTCAGGATGAATCAGGGTGGTTGTTTTGAAACAACCTGCTGTTTGTCGGCTGTTGATCCGGAAATCTTTGAGCAACACGGAGTCTTGCATTTCTGCAAGCCCTTTATCAGTAACTATGTGGCCCGGACTGCGTCGATGGCATTCAGCAACCTGCTTGTGCCCTTGCTGACGGAAATAGGAGATATGGGAAGTCTGAAGGCCTTGATCCAGTATCATCCCGGAGTCAAACAGGGAATTTATCTGTATTCCGGAAAGCCGGTAAATGATTACATATCCAATCATTTTAATCTCCGATCAAATAATATTGATATCTATTTGACCGCTTTTTAGGAAATTTCATTCTTTCTTATTTTCTTTGTAGGTCTTTAATTGATAACAGCGATTAAGTGAAAAATATCATGACAGAACAAACAAAAGTAACGACATTAGAAAAGGTAGTGGTACGTTTCTCTGGTGATTCAGGAGACGGAATGCAGTTGACAGGTACTATCTTTTCAAATCTGTCGGCTGTATTCGGAAATGAAATCTCTACATTCCCCGATTATCCGGCAGAAGTGAGAGCTCCGCAAGGAACATTGAGCGGTGTTTCTGGGTTCCAGGTACATTTGGGATCTAAGAAAATCTTTACCCCTGGTGAGAAAGCTGACGTATTGGTTGCGATGAATCCGGCAGCTTTGAAGGTTAATGTGAAGCACATCAAACCTAACGCCATTGTCTTGATTGATACGGATTCGTTCCAGAAAAGTGACTTGGAAAAAGCCCTTTACACGACCGATGATCCGTTTAAAGAATTAGGATTGACTCAAGTACAGGTAGTGGCAGCACCTATTTCTACCATGGTGCGTGATGGCCTGACTGATTTCGGTTTAGACAATAAATCAGCATTGCGCTGCAAGAATATGTTCGCTTTGGGTCTGGTATGCTGGTTGTTCGAGCGCCCACTTGACGAAGCTATGCACATGCTTCAGAATAAGTTCGCTAAGAAACCGGTGATTGCCCAGGCTAATATCAAGGCGTTGACCGACGGTTACAACTACGGACATAATATCCACGCCAGTGTTTCAACCTATCGTATTGAAAGCAAGAAAGCGCTTCCGGGTACATATATGGATGTCAATGGAAACAAGGCTACTTCATACGGATTGATTGCTGCTGCGGAAAAAGCAGGGTTACGTCTTTTCTTGGGTAGTTATCCGATCACTCCGGCTACGGATATTTTGCATGAATTATCCAAACGTAAGGATTTAGGTGTAATTACGGTACAGGCAGAAGATGAGATCGCCGGTGTTTGTACAGCTATCGGAGCCAGCTTTGCCGGTTGTCTGGCCGCAACTTCTACTTCAGGTCCGGGTCTGGCCTTGAAGAGTGAGGCAATTGGTCTGGCTGTGATAGCAGAGGTTCCTCTGGTTGTAATTGATGTACAGCGTGGTGGTCCGTCAACAGGTATGCCGACGAAGTCAGAACAGACCGACTTGATGCAGGCATTGTATGGACGTAACGGTGAATGTCCGGCTGTGGTTTTGGCAGCTTGCACACCGACCGACTGTTTCGATGCTGCATTCTGGGCAGGAAAGCTGGCTGTTGAACACATGACACCGGTTATCTTGCTGACAGATGCCTTTATTGCCAACGGCTCTTCTGCATGGCGTTTGCCGGAATTGGATAAATATCCGGAAATCAAACCGAATTATATTACCAACTATCACGAAGATAAGCCATGGAAACCTTATCGCCGCGATCCGGAAAGCTTGGTTCGTTATTGGGCTATCCCAGGTACAGAAGGATTTACCCATCGTCTGGGCGGTCTGGAAAAAGACTATGACACAAGTGCCATTTCTACAGATCCGATGAACCACCAGCGTATGGTGAAGGCACGTCAGGTTAAGATCGATAAGATCGCTGATTATATCCCTGAACTGGAAGTTGTAGGAGATGAGGATGCTGATCTGCTGATCGTGGGCTGGGGCGGAACATACGGTCATTTGTATGAAGCCATGGAAACGATGCAAGAGCAAGGCAAGAAAGTGGCATTGGCACACTTCAAGTTTATCAATCCGCTGCCGAAGAATACAGCTGAGGTATTGAAGAAGTATAAGAAAGTCGTGGTAGCTGAGCAGAACAACGGACAGTTTGCCAACTATCTGAGAAGTAAAGTAGACGATTTCAATCCGTATAAGTTCGACCGTATCAAAGGTCAGCCGTTCATTGTATCTCGTCTGGTAGAAGAATTTACTAAAATATTGGAGGCATAAGATAATGGCAACAGAAGAAATAAAATATCAACCGAAAGATTATAAAAGCGATCAGTACGTTCGCTGGTGTCCGGGATGTGGTGACCATGCCGTATTAAATTGTTTACATAAAGCGATGGCTGAGGTAGGTGTTGCGCCACACAATATGGCTGTCATCTCAGGTATTGGCTGTTCATCCCGTCTGCCTTACTACATGAATACATATGGTTTCCATACCATTCACGGTCGTGGAGCGGCAATCGCTACAGGTGTTAAGACGGCTCGTCCGGACTTGAGCGTATGGTTGATTACCGGTGATGGCGACTGTCTGGCAATTGGTGGTAACCACTTCATCCATGCTGTACGTCGTAATATCGACTTGAATATCGTTTTGTTCAACAATAAGATTTACGGACTGACGAAAGGTCAATATTCTCCTACATCCGATCGTGGATTCGTTTCCAAGAGTTCTCCTTACGGAACGGTAGAAGATCCGTTTATCCCGGCAGAACTGGCTTTGGGTGCGCGGGGGAACTTCTTTGCCCGTGCCATCGATGTGGATTTGAAGAATACGACAGAGATCCTGGCAGCTTCGGCTCGTCATAAAGGAGCTTCTGTAACGGAAGTATTGGTCAATTGTGTGATCTTCAACAATGGTATCCACAAACAGATCACCGATAAAGAATTCCGGGCAGATCGGACGATCTTCTTGCGCCACGGTGAAAAGATGATTTACGGAGCCAACAATGATAAAGGTATCGTTTTGGATGGATTGAAACTGAAATCAGTTACTATCGGTCAGGATGGTTATACATTGGATGATGTGCTGGTTCATGATGCCCACTGTAAAGACAATACCCTGCACTTGATGTTGGCTATGATGGGCGGTGATATGCCGGTAGCTTTGGGTATTATTCGTGATGTGGACGCTCCTACATACGATGAAGCCGTTCACGAACAGTTGAAGGAAGTACAGGAAAAGATGCCAAGCCGCACACTGGATCAGTTCTTGCGGAGCGGTGAGACTTGGGAAATTAAATAGTTCATCTGGTCAGATAAAATGTATCGAGGTGCGATAAACTCCTTTTCAATGAGGATTTATCGCACCTTTTTTCTTTTATCTGTAATTTTTTGTGGGAGTAAAGGTCGCGAGTTGAGGACCCATACCGGGTTATTTTTCGATTATGGATTCATGGAAATCAAATACTTCGAAAAACCGGACGATTCCATGATGTTGTATCCGGTGGAATCACCTGAACAGATCAGGAAATATTCGATTTCGGGCAATTTCTGTTTCAATTCTTCAGCTCCTTTTGAACCTAAAACCATGCAAGCCGTAGCGCAGGCATCAGCCAACATCGCTGTCGGAGCGATTACTGTCGCACTTAACACATCCCTTTGTACCGGACATCCTTCCCGAGGATCAATGGTATGGGCATATTTTTTTCCGTCTTTGATGTAGAAGTTCCGGTAATTGCCTGATGTAGCCATACCCCGGCGTCCATTGTTACGGGCTGTTTCGGCCGTTTGTCCTTTGGGCCACAGATGAATTGTTGCCTGTAAGTCCTGGCTCAAGCCTGTGCTGTCGTCAACCGGACGGGTAATTCCCAGTTTCCAGTATTCATCCCGCTGATTGATCCCTTTGGTAACGATCTCGCCTCCAAATTCAATCATGTAGTTCTGAATACCTTTTTTGTCGAACAGATCGGCAATCATGTCGCATACCGTTCCATCGGCCAGCGAAGAACAATTCAGGATTAAACGGGGATCTTCTTTGACGATTTCTTTCCCTTTGAGTTGAACTTTCTGATAACCGACAAACTGCTTGATGCTGTCGATATGGTGTGGAGTAATACTGTCCTGTTTACTGAAACCGAATCCCCAAAGGTTGATCAACGGGGCACAGGTTATGTCATAGGCTCCGTTCGTATAAGCAGAGACCAGCATGGCTGTACGGAAAAGCGAACGGAAAGTACTGTCTTCCACCTGCGTCAGCTGGTTCCGGTTGATCTGTGAGACCACCGAAGTCGAATCGAAGGCATTGAAGAGGTAGTAAAAACGCTCCAGTTCAGCCTGTATCTCACCGTCGAGCGGCTTGTCATACTGATACTTGATATGATACGGAGTATGCAGGCGACCGCTATACGTATAATACATCTGAGAAGCCCGCTGGCAGCTCCCGAATGACAGGAGCACCAGCAGGGTTATTGTTAGTAATGTTGCTTGTTTCATACATTAAAATTCTGAAGTGAAATGGAATTTGATATCCGGAAAATCCTGCTGCGCCATCATCAGCACATAGTTGGAATCGGCCAGATAAACATCACGCCCTTCTTTATCCAAAGCCATATATTGGGCTTTACGCTTCTTGAAGTTCTCCAACATGGTAGCGTTGTCACTTTCAATCCAACAGGCTTTATACAGACTGATAGGTTCCCAGCGGCATTGTGCTCCGTATTCGTGTAACAGACGATATTGGATTACCTCGAATTGCAGCTGTCCTACAGTACCGATAATCTTCCGGCCGTTGAACTGGTTGGTAAACAACTGGGCAACACCTTCGTCCATCAGTTGCTCGATTCCTTTGTTCAGCTGTTTGGCTTTCATCGGATCTGCATTTTCAATGTATTTGAACATTTCCGGCGAGAAGCTGGGCAGACCTTTGAAATGCAGGTCTTCTCCGGCAGTCAGGGTATCACCGATCTTAAAGTTACCGGTATCCGGAAGACCAACGATATCACCGGCGTATGCTTCATCTACGACTTCTTTCTTTTGTGCCATGAATGCTGTCGGACTGCTGAAACGCATCATCTTCCCGAAACGGACGTGCTTGTAGTTGACATTCCGTTCGAATTTACCGGAGCAGATCTTGACAAAGGCAATGCAGCTGCGGTGATTCGGGTCCATGTTGGCATGGATCTTGAATATGAATCCGGTGAAAGCTTCTTCATTCGGATCTACTACTCGTTCGATGGCCTGTACCGGACGGGGAGACGGAGCTATCTGGATGAAACAATCCAGCAATTCTTTCACGCCGAAGTTATTCAAGGCCGAACCGAAAAAGACCGGAGCGATATCACCCGAAAGATAGGTGTTTACATCAAATTCCGGATAAACTCCTTCCACCAGTTCCAGATCCATACGTAATTTCTCTGCCTGTGCCGGATCAATGTAATTTTCCAGCTCCGGACTGTTGATATCTTTGAATTCGACATTCTCGGTTACGTATTGCTTGCTGGGCGTATATAAGTTCAGCTTCTGTTCGTAAATGTTATACACTCCGCGGAAACGCTGTCCCATATCGATCGGCCAACTCAACGGACGGACCTTGATATGCAGTTCTTCCTCGATTTCATCAAGCAGATCAAAAGGATCTTTACCGTCGCGGTCCATTTTGTTGACAAACACAATCACCGGAGTTTTCCGCATGCGGCATACTTCCATCAGTTTACGCGTCTGAGCCTCGACACCTTTTGCTACGTCAATCACGATGATGACACTATCTACGGCTGTCAGTGTTCGGAATGTATCCTCAGCGAAATCCTGGTGACCCGGTGTATCCAGAATGTTGATCTTATGGTCGGCATAATCGAATGCCATGACAGAGGTAGCTACAGAGATACCACGCTGTTTCTCGATTTCCATCCAGTCGGACGTTGCCGTCTTTTTGATCTTGTTCGATTTTACTGCCCCTGCCACATGAATGGCACCTCCGAAAAGCAACAGCTTCTCGGTCAGGGTTGTCTTACCGGCATCCGGGTGACTGATAATCGCAAATGTTCTTCTTCTTTCAATTTCTTCGGAGTATTGACCCATTTCTTTTTGTGCTTCTTATTTCTTGATTACATTCATATTTTCCATACATTTCCGAAGGCTTTCTTCCCAGTGAGGAATTGTTAAGCCATAGGAAGATTTGATTTTCTGTTTGTTCAGTACGCTGAAATGCGGACGAACAGCTTTCGTCGGATAGTCTTTTGACTCGATCGGGACTATCCGGGCCTTCAGACCAGCCAGAGAGATGATCTTGACTGTAAAATCGTACCAGCTACAAACACCTTCATCCGAGAAGTGATAGATTCCCGGTTGATATTGCCCTTGTTCGGCTTGTTCCAGGATGGATAATAAGGCAATGGCCAAGTCGGTTGCGTAAGTAGGACTTCCCACTTGGTCGAATACTACCCGAATCTCTTCACGTTCAGTTCCCAAACGAAGCATGGTCTTGACAAAATTATTTCCGTACTCGGAATATAACCAGGCTGTCCGGACAATGACGGCATCCGGACAAATCTCCTGCAGAACCTCTTCTCCGGCTCTTTTGGTAGAGCCATATACCGATTGGGGATTTGTCGTGTCTGTTTCCCGGTAAGGAATACAAGATGTACCGTCGAATACATAATCGGTTGATACATGAATAACTTTCGCCTGGCACTTTTGGGCGGCCCGAGCCAGATTGGCTACCGCATCCCGGTTGATCTGTTCGCTAAGTTCCAGGTTCTCTTCAGCCTTGTCAACTGCAGTATAAGCCGCACAGTTCAGGATGTAATCTACCGGATGCGTTTGGATAAAGGCATCCACACTTTCTTCTTTGCAAATGTCTAATGTATCTACATCTGTAAAGAGAAACTGAAAGCGGTTATATGCTCCGGAAAGACATCGGATAGAGGTTCCCAACTGTCCGTTTGCTCCGGTAACCAATACTGTTTTCATATCTTTATTCATCTTCTAATTCAAGTTCACCGTTCATGTCAGCTCTGTATTTCTCTGCCAGCAAAGCGAGGAATGAGCTGATTTGTTTTATCCCATCCAATGTCTCAGCGCTGATTTCCTTTCCCTGCATCCGCAGCATCAGGTATCCATATACGGCAGTAAAGCATGTTTCCAGTTCCGGAATGTCGTTTCCGCCTGACTTGGCACGCAACTGTACAATATAAGGAAGCGTTTTGTAATAGGCTGCTCCATAAATCATTTCTTTCGGAGATTTCAGGAGACGCAAATGCAGATCCGTCAGCGTTATGATAACATTCTTGTTCAATTGGATGTGACCGGACTCTTTGACACCTTCGCTTCGCATCATTTCAATCAGTTCTTCATACCAGCGGGCTATTTCTTCTTTTACTTCGTCCGGCTGGTTATAACGGGCAATGACCTTATCCCGTATTTCGTCCATATCAAAATGATTGGCACGGATCAAATCTTCTACCTGCCACATGTACAGCAGGTATTCGCATATATTTTCTTTTCTTTTTTGTCTGGCGATAATCATAGTGATAATGCTAAAGTAAACTCTGATACAGCCTGATAGAAATCAGCATCTTTGATGCCCAGTTGCCGGCATGCCAGACGGGCAGCATTGATGTTGATCAGGAAGTGACGATTTAATATCCGGATGGGATACTTTCCATACCGGGTGTCCAGATAAACCTGTCCTTCTTCTTCAACGATCGGATGTCCTTCAAACGGGATGGCCGTGATGTCATTCCGGATATCCTGGACTAACTCTCCAATGACAGGGTCACCTCCGTAGTAAATTAATTTCCCTTCTCGTTCAATAGAAGTGGAAAAACAACGGTAAGTGGACATATAAGCTTCCGGAGAGTCATGAGCTTGAGACGAATCCCAATTCAAGTTCGTCATGATGGCGATATGCGGACGATAAAATTCCAATTGAGAACGTTTCTCGATTACCGACGTGATGTGTTCATCTCCTTCAATAAGAGCGATGCGAGCCTCATAACTGAAATGAAGATGCTTGTCCAAACCCGGTATTTCGCTGGTAGTTGCATAGTCGAAAGCCATTTTTTGTTTACGTAGTGCGGCAGCTATCATGGCGATGATGATCTTTCGCCCCCGACTTCCGGCAATGACCACTCTTGTTTTTGACTTTGTGCGCTGATATATGAATTCCGGTATTGATTGGATTAACAGCCCCAACTCTTTCGCGCGCTGAAATTCCGGATTATCTTGTGTTACATTACTCCCTAGTACCACCGAATATGTATTCTTTGTCAATTTCTCTGGGAACCATCCGTTACCAAAGCTGGTAATTTCATCCTGTTCCAACTCTTCTTCCAGTTCTGAAGAAACTTCGGTACCAGAGACACTGACCTCATATCCTTTGTCGTGGATAGCATGGGCTAACTCTAAAACCAGGGGATCCGTGATTGAAATCAAATGAATTTTTCGCATTGTTAGGATTTTATAGGGCAAAAGTACGAAAAAATCTTCACACTCGTTTTTTGTTTTTCAATCTTTGATGGATATATAGATGTTTTATACAAGGTGGTAGGTATATATTTGTTTCTTTTCAGATCTTTCACAATTCCAACATCTACTTGTATATCTGTTAGTTCCTGTGATTCAAGTGTGAATCGGCGAGTAGAGGCGTAGTGTGCTGTTCCTCCAGCAGACGTAAAGGAGATGCCTTCACAGCCTTCACAGAAAGTTTCAGAATATGAGCGGAATAGGGGCGTGTGTGAAGGGTATAAAAGAAAATCGGATATGGGGTATATGATATAATAAGATAGAAAATCTTGTCGATATAAACGAGAATCGGGAATCAATCCAACGAGGATTGTCGGCGGTTCTCGTTTACTTCGCTGGAAAATGTTGGTATCTTTTCCCAAATTCATGCCTATGTTTTCATCATTTTGTGCCTATGTTTTGATCAAAACACGCCGGGAATTTATTCATTTACGCCGGCTTTTGATGCAAACACGCAGGCTTTTGGAGATACTCGAAATCAGGCTGTTTTTGAGAAAATGAATTCTTATTTTATTTGCTCATTTTTTATTTATTTATTCCTACATTTGCATAGCCTGCTATTGGGACAAAACTTTTTAAACAACCTTTTCTATGAAAAAGAGCGTATTTATCAATCCGTTTGTGGATCGGGGTTTCAAGATTCTGTTCGGACAGGAATCGAGCAAAGAGTTATTAATCGAGTTGATCAATGATTTGTTGGAAGGTGAACACCATGTAGAAGACCTTTCTTATATGGATAAGGAAGATCCGAGTGAGACAACCGACGGTCGGGGTACCGTTTTTGACTTATTATGTAAGGATCAGGATGGGACAACTTTCATTGTAGAGCTGCAAAATGCCCGGCAAACTTATTTTTATGAACGGGCATTGTATTATCTTTGTCGCACGATCGTTTCGCAAGGTAAGAAAGGTGAATCTTGGGAGTTTGAACTCGTACCGGTTTATGGAATCTTCCTGCTGAATTTCCGGTCAGGCAAAACGGATAAAGTCCGAACCGATTTGGTGATAGCCGACCGTGAAACAGGCGAACAGAAGAGCCGGAATTTCCGGGAAATCTTTATCGAATTTCCATTATTCAACAAAACGGAAGCGGAATGTAAGACCCCGTTAGATTACTGGTTATATAATTTAAAACATATGGAACAGTTGGAACATTTATCATTCAAAGGTCAGAAAGCCTTGTTCGCTCGTTTGGAAGAATTGGCACGCATTGCCAATATGAACAAGAAGGAACGGGCAGAATACGAGGCAGCTTTGAAAATATACCGGGATAATGAGAATGTTGTCACGACGGCAAGGAGAGAAGGAAAGGAAGAAGGACGAGAAGAAGGAATAGCAATTGGTAAAGCAGAAGGCCGGGCAGAAGGTATATTAATAACCGCCCGTCTGATGAAGCAGAACGGTATTTCTTTTGAGCAAATCAAATTATGTACAGGCTTATCAGACGAAGAAATACAGAATTTATAAAGAGTGTAAGTAGAGGCGTAGCGTGCTGCGCCTCAAACGGCGTTGTTATAAATACCGACATATATATATTAGGCACGGATGACACGGAAAACACGGTTTAAAATAAATATTTACCGTGTTAATCTGCGTAATCCGTGCCTGATTTTCTGTTACGATAGGCTGGAGGCGCAGCACGCTGCGCCTCTACTGTCGCAAGGTCTGTTATATAATTTGAAGTACATGGAACAGTTGGAACATTTATCATTCAAAGGTCAGAAAGCCTTGTTTAACCGTCTGGAAGAATTGGCACGTATTGCCAATATGAACAAGAAGGAACGGGCTGAGTACGAGGTTGCCCTGAAAATATACCGGGACAATGAGAATGTTATGGA
>CDZI01030413.1_pt1 | contig 16128 bp, 12 predicted proteins | sample 554811 | NCBI WGS metagenome assembly CDZI01 (sample SAMEA3182110, study PRJEB8094) | gut metagenome | biome: human; feature: gut; material: Stool; isolation source: human stools | place: Canada | collected 2013-04-23
GATTCATTGACGAGATTTTCAGAGAATTGCTTGCATATCTCAAGTATTTTGACGAATTTCGTATAAAGGTTGTACATACGATGGTTTGAGCTTAATGTTTTAATCACCACTAAGTTACTAAAAAAACAGCGATATGTACAACCTTTTACTCATATTTATCAACTTAAATTAATTCCGCCAACGGGTAAAGATGTAACTCCCGAACGTCCACCTTCGGCAATTCCTGCCGAACTTTCCACGAAAGTCGTAACGGTAGATGTTCCGCAAAGGATCAAAGCCCAAATAGCGTTGTAGAAATTTATTGTCCATGAATATATTGGGTTTTTAACGGTTAATAGTTAACTTATAGACAAAGATAAAAAAAGTAAGTGTAGCACAAAATAATCAATTGGATTTTGGTTAATCAAAATAGTCTTATTCATCGTTGAAAGTAATAAATCTGATAAAAATGAAAAAGGTGTGCCTGTATTGACACACCTTTTTATCCTTTCTGTATAAAAGGAACTTTCCTTATACAGCGTTTATACTGAAAAGTATTTATTATTCAGAAACTACAGTGAAAGGAACTTCAACAGCAACTTCCTTGTGTAATTTGATAGTTGCTTTGTAGTCGCCAACTTCTTTTACAGCTTCTTTGATGTAGATGATCTTACGATCTACTTCATAACCTAACTTAGCCAATTCTTCAGCAACCTGGATGTTGTTAACAGAACCGAAGATTGTACCAGTAGAGCTAGTCTTAGCACCGATAGTCAGTTTTACATCTTTCAGCTTAGCAGCCAATTCTTCAGCATCAGCCTTAATTTTAGCCAACTTGTGAGCACGCTGCTTCAAGTTTTCAGCCAATACTTTCTTAGCAGATTCTGATGCGATAACTGCTTTACCCGTGGGGATTAGAAAGTTACGTCCGTAACCAGACTTAACTGTTACGATATCGTCTTTGTAACCTAAATTGATTACATCTTCTTTCAAAATAACTTGCATATTCTGTCTCCTCTTTTTTAATTATTTCATCAAATCTGTTACGTATGGAAGCAAAGCCAAGTGACGAGCACGCTTAACGGCCTGCGCAACACGACGCTGGAACTTCAAAGAAGTACCTGTAATACGACGAGGTAAGATTTTACCCTGTTCGTTCAAGAATTTCTTCAAGAATTCAGGATCTTTGTAGTCGATATACTTAATACCGTTCTTTTTGAAACGGCAATATTTTTTCTTCTTCACGTCAACTGAAGGCGGAGTCAAATATCTGATTTCTGATTGAGTTGCTGCCATAATTAATTCTCCTTTACTGTTTCTTTAGATGATTTCAAATTTCTTCTCTTTGCTGCATATTCTGCTGCATATTTGTCCTGACGGAAAGTCAAGAAGCGGAGTACACGTTCGTCACGACGGAAGTTTACTTCCAAAGTTGCGATGGTTTCCGGTTTTGCTTTGAATTCGATCAGCTGATAGAAACCAGTTGATTTCTTGTCAATAGGATAAGCTAACTTGCGCAAGCCCCAGTTTTCCTCATTCACGATTTCTGCACCCTGTTCTTTCAGGATACCTGTGAATTTTTCTACCGCTTCCTTCATCTGTGCATCAGATAAAACGGGAGTTAAAATGAAAACGGTTTCGTAATTATTCATACAATACTGTTTTAATAATGTTGTTAATATTTTTCGCGGTGCAAAAGTACGAACTTTTTCTGATACTGCAAATCTTCTTCCTTCTTTTTTTTCTTTAAGTGCGCAGATTTCAGTTGATAGAACTTGACACCATTGACAAAGTAGCCTGTTCGTATATAGGTATCGGCAATATTGGTACATATATCAGGCAGGGAGCGTTGCTTGTCACTTCGTTTGCAATGCTCAAAGGCTTCCAGATAATAATGGATTGCCTGCGAGTTGTCGCTGACACGTCCGAATTTGTTACCCAATATGTTGTAATTCTCCATCAATAGCCTTTGGATTCGGACGTCAGATAGGTCTTGTTCCTGGCAATAACTGATTACTTTTTGGCCATAAAACAATGGATGTGTAAAAAATGTGGTGAAAAAAGTGGATTTTTTATCCCAAATGGTTCCCGGAACACCATCCTGTGATGATGAACCGGGAATATTGTTATCGTTGTACCCAACGATTCAGATGGTTATTAGGTGTTTGCAGTACGAATTTGTAGAACTTAGACGCCGGCAGTTGTCCGCTTTTTACCTGATAACTCCGGTAGGATGCCGGTACTGTACCTAATTTGATCCATTCATCTTTGCCACCGGTCTTAAATAAGTTGTCGGTTGCGGCATAAACCGTTACTTCGGCATTTGGATTCAGGCAATCCCATGAGAGGATAATATCTTCATCATACGGAGAAGTCTTCATGTTGGCGATATCTACCGGACCGATAAACGGCATACCGTCTTGTTCCCATAACACCGGTTGCGGTACTTCAAAGCCCATAAAGCGGCAAATCGACGGAGTGATATCGGTAATGGCCAATTGTCCGTTATGGAAATGACGGTTTACCGGTTGGTTGGTCGAGATCCAAGTTGTTCTTTCCCGTTCCGATTGTCCGCCATGGTCATGACCGTTTTCGGAACGTCCGTGGTCGGTTGTAACAACCACCATCCATTCTTCATTAAAATTGGCTTCCCGGTACTTAACGGCTTCCCAGATTTGGGCAATCTGCTGGTCGGCTTTCAAAGTATATTCATCGAAAAACTTACCATTGCCTTCAATGTGTCCGGCATCATCCGTGTACCACAGATAAACCCAACTTAAGTCGGGCGCATCATTCTTGATACCTTGTGCGGCCTGTTTGGTAACGAATTCATCAATATCGAAGATATGCAGCTCTTTTTCCTTCTTGGGGAAACGCTTGGTGTCGAGGTCATATCCGTCGCATACGTAGTCAATCTTCAGGTTTCCTGTTTCAGGTTTTCCTTCTCCCAGCAAGACCGTCCGGTTATCTGTCCAACTCGAATAGATAGCCGTTTTATAATCTTTCTTTTGCTCTTTGGCAATTCGGAAAATGGTCCAGTAATTATAATTCGGCTTCAGGTTGGAATTACCGCCCACATTATGCTTGTTCAGCCAAGTAGCCGTCAGCAAATTCGTATAACCAATAGCCGAAATCGTGGGTGTTTGTGAATAACCGCCAACTTCACCGCCTGTATAAGCCCTTTCGAACGAACCGTGGGCTGCTATCTCGTCGATAGCCGGGGTATTCAAGCGTTCAATCATATCCGCCGGAACACCGTCGATGATGATAAACACAGCTTTTCTAGTTTTAGCAAAAGCTGTTGTGGCAAAAAGCACACAGAATAAAGCAAATAGCCTGATTTTCATGATAAAGTCTTTTTGTTGATGTTATAAAATAATTTAGTCTGAGCTGCAAAGGTAGGGATAAAATCCGAGATTCATACCTATCCGGAAATTCCAGTATAGGAACCTGTCAACCGAAAGATCGTTACTTTGTTATTTTTCCACAGTTGTCGAAAAGCTTTACCATATTAGTCAAAAAGCTTTAGCACATATATGGAAAAGCTTTAGCACAGCTGTCAAAAAATTAATTTCCTATAGGATTCAGATCTCCCTCCGGCGAGGAAATACTTATAGCCGGTAGGTGAATAACAGGAAGTGGTTGGTTTTAGGAATAAATGCTTACCTTTGTGAAAGCAGAAATCTTTTTTATGGAAATGTAGAACAAAGAGAATGGACGTCCCTTATGATTTAAATAAGGTAAAGAAAGGAGATAAGAACGCATTCCGCTCTTTCTTCGGATATTTTTATCCCAAATTGATGGCATTGGCTTGTCGTTTTGTCGATTCGCAGGTAGCCGAAGATTTGGTACAGGATGTCTTTGCGTCGTATTGGGAGAAAAAACATCTGATAGAAGCCGACGACATTCATTCTTTCTTGTTTAAATGGCTTCAGAATTCCTGCTTGAATCATATCAAACATCAAATGGTTGTGCAAGATTACGAAGAGCGGGTACGCATTGCAGAAGCCCGTTTGGAAGCAATGGGGAAATCTGAAGAACAGAGTGAGGTGTTGAAACATATCTATTCAGATCAATGAAAAGGAAGTCTTGGCTTCGCCTTTCCGTTTTGTTGTTGTGACCAACAAAGGAGCTATTCCTTTTGAGGCGAATAATGTTTCCCTGAAGAAGGATGCCGATGGTCTGGTTTCATGGACAGCTTCTTCTACACAGGGTGGAATTCGTTTTGAGAACCAGGCTTCGATGGAATATGATGGTTATGTACATTATGACCTGAAAGTTTCATCAGACCAGACTGTAGTCGTAAAAGATATCCGGCTGGAAACGAACTATACACCGTATGCTTCGGAATATTTTATGGGAACAGGATTCAGTGGAGGGGCTCGTCCAGTGTCCTATAAATGGGATTGGAAAGGTCCGTGGGACAGCTACTGGATGGGAAATGCCAAAGCTGGGTTGCATGTTGAGTATCGCGGAGGAAGTTATCACGGTCCGTTACTGAATGACTATAAACCGGCTCCGCCAAGAGCCTGGGCGAATAATGGAAAGGGTACCATTCAGGTATCAGGATCGAAGGGAGGGCAGTCGCTTGTTGTGGCAAGTACAGGCGTGGATACGTTGTCTGCCGAACCGCGCAGTTACGAATTTGACCTGTTGATTACTCCACTGAAGCCGGTGAATTCAGCGAAACATTTCTCTGAACGTTATTATCACGCACCTCATACCGGTTTTGACAAAGCCGCTGAAGAAGGAGCCAATATTGTGAATATTCATCATGCGCAGAAATTGAATCCGGTTATCAATTATCCGTTTATCGTACAGGATTCACTGAAAGCCTTTATTAAGCATGAACATGAATTTGGACGAAAGGTCAAATTGTATTATACCATTCGGGAGCTGACTAATTATACGACAGAAATTTATGCACTGAAGAGCCTGAATCATGAGATATTGGCAGCAGGTGTTGGGTACGGATTACCTTGGCATTGCGAACATCTGATTGACGATTATCGTCCGGCTTGGTACACTGAGTTACCGAATGAAACATCCGATGCCGCGTTGGTATTGTCTGGTTTCTCCCGTTGGATCAATTATTACCTGGAAGGCCTGCGCTGGATGTTCGAGAATTATGACTTGGATGGTATTTACATGGATGATGTGTCGTTCGACCGTCCAGTGATGAAGCGGATGCGGAAGATCATGGAACAGTATCATCCGGGAGCGCTGATCGACTTGCATTCCAATACGTGGTACTCCGTTGGTCCGGCCAATCAGTACACAGGTTTCTTCCCTTACGTAGATCGTTTATGGTTCGGCGAAAGCTTCCGTTATAACGAGATGCGTCCGGATGAATGGTTTGTTACCTTCTCGGGTATTCCGTTCGGACAGATGAGCGAAATGTTGCAGGATGGTGGTAATCGTTTCCTGGGAATGGTGTATGGCACAACAGCTCGTCATTCATATGGCAAGTATTCACCGGCTCCAGTCTGGGCGTTGTGGAAATCGTTCGGCATAGAAGAGGCGAAGATGCTCGGATACTGGGATGAGGCTTGTCCTGTACGGACTTCTGATCCTGAAGTGAAGGCTACAGCTTATGTAAAACCTGATCAGGTGTTGATTTCCATTGGTAATTTCGGTGCGAAAGACAAATCCGTTAAATTGACATTCGACTGGAAGGCTTTAGGATTTGATCCGGCACAAGTGACACTCGAAGCTCCTCAGGTAACCGATTTTCAGGAAGCCCGTTCTTTCCGTTTGGATGAATCTATTCCGGTGAAGACGAAAGAAGGCTGGTTACTTATCCTGAAGAAGAAATAAAAGAGGATAGAAATTGATCTGTAAATGATAAGTATCGGCAGGTTTGTGTAACTCTACTACAAGCCTGCCGATTTTATAATGTGACATTCCGTGTAAAATAAATTTCTCATATTCTTTCTCTGAAGATATAAATCACATAAGAATCTTGCATTTATACCAAAACCTTGTTACATTTGCCAAAAATGTGTTTGCAAGACACTTCTTAAATCCAAATAATATGAGATCCATGAAAAGATTCGTAATTACTGTTTTGGCAGGATGCCTGATTGGAAACAGCCTATTGGCTCAGAAAGAGCAGTTGACACATGGGTATCCGATTGATCCTGTACCCTTTACTTCCGTGAAAGTTTCTGATTCCTTTTGGGGACAACGTTTGAAAGCCAGTCGTGAAGTGACTATTCCATTAGCCTTTAGTAAATGTGAGGAAACGGGGCGTTACCGTAACTTCGAGTTGGCGGCACATCCGAGTGATACGACGAAAGTGACGGGCTATTCGTTTGACGATACCGATGTGTATAAAACGATCGAAGGAGCCAGTTATTTGTTACAGACTTATCCTGATAAGCAGTTGGCACATTATATGGATAGTGTACTAGATATTGTGGCGGCTGCGCAGGAACCCGACGGCTATCTGTATACAGCCCGTACGATGAATCCGAAGCATCCGCATGAATGGGCAGGCAGCAAGCGTTGGGAAAAGGTGGAAGAATTAAGTCACGAGTTTTATAATCTAGGACACATGGTAGAAGGAGCCATCGCGCATTATCAGGCTACGGGCAGTAGGAAATTCTTGGATATCGCTATCCGCTATGCTGATTGTGTGTGCCGTGAAATAGGCGATGGAGAAGGACAAGTCGTGCGTGTTCCCGGACATCAGATAGCAGAGATGGCATTGGCTAAGTTATATCTGGTAACCGGTGATCAGAAATACCTCGATCAGGCCAAATTCTTTCTGGATAAGCGCGGTTATACTTCCCGAAAAGACGAATACAGTCAGGCCCACAAACCGGTCATCGAACAGGATGAGGCGGTCGGACATGCTGTCCGGGCAGCTTATATGTATGCAGGTATGGCCGATGTGGCGGCGTTATCGGGCGATACCTCGTATGTACATGCGATTGACAGGATCTGGGATAACATTGTTTCGAAGAAACTCTATATTACGGGTGGTATTGGCGCGACCAATCAGGGAGAAGCCTTTGGTAAGAATTACGAATTACCCAATATGTCGGCTTACTGTGAGACTTGTGCTGCGATTGGTAATGTATATGTCAATTATCGGTTGTTCCTCTTGCATGGAGATGCCAAATATTATGATGTGTTGGAACGAACTTTGTATAATGGCCTGATTTCGGGCGTCTCGCTCGACGGTGGCGGATTCTTCTATCCTAATCCGCTGGAATCAATGGGCCAGCATCAACGGCAGCCTTGGTTCGGTTGTGCATGCTGTCCGTCCAATATCTGCCGCTTTATTCCTTCATTACCAGGTTATGTGTATGCGGTGAAGCATGATCAGGTTTATGTGAACCTGTTCATGGGCAACGAAGCCGAACTGAAAGTAGGAGGTAAGAAGGTCATTCTGCATCAGGAAACCCGTTATCCGTGGAACGGCCATGTGACACTGACGGTAGATAAGAACTCTGCCGGAACATTTGCGATGAAGATTCGTATTCCAGGCTGGGTGAGAAATCAGGTTGTACCAAGTGATCTGTATACTTATTCCGACGGGAAACGTCCGGGTTATTCAGTCAAAGTAAATGGAGAAGAAGTTACTTCAGCCTTGGAACAAGGCTATTTTACCATCGAGCGGAAATGGAAGAAAGGTGACCGCATAGAACTTCAGCTGGATATGGAAGTCCGTACCGTAAAGGCAAACGGAAAAGTGGAAGCAGATCGTGGTCGTGTGGCTGTTGAGCGCGGACCAATTGTCTATTGTGCGGAATGGCCTGACAACGACTTTAACGTCTTGAGCCTGCTGATGAATCAACATCCACAGTTTGAAGTCGTGGAAAAACCGGGTTTATTGTATGGCTTGAATCAGATTAAAACATCGGTACAGACCTTGGAATATGATGAGCAAGGACGTTTGCTTGCTAAAGACCGGCAGTTAACACTGATACCGTATTATGCCTGGGCTCATCGTGGACCTGGAAACATGGCGGTTTGGTTGCCTTCTGAAGTCAGGGCAACGCGTCCGGTAGCTATTCCTACCTTGGCATCCAAGAGTCAAGTTTCTGCATCACATCCGACTAAGTCTCTGACTTCTATTACGGATGGTTTGGTGCCGGCTGATGAAAATGACCGTACCATCCCGTATTATCACTGGTGGCCGAAAGAAGGAACGACCGAATGGATTGTTTATGAATTTCCCGAAAAGACAGAAGTCTCCAGTTCAATTGTTTATTGGTATGATGATGCTCCTTGGGGAGGTTGCCGTTTGCCTCGTTCGTGGAAGATTTATTACAAGAATGAAGCGGGCGAGTGGACGGCTGTTCCAGAATCTGATGCGTATCCCATTTCTAAGGGAAATCCGAATACAGTTCATTTTGCTCCTGTGAAAACTTCAGCTGTCAAGTTGGAAGTTGTTTTACCGGAAAAGAACGCTGCCGGGTTGTATGAGTGGGAGATTCAGTGATAGGGAGATGCGTGGAACGGATAGTTTGTTGATAATCCAAACTATAAAATACGATTTCCGGTATCGAAGAATCAATAAATTTCGTACTTTTGTCGATTCGTAGAGACATAGGTTTGATGGCCAGTCAGATTGCCTTTTGAAAGGCGTGCAACGAAAGACTGGCCTTCTGTTTGTAGATATTGACCTCTTGAATGAGTATGAATTAATAAACAAAATAAAAACAATGGAATTAGCAAGTAAGTATAACCCCGCTGATGTGGAGGGAAAATGGTACCAGTATTGGCTGGACAACAAGCTTTTCAGTTCTAAACCCGACGGTCGTGAACCTTATACCGTCGTTATTCCGCCCCCCAATGTGACGGGCGTGCTCCACATGGGTCACATGCTTAACAATACTATTCAGGATATTTTGGTACGTCGTGCCCGCATGATGGGTAAGAATGCCTGCTGGGTTCCGGGAACGGACCATGCTTCTATTGCAACCGAAGCCAAGGTGGTAAATAAACTGGCACAACAAGGTATCAAGAAAACGGATTTGACGCGTGAGGAATTCTTGAAACATGCTTGGGCTTGGACAGAAGAACACGGAGGCATTATCTTGAAACAATTACGTAAATTGGGTGCTTCCTGTGATTGGGATCGTACGGCGTTTACCATGGATGAGGAACGAAGCAAGAGCGTCATCAAAGTCTTTGTTGATTTATATAACAAGGGTTTGATTTATCGGGGAGTCCGGATGGTCAATTGGGATCCGAAAGCCTTGACCGCCTTGAGTGATGAGGAAGTTATCTATAAAGAGGAACATAGTAAGTTGTATTACCTGCGTTATAAGGTAGAAGGTGATCCGGAAGGACGTTATGCAGTCGTGGCTACGACTCGTCCGGAAACGATTATGGGTGATACGGCCATGTGTATCAATCCGAACGACCCGAAAAATCAGTGGTTGAGAGGAAAGAAAGTGATCGTTCCGTTGGTAAATCGGGTAATTCCGGTGATCGAAGACGATTATGTAGATATCGAATTTGGTACAGGTTGTTTGAAAGTGACTCCGGCACATGATGTGAACGACTATATGTTGGGTGAAAAATATAATTTGCCAAGCATTGATATCTTTAACGATAATGGAACATTAAGCGAAGCTGCCGGTATGTATGTCGGTATGGATCGTTTCGATGTTCGTGAACAGATAGAGAAAGATCTGGCTGCTGCTGATTTATTGGAAAAGGTAGAGGCTTATACCAATAAAGTTGGTTTCTCTGAACGTACCAATGTGGCTATCGAACCGAAGTTGTCTATGCAATGGTTCCTGAAGATGCAGCATTTTGCAGATATGGCTTTACCTCCGGTCATGAATGATGAGCTGAAATTCTATCCTCCGAAATATAAGAATACATATCGTAACTGGTTGGAGAATATCAAAGACTGGTGTATCAGCCGTCAGTTGTGGTGGGGACATCGGATTCCGGCTTACTTCTTGCCCGAAGGTGGTTATGTAGTGGCAGAAACACCGGAAGAAGCCTTGAAGCTGGCTCAGGCAAAGACGGGAAATACTTCCCTGAAAGTGGAAGATCTGCGTCAGGATGAAGATTGTCTGGATACATGGTTCTCTTCTTGGTTGTGGCCGATTTCATTGTTTGATGGTATCAACAATCCGGGAAATGAAGAGATCAAGTATTATTATCCGACTTCCGACCTGGTAACCGGACCGGATATCATCTTCTTCTGGGTAGCTCGTATGATCATGGCTGGTTATGAATATATGGGCGATATGCCTTTCAAGAATGTTTATTTCACCGGTATCGTGCGTGACAAGATCGGACGTAAGATGTCTAAGTCGCTGGGTAACTCACCGGATCCGCTGGAGCTGATCGAGAAGTATGGTGCCGACGGTGTTCGCATGGGTATGATGTTGTCTGCTCCGGCTGGAAATGATATTCTGTTTGATGATGCTTTGTGTGAACAAGGACGTAACTTCAATAATAAGATCTGGAATGCTTTCCGCTTGGTTAAAGGCTGGAATGTGGCTGAAATCGAGCAACCGGAATATGCGAAATTAGCTATTGCCTGGTTTGATGCCATGTTGTCAAAGACTGCTGCCGAAGTTAATGACCTGTTCGGCAAATATCGTTTGAGCGAAGCCCTGATGGCAGTTTACAAATTGTTCTGGGATGAATTCTCCAGCTGGTATCTGGAAATGATCAAGCCGGCTTACGGTCAACCGATTGATAAGGTTACCTACGAAAAGACATTAGGTTTCTTTGATACTTTGTTGAAGTTGCTTCATCCGTTCATGCCATTCATTACTGAAGAATTATGGCAGCATATTTATGAACGTAAGGATGGAGAAAGCATCATGGTTCAGACATTGAAGGTCGCAGAAAACTATGATGAGGCAATTATCGCCAAGTTCGAAGTTGTTAAGGAAGTGATTGGAGGTATCCGTACAATCCGTTTGCAGAAGAACATTGCCCAGAAAGAAACATTAAGTCTGGAAGTTATTGGTGAAAATCCGGTAGCCGCATTTGATTCTGTGATTGCAAAACTGTGTAACTTGTCTGCTATTACCACGGTAAGTAATAAGGCTGACGGTGCTGCTGCCTTCATGGTGGGAACGACAGAATATGCGGTACCATTAGGAAACCTGATCAATGTGGAAGAAGAGCTGAAGAAACTGGAAGCCGACTTGAAATATCAGGAAGGATTCCTGCAGAGTGTGATGAAGAAACTTAGCAATGAAAAGTTTGTCAGCAAGGCTCCGGCTCAGGTGATTGAAATGGAACGGAAGAAACAGGCTGATGCAGAAACAAAGATTGCTGCTTTGAAAGAAAGTATCGCCGCGCTGAAGAAATAACACGCAGTCAATAGAATAAAGAAAGGCTGCCAGCCGACCGGACATCCGGTGTAGCTGGCAGCCTTTTTTGTTGGCCTTTATATCCATAAAAAGAGGGAACCTGCCGAAGGTTCCCTCAAATACTATTATTGTTGCGATTCATAAACGCCATCATACGGATTCTGATCGCCGTTTGGCCAGATATCATCAACCATTGATGTATTATTCTTCAACTCAGTTGATGGAATCTGATAAATAAATCTCCATGAATGAGCCGGCAACTGAATTGAACCACCATAAGCTACATGGTTACCACCACGAACCAATGGCTGCTCAGTACGAATCATGTCAAATGTAGCAAAACCTTCACCATAAAGTTCCTTACGTCTTTCAATCCAGATGGCTTCAAGCAATTCCTGTCCGGAAGCCTCGGTACGTTTTGCCTGACGCATATCCTGTAATTGCCACAAGAGTTCTTTTGCTTCGCTTTCCTTTCCCTGGTGGGCACAAGCTTCAGCAGCATTCAGCAACATTTCGTCTGAACGCATCACAATCATAGAGCCACGGCAGTCTTCGTTATCACGGAATTTCATGGAAATCCAGAATTTCTGTCCGGAAGCATCTTCCCACTGCTGCATCTGCTGGTAGCGGATATCGCTTTCATCAAACAGTTTTACGAAGTCGTCTGCCAGGATGAAACAAGAGAATGTCCAGCACGGACGGGTTCCGTTGTACCACATGGCGAATGGAGAATAATCACCCATGTTCTGTTCTTCTGTCTGCTTAATTGACCAGATCCATGATTCCAGAGTATGATCGTTGAAGCCGGAGGTATAGTCTTCGTTAGATGTCAGCGGATACTGTGCCAATACTTTTTTGGAATATTCTTCCGACTTTGCCCACTCGTGCATTACCTGATAAACTTCTGCCAGAATACCATCTACGATGGCCTGGTTAAAGACGTTAGGATTGCTGCTGCTACGGACAAAACCTTCGAGCATAGGTTCTGCAGTTTCAAGGTCTGACAGAACCTGCTGATAAGTCTGTTCCAAAGTTCCTCTAGGCTTTCCTTGAGTAGCTTCAGTTGTCGGTTCTGTATAGATAGGCACTCCAGGCATGTTCTTGGCTATGTAATAAGTCTGCTGGAAAAGACGTGCCAAGCTGAAGTAAGCCCAACCTCTCATCGCCAGAGCCTGACCCTTTATGTATTGTTTTTCTGTTGCATCGCCTTCGCAATCGTCGATATAAGTGATTACGGAATTAAGGTTGTTGATCAGGCGGTAATGAAATGTCCAGAACTGGCTTGAACGGAAGATATCACCGCGAGTTTCACCCCAATAATTATAGTTGTAGCCATACCAGCCACCGCCATTGTTGATTACATCTTCCCCGCATATATCAGAAATCATCTGGATTGAAGGTATTCCGTAGTCATCCTGTCTGTCTGCACCACCACCACTGTAACACTTCATTTGGTAATAACAACCATTCAGAGCTGCTTGTGCACCAGATACTGTAGTGAAAACCTGAGAATCAGAAACGTCTGTTGAAGGATTTGTCTCAAGGAAATCGCTACAAGATGTCATTGAGACAACTAAAGTCAACCCAGAGAAGGCACACACTGTCAATATATATTTTACTGCTTTCATATGAAATACTCTTGATTAAATAAGTTCAACATGGATATTATAAATTCAATTGCAGACCGAAAGATACAGATTTTGTTGTCGGGAAACGGTTGGTTGTACAACCGTCAATGCCTTGTTCCGGATCTGTACCACGGCGAGCTGCACTACCCCAAGTCAGCAGATTATCGCCCTGCACATAAAGTCGAAGTGAGTTAACCTGGAACTTACGTGTCCAATTCTGTGGCAGGGTATATCCTAAAGTCACATTACGTAGACGAGCGAAGGAGTTGTTGAAGATGAACTTCGAAGTATATGAGTTTAAATAATTTGCATAAACAGTTGAAATACGAGGGAACTCAGCATTTGTATTTTCCGGAGTCCATGCATCAAGCATATCAGGGTGCATGCCATAACCGATACGGTAAGACATCATTTGTGAATAGTCACTATCGTAAAGTTTTCCACCTATGCTGTAATAAAGCATGAATGACAAATCTATACCTTTATATACAAAGTTGTTAGTAAAACCTCCAAACAACTTAGGAATCGCATCACCAAGATATTTCTTCTGTTTGTCGCTAGTCACCTGATTGTAATCTTCTGTCTTTACTCTTTCCTTGACATATTCATTACCGTTTTCATCTGTAGCGTAAACATTCATCCAGTACATATCGTTACCAGTTTCCGGGTTTACACCTGCATATTCTGGTCCCCAGAAATTATATCGTGATTCACCTTCACGCCATTTGAAAACACCTGAGTTGATTTCTTTCTGAGGAAGTTTGGTAATAGTATTCTTATAATGTGTACCGTTCAAATCAATTGTCCACTTGAAGTCTTTAGTGTTGATTGCAGCAAAGTTCAAAGAGAATTCAACACCGACATTCTTCACGTCACCAATATTTCTGTCAATTCCACTGAAACCTGTTGATGGAGCCATAGGCATATAGAACAACAAATCTTTTGATTTACGGCTGAACCACTCGAAACTACCACTAAGTCTGTTGAACATAGCAAAATCAACACCCACATTTGTCTGCAAGTTAGTTTCCCATTTCAAATTCCTGTTTGGCAAACGGCTGATCATAACACCTGCATTGTTATAGTTGTTCAATCCTGTCGCATACAAACCTTGATAAGCATAATATGTTCCAAGATTATCGTTACCCACAGCACCATAGCTAGCTTTGATTTTTAAGTTGTCCAGCCATTCTGATGTTGAAGACATGAAATCTTCATTTGATATACGCCAAGAACCGCCGATAGACCAGAACTTACCCCAGCGATTGTCCGGATGGAAACGAGAAGAACCATCGGTACGGAAGCTGGCAGATACATAATAACGATCTTTATAGTCATATTCAGCACGGCTCAGGTAACTCATAAGGCGATAGTTATCAGTATATGAGTTCATAGAGTTCATCTCAGAAGCGGCACCGATTTCGGTAATACCATAGAAAGGTAAACCGCGCTTTGCAGCATCGAGGTATTTATAATTCATGGAATAAGCTTCCTGACCAACAAGGACATTGATAGAGTGATCTCCAAAAGACTTTTCGTAAGTCAAAAGGTTGTTCAATGTCCAAGAGAAGGTACGGGCAGAACTCTTGTATGCCTCACCACCATAACCGGCTGCAAAACCATATTCACTGTTCGTATATCCGTCGTAGTTATAGCCAACGTAATCGAAGCTGAAGTTGGTACGCCATTTCAATCCCGGAATAAAGTCTATTTCAAAATAGGAACGCGCTGAGGCGTTGTCAGTCGTATATGGATACTTGTTGTATTCGTTATCGGCAACCGTATTCCATCCGCTCCATCCGGTACGGTTGTCTCCGTAGTCATAAATCAGATTTCCGTTGTCATCGCGGGCATAATCTCCAGCTGCAGCATCCCACTGATAAATAGGATAGATAGTTGGCATGGTGCGGAGCATCCAAACAACAGATTCACTTGAAGAACCTTCGCGTTTGCTATGTGAGAGGTTGATGTTCGTACCTACTTTCAACCATTTGTTGACGTTGTAGTTTAAGTTAGCACGGGTCGTGATACGGTCAAATTCGGAAATAGTGAAAACTCCCTTGTCGTTCAGGTAACCGGCAGAAAGATAGTAATCTGCTTTATTAGACTTACCGCTGAAGTCAATATTATATTCCTGGCGCAGACGGGATTTCATCAAGGTCCCTCTCCAATCGCCGGAATACAGCAGTTCAGCATCTGGATCCATCTTTCCGTCGAGACCCACAGGCTGGTCTATGCTGAATGGATTTATACCGAACTGGCCTGTCAGGTAAGTGGAAGCATAGTTGGCAGCGTCACTCTGTGAGTAGCCGTTGTCCATATAACCATTATAAAGAGCTTGCCATGTTAGCTCAGAATATTCTTGTGGAGTCAGTGCACGAGGCAGATCAACAGCTAAGCTCGACCAACCCCATGATGAACGGAAGTTGATCTGTCCTTTCTCACTGTTACCTTTCTTGGTGGTGATCATTACGACACCATTGGCTGCACGTGATCCGTACAGAGCTGTAGCCGAAGCATCTTTCAAGACAGTCATCGATTCAATATCGGCCGGGTTGATGGCATTCAGGTAACCATCGTAAGCCGTTCCATCTACTACATACAAAGGTGAGCTGGATGCATTCATAGAGCCGATACCACGAATCATGATGGTCGCATCTTCTCCTGGTTCACCTGTACTATTGAGAACTTGTACACCACTACTTTGACCTTGTAGGGCCTGCGTTACGTTAGAGGCTTTGATCTTTTCGAGCGCTTCACTTTTTACAACGGTCGCAGAACCGGTAAACGATGATTTCTTTCCGGTACCGTAGGCAACTACCATCACTTCGTCTAAAGCAACTAAGTCAGGTTCCATTGTAATTTTCATGGTAGTTCCTTCGATCTGTACATCTACGGCCTTATAACCTAAGTAAGATACATTTAAGCTTTTAGTGCGTGGTGAAACTTGAATAGAGAATTTACCGTCCATGTCGGTCATCACTCCATTGCTACTCTGCTTATCCAAGATGGCAACACCTGTCATAGGCAATCCGTCTTCAGAAGAGAACACAACTCCTGTAATTACTTTTTCCTGGGCAATAGCACATTGCCCAATTACGGAAAAAGCACCTAATGCTAATAAGAATTTTTTCATATAACCCGTTGGCGGAATTAATTTAAGTTGATAAATATGAGTAAAAGGTTGTACATATCGCTGTTTTTTAGTAACTTAGTGG
>CDZI01008361.1_pt1 | contig 16077 bp, 18 predicted proteins | sample 554811 | NCBI WGS metagenome assembly CDZI01 (sample SAMEA3182110, study PRJEB8094) | gut metagenome | biome: human; feature: gut; material: Stool; isolation source: human stools | place: Canada | collected 2013-04-23
ATGGCATCACCAGAGAGTAGAGTGGCAGAAAGTCAGTAGATATAAAGTTATAGATAGATTTATTTATGAACCGTGAGGTGGATTTATGGGAATCTCTTTTTCAAATATAGGAACAGTTGGAAGGGAACAGTTAATTACTTCTGGTAGTAATGGAGAACCAAACTGGTCTTATATTCCATCGAAAGGAAAAAGTACAAGAACGCAGACTGAATTTGTGAGTGAGATTAAGAAACTGGCACAAAAGGCTGTCAATGCTACTGATAAGACAGAACAAGACGCTATTTCAAGGCAGGTATTGCAGTTAAGGGCAGAATATTTGTCAGAGGTTGCACCGGATAGAAAGCAGTTATACCAACAGGCAAAAAGTGCAATGAAAAATCAAAATACCAATCCAAAATGTAAAGGGATTGGAGAATTAACCTTACTGGATTTTTTGGAACAGGCAGAGGGAAAAAATCAGAATCTTGCAGACAAGCAGATTACACTGGCAGGAGGCGGAACATTAAAATTCACTATTTTAACATCAGGTGGTTATGGGGTTCAAATTCAGAGTCAGGGTGTGAATGTATTGTTGAATACCGGTGCCGGCTGGGGGTATGAAATGACTCCGGCAGAACTTACAAAAAAAGATGAATTCTATTCCATTTACTGGAAGGAATATAATGCCGTAAAGAATGGTATGAATTCTGAATTAAAAGAATTACCGGATTATCTGGAGAAAAGACCAGTTTTTGAAGCGAAAGCCTAATGATAATAATGCAATTCAAATAAAAAAGGGGTATTGATATATGCAGATTAGTTCCAACTATTCTATGAATGGTGTGCCATACGAAAACAGACGCAGACAGGATAATATTCCTCAATTTAGTACAGAACATACCGAACAGGAAAATGAGAGTATAAATCCATATATGGCAGATGTGGATTTTAACGAAAAAGCATTTGATATGATTGGTCCGAATGCTCCGCAGGAGGTAAAAGATGCATGGATGGAAGCAGCAAAGGAAGTAAATGCGAATGGTATGGGAATAAAGAAAAACGGAATGTTGAGCCATATATCACAGATGATGATACAAAGGCTGAATAAGCAGATGAAGGGCGAGGGCGATGTGGATAACATCGACATTTTGGGAAACACAACAGAATCTGCAATTCAAGCAACGAAACAGGCTTTATATAATTTAGACCATCCACTGGAATATGTTCCTAAAAGCATAGAAGTTCAGAGGGCTTGTATGAAAGAGAGAGAATTCTATGTTGCGTTTCTGGAAAGATTGGAAAAGTTATAATTGACTGGAACAGAAACGGAAAATGACAACGATGAGACATATATAAAATTATTTAGGAGATAACATATGAGTGATAGTACCCTTCACATTGGAACTCTTGCTTCAAACAATGTAAATAATATTGTAAATGATACAAGTAAATATGATGAATACAAAGAAAAAGTAAAGGAGTTGGAAAAAGAACTTCAAACCCGGAAAGACACCTTTGAGAAAATGACAGAACCACTGGTATATGTATGTGACTGCTATCAAAAATTTAATGTAGTGACAGGCATGCCGAAAAGCACATTCGGAGATTCTTTTGGCTATGCAATGCAGAAAGAGATTTCGGATTATATGCAGGATTTTTATGCTGGAAAGGTGAGCAGAGAGGATCTTGATTCTTATTTTGAGAAATGCTGTACTTCCATGCGTACTTACAGGACCGGGCAGCATCAGACATCCGGAACCAATGAAGCAGATAATACGCAGATTGTAAGTGAGATGTATGAGGTTTTTGCAAAAGAAAATGCAAGGGCGGCAGGTCAGGCGAACTATCAGGAAGGAAAAGCATTGAATGAAAAATACTATTCTGATGGTCACAGTGATTGGACTTATTATAATTCAGATTATTACTATCAATGCAATGACACCAATGCGGCATTAAGAGAATCTGTCCGGAAGATGACGGAAAAATGGGAATTGGACGGGATTGACTGTGATGAAATCGAAGCAAATTCTAGCCTTACGTTAGACGGTGGTTTTGATTTTAACAGTATATGGAATTCGGATTTCAGAAATCAGGTCGGAAGGAGCAGTCTGGCAAAGGAATCAACGATACCGCCTGAGAATTTTAAGATGTTTTTTAAGGAACAGGTAACGTCTTTTACAGAGGAAAATAAATTTAATGGTAATCTGAAAATAACAATCGGAAAGAGCAATTTCGATTTAGACGTCCCATTTCAGACATTACGCACCGGATCGGAAGGCGAAATCCGTAATGTATGGGATTTAATGGAAGATTATTATTCGGATACTAAAGACAATTCTAAAGTCAAAAATTTCCTGAGAAATATGTCTGTATTTACGCGATGGTATTCGTATGAAACAGGAATCAATAACAGATTCGGTGATTATGAAGTATCACGTAATTAACGGAGTTTGGATAAGATGAACGATCAATTTATACAAGGAGTCATATTCGATTGGGATAGAATTGATAACGATAGTTATTTAAAGAGAATTGAGGCTTTTGGGGGTGTTAAAAAACTTGATTTCAACAAACCGGTTACTTTTTTTGTTGGAGAAAATGGCAGTGGCAAATCCACTTTATTGGAGGCACTTGCCGTAGCACATGGTTTTAATCCTGAGGGTGGAACAAAGAATTATGTTTTTTCTACGCATGATACACATTCAGAATTATGTGATGCGATAAGAATTTCAAAAGGCTATCGGAAGGAAAAATGGGGATATTTTCTTAGAGCCGAAAGTTTTTATAATGTTGCAACGCAGGAAGAAGAATATGCAGATTTTGCGCATCCTTCTGCTAAATATCATGAAAGGTCACATGGAGAGAGTTTTCTCGCGTTAGCGCAGAACAATTTGCAGCCAAATGGTCTGTATCTTTTTGATGAACCGGAAGCTGCATTATCACCTCAGAGACAGCTTACATTGTTAATACAAATATATAGATGTGCAAAAGAGGGAGCACAATTTTTTATAGTTACACATTCGCCTATTCTGTTAGGCATACCAGATGCAGATATCTATTGTTTTGATAATGGAAGCATACATTTATGTGAATATGAAGAAACAGAGAGTTATCAAGTGACAGAAATGTTTATAAACAATAGGCAGATGTTGCTGGATAAATTGTTGATAGAGTAAAGAAACAATGTGTTAGGGCACAAATATGATAAAAACAAAAAATATTTCAGAAATGTTGACTTCTTTAAATGAGGAGTATCGTTTTAATAAAAATACTCTTTCAAAATATTTAGAAATAACTGAAGAAACAGTAGATGGAGTAGTAATGGGCAATGTGGAATGTTTGCCAGATGATCCTGCATTGCGTCTTAAAATACTTAGTAAAGTAGGATTTCTGTATTTTGGAGCGATTGAAGATAAGGATAGGCAATTAAGCGGTTTTTTGGAAGTGCTTGTTTCCTATCATGGCATATCCAAGCTAACGATAGCAAAAATGGCTGATGTTGAGGAACAGGATATTGACAGGCTTTTAGCCAATCCGCCAGAAAAAGTTGAAATCGAAGTAAAATATAAAATTGCTGTGACTGTTATGGAACTGCGATTTTGGCTAAAGGATTGTGAGTTACCAATATAATCATGTGGTGCTTGGGAAACTGGTGGAATAACAGGAAACATTTTTAGAATAAAGAAAGATAGAAGGCGAGTAGCGGATTGGTGTCTGCTGCTCACTTTTCGTTTATGGGGATATGTCGCAATACGACTTTTGAAGTGTTGTATTGCAATCTGTTTTCGGGTATTTCTCGTTGGTATCATTACCATAAAAGCGAGGTGAATTCCATGAAAGCAGAGAAGAAGGAAATCAATATACAGATTGGAAAAAGGTTGCAAACCGCCAGAGAAAACAGTGGATATACGCAGGAAGTTTTTGCAGAGACGCTGGATGTAGGGGTAGAGCATTATCGCAAAATCGAAAGTGGTGTCTATGGTTTACAGCCGGAGAAAATGCTGATCTTGTATGAGAAGTACAGGATTGAGCCGACTTATCTGGTTACGGGGGATACAAATCATAAGGTTGATATTGAACTGTTCCTTGCAAACTGCAGCAGGGAGGAACGGGATGCATTTATAGACCGCATGCTTGCGTATATGAGAAAGCTGATGACAGGCCGTTAAAGCAGCACAGTCTCCGGGATGTATATTTGATCAATATATTTTGAGAAGGAGACGATGTATGAGGGTAGCAATCTGCGATGATAATCAGCAGGACATTGAAAGGATTAGACGCTATACATTGCGTATGATCGATTATGCGGTGGAGTATGTGTTTTATACCAGACCGGAAGAATTATTGAGGGAATGTGCAGATGCGGAGCAAAAGCCGGATATGTACATTCTTGATATTGAGATGCCTGGAATGGACGGACTTGCGGTGGCAAAACAGATCCGTGAGACAGATTCCAAAGCATTGCTGGTGTTTCTTACCAGCTATACCAAATACATGCCAAGTGTATTTGAAGTTGTCACATTTGATTTTATTCCAAAACCAATCTCAGAAGAAAGGCTCCGTGTGCTGTTTGAGAAGGCAGGAACCTATCTGAATCTGACCAATCAGAGTTTTTCATTTAGTTACCGCAGGGTGCGGTACAGTCTGAAGTTTGACGAAATCCTGTATCTGGAAAAGCGGGGGCGTCAGGCGATTATCCACACAAAGAAAATGAAATATCAGTCCAACATGAATTTGAATGAAATATGGGGGAAACTGGATGAGCGCATGTTTGCCGCCGTTCATGGCTCTTTTATCGTTAATTTGAAACATGTTCATTCCGTATCCAGCGGCATGGTCATGCTTACAGACGGCACAGAGCTGGGAGTGACAAGAGGGTACCGGAAGGAGCTGACGAAAAAGCACATAGCGTTTGTGCAGGGAGGAATGTGACATGGCATTATATGGGGTGAGGCTTGTCATAAATCTTTTTGACCTCTGCATTTACCGCAGGTATTTAGAGGAGTTCATCGGAAACAGAAAAACTTCCATGGAGTTTTCTGTTCTTCTGCTGATAGTGTGCGAGCTGATTGGAAGTGCGGTGAACCAGATGGGGATAAGCTGGCTGAATTTTGTGACGATGGTTGCGATTCTCTGTGTATATGTCTGCCAGTACGAGGCAGGGATTGTAAGCAGGCTGATTGCAGTTCTGCTGTATATGGGGATTATGGGTATTAGTGAACCGGCAGGTTATCTGTTTAGCAAAGTATTTATGGAACAGATAGTAGAGGATGATGTTGTTATCTATTATTTTTCTGCATTCCTAGTGGTGATATTCCGGCTTGCGATTGTGGAAGTCTTTTGCAGGATGAAAGCGGGAAAGAATGTAAAGGTGTCGAGTATGCCAAAGGAAACCAGTTATGCGCTGGCACTTATTCCATTATGCAGCCTGATCAGTTGTTTTTTACTGATAGAAGTTGCAAAAGAATTAATCTCGGCACAGATGGTGGTGCTGTGCATGTGTATCATCTTTGTCATTATCATCACAAACTATATCATCTTTCTGATGATTGAAAAGTACACAACAGTGGAGGAAAAACAGTACGAAGAGGAAATGATCCAGAGGGAAATCTTATACCGGAACGAATACTATCAGGACATGGAACGTTATCAGGAACAGATACAGGACATCCGGCATGATATGAAGAACAGGCTGACGGGACTGCTCGCAGCGGCAGAACAGGGAAGTGCGGAACTGATCAAGGACAGACTGCAGGAAGTATTGGGAGATATCCGGCTGGCAGAAGAAATCATCTATTCTGCAAATCCGGTGGTGAATGCCATACTAAAAGTAAAAAGCATAAAGGCAAAAGAGAAAGAGATACCGATGCAGGTTACAACGCTGCTCCCCCAGAGAGTATCCGTGGATATCGGGGACATGGGTGTTCTGTATGGGAATCTTCTGGATAATGCGATAGAGGCGGCGATGGCAGTGGAACAGGAAAAACGGTATGTTCATGTGGAATCAAAGTTTCAGGAGGGCAGATTGCTTTTATCCATTAAGAACAGCAAGCCATCCGGGACAAGTTCCTATCAACAGACAAGCAAAAAAGATAAAATAAAACACGGCAGGGGAATCCGTTCGGTGCGGAAAGTGGCAGAAAAATACGGTGGGGAGCTGATGTTAAAGGATCAGGGGGAACATTTTGAGGCAGTCCTTCTGCTCAACGGAGTTGCAAAACTGGAGTGAGACTGCAACTTATTACAGCAAACCTGCAACTTGTTACAGATAGATTGATTTCTGTACAGAAACTGTTAGAGTGAAAACATCAAAAAAAGGAGGGTTTTACTAAAAATGAAGAAAAGAAACTGGATGTACCGACTGAGCAGCAAATCCATGAGTGTGATGGCAGCACTGGCACTTATGGTGACAACCATGGCAACCAACCGTTCCTGCATGTGGTATTTCGGACAGGACAAGATGCCAGAAGATTCCAAAAAACTCAGAAGGTTTTAAATCATGACGAAATGGCTCAGCCACCGTATGGTTGAGCGGGGAATCATAAAAGAGGAGGAGCAGGAATTATACCAGTTTGGAATACGCAATGGTATGATCCTGCTTCTAAACGTTGTGACGGCACTGGTCATCGGTCTGCTCACAGAGCAACTGGCGGTTGTGGCAGTGTTTACCCTTTCTTTTATGGTTCTTCGCAGCTATACCGGTGGATATCACTCAGACAGCAGGATTTTCTGTTACCTTGGTTCCAATCTGGTGCTGCTGGTTCCGGTTTATACACAGGCTGTGTTTTACAAGACATCGCTGGCAAGGCTGCTGGCAGTATTGCTGGTGTCCGCAGGGATCATTTTTTTACTCAGCCCCATGCACAGCAAGAACCGGAAACTGGATAAAGAGGAACAAAAGCATTTTGGCAGAAAAGCAAGGCTGATCGCAGTCTTGGAACTGGCTGTGCTTGGCATTTTGTGGTATGCAGGCCAGATACCGTATGCTTACGCTGTTTATACGGGCATCTGCATCACGGCACTGTTCATGATCGTAGGAAAAGCACAGCTATGGATACAGTCGCATACCGAAAATGGATAGTCCTTTCCGAACAAACGGAAGGGACTTTTTTTCTGGAAAACAGGAGGGATGACAATCCAAGACGGTAACTTATTACAGGTACCGTAAGACTTATTACACTTATATTGAAGCACACTTTCTTTCCAAGTATAGTACCGCAAAAAGGCTTAGGAGAAGAAAGGCGTGGCATGTTTTGGGGAATTCATGCCGCACCGGATTGCAGGGGGCGGCAGAAAGGGAAAAGTTCATAAGGATAACATCCGGGTGCAGTTTTGCATGCTTTATTTTGCATGGGAACAGCACCTTTTTTTATTGTCTTTTTCCAGTGAAGTAAAACCCAGAGGTCCTCCAGATGTCCTTCATTTCAAAAAAATTACGAAATGGAGGACATTTGAATGTCAGAATGGATCAGGATCAGAGTAAAGGATTTTTATAAAGATGCAGTTGGAGAGCTGGAATACACCTATGTGACCAGAGAAGTCTACGAGGCACTTGCCGATACGTTCCGCAAAGAAGCCCACGCACAGGAAATGCGGGATATCAGACATACGACCAAGGACGGATATACAGAAGGAGAAACGGAAGATCTGGTGGAGCTGACCGGGGAATCGGTAGAGGATACGGTCATCCGGCAGATGGAAATAGAAACCCTGCAGAAAGCAATGCAGTCACTCACCCCGGTGCAGAGAGAGCGGCTGCATTTTTATTTTTTTGAGGGCATGACATACCGGCAGATTGCAGCGAAAGAAGGGGTTGGAGAGAAGAACATCCGGGAGAGCATAAACGGTGCGGTAAAGAAAATAAAAAAATTTTTTGATTAATACCCCCTCAAAACGTGTTTTTCTGTGAGTACCTTATGAGAGGAACTTTTTCTGGACAGATGGTCTCTTCCGGGAATCCTCTCATGTCTCGTGTGTGGATACGACACAGGCAGACAAAACGCACCTTGAAAAATGCCGGAGAGGAATACAGGACTCCGAGCGCAGGATGGAATCACGCCATATCCTGCCAGCCATATCCAGCAGTTCAGATACGTTAGCCGTTTCATGAGCCGTAACCGGGGCGCAGTGACACTCCTGCAGCAATCGGGCAGATGTTCTTTCTGCCAGCCATGCTGTGAAAAAGATCGCATCTAAGGAGCCGAGCGGGAAAGCCGGGGTACAGCCTGTCTGTGGTGGACAGGCGCGAAGAGGGGAATGGCCTATAATGATACACCTTGAGATTAGCCAGCACGCAGTGGTGGAGGTGAGATACCTGTGATGTCTGCCTGTCCGAGTGGCAGGGACCAAAGACAGTCTGGACTGACTGCCCATGAAATGCCGGCTTTGGGATTTTTTCTTCTCTGTTTTGGCGGCGTTTCGGTTCCGGGGAGTAGTGACGAATAGGGACAGACACTTTTTATTTATGAAGTGAAGGATTATGGCAGTAAGACTTAATTACAGAAACCATGCGGCGGAGGGGAACTTCCGCCGTATTCTTGTGGGGTTAAGAAAAACTGAAAAATGGGGAATGGAGGAAAACAGGAGATGAAGAAAGAAGATACCGAAATGATGTTAAGGATTTTTGAAACGGAGAGGGCAGGATATGCCTATCTTTATCCGAGTGATGGAGGGGAGAGGAAAGAGGACTATATCTCGACCACGGCAGAAAATATCGCAAATTATATCGGCAGCCACATGTTTGAGGCTGAAAAGATCGTCATCACAGATATGTGTGACAGGCTGATATTAGATACCTGCGGCTATTTTATCAATAGCTGTCCGAATCAGGAATTCTGCAAGGAAATCAATCCGTTCTTAATCCCAATCCAGATGGGAGAAAAGGACGCAGGAGAGGTGCTTTCAGTCAGCAGGGATGTATCGGAACAGTATTTCCGGGAAGAAGATGAGGCTGCAACCATGGCTGAAATCGGGATGATGTAAAGGTGTTTCTTCTGGGCAAAAGTGTTTGGCTTGGGAGAATGAATTTAACGTTCTTAAATTGCGGGAGGAAAAAGGGAAAAGATGATGGAAGGCGGAGCGAATGAGGTGCGGTATAAGATTGCCGAATTTCTCTTAAAAAGGATGCATGAAGATAAGCTGTTAACCGAGGAAGAATGGGAAAAAATCCGGGTTTTGAATGTCAAGACTTTCTCCCCGGAATTAGCAAAAGTATATCTGTAATAACACTGGATATATAAAGGACTATGTGGTAGTGTATGTTGCTGACAGGGAGTGCAAACCCTTGAAAATACTGGGAAAGGAGAAAAAAGCATGGCAAAAAAAGTGACTGTCATAAAGGCAGCAAAAGCGCAGAAACATACACAGGAAGAACGCAGGCTGAAAGTGTGCGGATATGCCAGAGTCAGTACCGGCAGTCAGGCACAGGCAACTTCCTATACTGCACAGGTCGAGTACTATACGGAAAAGATCGAGAGCAACCCCCTGTGGGAGTTTGCAGGGGTGTATGCGGATGAAGGAATCAGCGGAACAAACGTAAAGCACAGGGATGAGTTCCAGATGATGATCGCAGACTGTGAGGATGGGAACATCGACCTGATCCTTACGAAATCCATCACAAGATTTGCAAGAAATACGGTGGAGTGCATCCAGACCATCCGAAAGCTGAAGGAGATTGGCGTTGGAATCTACTTTGAAAAAGAGAACATCAACACGCTGTCAGAAAAAAGCGAGCTGTTCATTACCATCCTGGCATCGGTGGCGCAGGGGGAATCAGAAAACATCTCAAGCAACAACCGCTGGGCGATACAGAAACGCTTTCAGGATGGAACCTATATCATATCCACACCAGCGTATGGCTATGGAAAAGATGAGGATGGAAATTTAGTCATCATAGAATCCGAGGCAGAAACCGTAAGGTGGATTTATGAATCCTACCTAAACGGCATGGGAGTGTATGTGATAGCAAAGGCACTGAACCAGAAAGGCATTCCGACAATCCGGGGTGCAGAAAAGTGGCAGGACGGGGTGATACAGGACATTCTGAAAAATCCGATTTATGAGGGAGATATGCTACAGCAGAGAACCTATACAGAAACAAGGTTCCCATTTGTCCGCCGGGTAAACAACGGACAGAGAAACCAGTATCTCATCAAGGACAGCCATCCGCCAATCGTCACACATGAGGAGGCAGAAGCGGTGCGGAACCTGATGGCATACCGGGTGGATGTACTGCACATGAACAAGAGTGACTACACCAAAAGATACCTGTTTTCCGGCAGAATCATCTGTGGGGAATGCGGAAGAACCTTCCGGCGGCAGAAAATCTACATCGGGAAACCCTATGAGAAAATCATCTGGACGTGCAGCGGACATGTGGAGGATAAAGAGAGTTGTTGCATGAAAGCCATCCGGGAGGATGTACTGCACCGGGCTTTTACAGACATGTGGAACAAGCTGTACACCAATCAGGGAACGATATTAGAGCCGCTGTTAAAAGAGCTGACAGAACTTGTGGCAGCAAGGCAGGACAGTGAGGAAATCAGACAACTGGATAAGGAAATCAAAGATATAAGCGGGCAGAGCCAAATCCTAAACCAAGTCATGAGGAAAGGATATATGGACTCTGCTCTTTTTATGGAGAGCAGTAGCAAGCTTGGCTGGCAGCTGACGGAATGCAGAAGAAAAAAGACACTTTTGACCAGAAAGCTGCGGAGGACAAAAGAAATTGTACGGACCGAACAGCTTATCCAACTGATTGCAGAACAGGACGGATTAAGGGAGGAGTTTGACGAGCAACTGTTTAAAATGACAGCGGAGAAGATCGTGGTCTCCAAAGAACACGACATCACCTTCTGCCTATACAACGGACTGAAACTGACGGAGAGGGGAGGTGGACAGGATGCAGTGGCACATGCCAATCGGCTATAAAGTTGTGGATGGAAAAATCACCATCTGCGAAGAGCAAAGAAAGATTGTGGAACAGATATTTACAGACTATGACAGCGGAGTGGCGGCAGGCAGGATCGCCCAGAACCTGAAAGGGAGAAACATATGCAATGCAAAAGGGAAAGTGTCCTGGACCCATGCATCCATTGGCAGGATACTGGAAAACCCAAGCTACCTTGGCACAGAATACTATCCGCAGCTCATAGGAGAGGAACTGTTTGAGAGAGTCCAGCGCAGACGGGAAAAGGTGAGGGCAGAGCTTGGAAGGGCAGACCACCGACCCGGCAGGGATGAAAGAATCCTTTTCGGAGGTGTCATCTGGTGTGCAGAATGCGGGGCAGTATGCAGCCATATCCAGCCGAACCACAAAAAAGAGCGTGGCGGCACTGCCAAGTGGAAGTGCAGGAACTATGTGACTGGCAGAGCAAAAAACTGCAGGAACAGTTTTATTACAGACGGGCAGGCAAAGCAGGTGTGTGTAGAAGCCATCAATGCAGTGATACGAAACAAAGGCCTGCTCCGGGTACAAAGGCAGGAGGAAAAGCTCAGTCCTCAGTACCGGGTTCTGGAGCGGAACCTGCAGCACATGAAAGAAGAGCAGGAACGCACAGAGACAGACCTGATGAAACTGCTCTATGAAAGGGCAGAGGAACGATACCGGACGCTGGAGGTCAGGGATGGGGAGTTCCGGACAGAGGAGATCAAAAACATCCTTGCAGGAAAAAAGGAACTGGAAACATTTGATGAAAATTTATATAGAAAAATAATCGCACGCATCTGGGTGCATGGTGGAAACATGGCAGAAGTGGAGCTTATCAATGGGAGCCGTGTCACAGCCGGATACAAGGATTAGGAGGGAGAGCAGATGGCAGAAACAGCAAAAAAGATCAGCATGATACCTGCCAAGGTGCAGTATGACCGGAATGTGAAACTGTCAGAGAAGAAAATGAAGGTCGCTGCCTACTGCCGTGTCAGTACGGAACTGGAAGAGCAGGACAGCAGCTATGAGGCACAGGTGGAGTATTATACCAGCAAGATATCGGAAAACGAAAACTGGAAAAATGCCGGCATCTATGCGGATGACGGAAAGAGTGGAACAAACACCAAAAAGAGGGCAGACTTTAATGCCATGATACAGGATGCCCTTGCAGGAAAGATCGACATGATCCTTACAAAGTCGGTCAGCAGGTTTGCGAGGAACACGGTAGACTCGCTGGTGACCATCCGAAAACTGAAGGAAAAGAACGTGGCGGTGGTGTTCGAGAAAGAGGGGATCAATACACTGGAGGGAACCGGCGAAATCCTTATCACCATCTTAAGCAGCCTGGCACAGGAGGAGAGCCGCAACATCAGTGAGAACATCCGCTGGGGAGTCGTGAGGAAATTTGAAAAAGGCAAGGTCATCGTAAACTGCACAAAGTTCATGGGATACACCAAAAACGAGGATGGTGACCTGGTCATCGTACCCGAAGAGGCAGAGATCGTAAAGCTGATCTTCCGGCTTTATCTGGAAGGCTACAGTACCGGGAAGATTGCAAAGCATCTGGAGGAGCAGGGAATCAAGACCGCCACAGGGCAGGACAAATGGCATTCCACGGTAATAGACAAAATGCTCCGCAATGAAAAATACATGGGAGATGCATTACTGCAGAAAACCTATACGGTGGATTTCATGACAAAAAAGAAAGTCAAGAACACTGGAATCGTACCGCAGTATTATGTGGAAGATGACCATGAGGCGATTATCCCGAAGGAGCTGTTCTACAGGGTACAGGAAGAGATGATGCGGAGGGCATCCTTATGCAAGGCGGCTGTCACCCGGAAGAAGAACCAGAGGAGCAGGTATTCCTCCACCTATGCACTGACCGGCATGCTGATCTGCGGAAAATGCGGGCAGGAGTACCGGAGAGTCACCTGGGCGAGAAACGGGAAAAAGAAAGTTGTCTGGAGATGCAGCAACCGATTGACTAACGGAGTGAAGAAATGCGGGGAATCCGAGACACTCGAAGAGAACACATTAAACAGGGCGGTGATGGAAGCCATCCACAGGATCACGAGTGATGATATGGAATTTATGGAAAACTTCCGGCAGAACATCATCCATGTCATCGGGAACTACAGCACCGCAAAAGAGTCTGAGGAATACGAAGAAAAGATAAAAGAAAAGCAGGAAGAGATGGTGGCACTGATCGCGGAGAATGCAAAGACCGGCTCCTACACACCGGAGTTTGATGAACGCTATCGCACCATAGCAGAGGAAATCAATGCCTTAAAAGAGGCACAGAAAACAGCCAGAAACGAGAAATGGATGGCTGACAGCTATGAACAGAGAATCCAAGATATCGACCATTACTTAAGCACAAGCACCTGCCAGATACCGGAGTTCGACAATGACCTTGTCAGACGGCTGATCTCCACCATCAAAGTGGAATCCAGCGAGAAGCTGCTGATACAGTTCCAGTCAGGCATTGTCATGGAACAGGAGATTCGATATGAGTAAGGCTGCGGCAGGAATGGCAGCAAGTAAATAGGAAACGTTGTTCCTGCCAGTTTATGGTAAGAATAAAATGCCCGATGATCCGGGCGTTTTATTGTTGGCATAAAATAGGAAAGGACAGCAGAAAGCATATAACGGAAAATGAGTAAAAGAAAGTGGATATAAAAAAAGCACATGAAGTAAGTGTGCGACAGGAGGAGAAAAGCGTATGAATTATGAGCAACTGATAGAAGAACTGAGGGAGGAAATGTTACAGCTTGTAAACACGAAATGTGATGCACTGCTCCAGATGTACCGAAGTGGAGAAATGAGGACAGACATGAAAGATACAATCCGGGAAAGCAGTCTTATTACAGTGTCCCCGGCAGAACTGAAAGGGAAAAGACCGCTGGCAGTCCAGTTCGCGCCGGGAGAATGGATAGAGACACCTACATGGAGAAAGGTGGCACAAAGAATTTTGCAGACCTATAATGAACAGCCGGATATCCATGAGCGTTTTATGGAAATGTGTGGAAAAGTAGCCGGACGCTGGAGGACGATCCTTGGCAGTTCACCGGAAGAAATGGATGTACCGCTAAAGGTGGATGAGGAACTTTATTTTGAGGGAAAATTTGACACCGAAGCGATGTTAAACATGTTAGAGAAAAAAGTGCTGGAACCGGCAGGAGTTGATTACAGCAGCATTAAAATCCGGTATATGGGAAAAGGGCAGGAAGCAGCAAAAAGTGTAGAGCCTGTACCAGAGCAGGATGCTTTGGAGCATGAGGAGCAGGAACAACATGCACCGGTGCAGACAATGTGAAAAATGGACGGAATCAAGACTCCAAGTCTATGACAGGTTTGGAGTTTTTCTTTTGTTCCTTTTCCAAATATAAAAATTGATTGTATAAAAGAAATGGGTAAGTTATAATATAGGTGTGGTCAGATGCCTTTTTGGGGATGACTATATCTGTTACAAAAAGGAGGAAGGCCAGTGAATACAGAATTAAAAAATGCAGTGAAAGTCACAGATTCAAAAGCACAGTATGATACGAGTGCAAAGCGTCTGTTAGGACAGAAAAGCATACTGGCACATATACTGGTAAAAACAGTTGATGAGTTTAAGGGCATGAATCCCAAGGATGTGGTTGACTGCATCGAGGGGACACCACATATCAGTACGGTACCGGTAGAGCCTGGACTCACAAATGCAGCCAGCGAAAAAAATGGTGAGAGGCTGGTCGGTTTCAACACAGAAAATGAAGAGATCAATGAAGGTCTGGTAAGATTTGATATCGTTTTTTATGTGCGCATGAAAGATGGATTGTCACAGATTATCATCAATGTAGAAGCACAGAAAGACGAGCCGACGGGATATGAAATCTTAAACCGGGCAATCTTTTATGTGAGCAGACTGATCTCATCACAAAAAGAACGTGATTTTGAGAATTCCAGCTACGATGACATTAAGCGTGTATATTCCATCTGGGTATGTATGAACATGGAAGAGAGCAGCATGAGCCATGTGCATCTCACAAAAGAAGATTTGATCGGTTCCTATGAATGGAAGGGAAATCTTGACCTGTTGAATATCATCATGCTGGGACTGGCAAAGAATCTGCCGGAACATGATGAGACATATGAACTGCACCGTCTGTTATGTGCGCTGCTGTCACAGGAACTTACAATAGATGAAAAACTAAACATAATTGGAAATGAATACGATATTCCTATTGAGGAGAACTTCAGGAAGGATGTGAGCGTTATGTGTAACTTGAGTCAGGGAATTGAAGAAAAGGGTATTGCGATTGGAGAAGCAAGAAAAGAAGAAAAAATTATTCTTAATATGCATAACAATGGTTTTACTGTAGAGCAGATTGCTATGGCTACAGATAAAAACGTAGAAGAAGTGAAAGCGATTATTGCAGGGAAAGAACCTGCACTTGCATAAGAAAATTTTTGATGAAAATGAGAAGCCTTTGAGTTTAATAACTTGAAGGCTTCTGTTTAATAGTTTGGAAAAATTAAGAAAAAATATTTTATTGAAACATAAAAGATATTTAGAAGAATTGAAAAACTATATGTAGAGGAAAAATTCAAATGAGAACATTGGATGAGTTGTTATATTATTGTGAAGAGCCTGAACCAGTCGGAGCTATACTATTGACTGGAGAATGGGGATGTGGAAAAACATATCTTATCGATAATGATTTGAAAGATGCATTGGAAAACAAAGCACATATAATTCGTATTTCCCTATTTGGAATAGCAAGTATTGAAGGAATACATATGGCAGTTAAACAGGCATGGATTAGTGAATATAATAAGGGAAAAAATTGGGATGCAGTTGCAAAAAAGGTTCAAAAGGGAAAAGAGATAGCAGGTAAATTAGACTTTTTACCAGAGTGGTTTAGGGGAATAGCAACTACAGATTGGTTCTCTTTTGTGGAAATAAAAAATATGATAGAAGAGAAACCTGTAATTTTAGTTTTTGATGATTTGGAACGTTGTTGTTTAGAGACAGTTGATATTCTTGGAGACCAGCTATGAAAAGTCAACCATAAATTAGCAAAAAAATTCTTTTTCATATCGGTGGTAAAAAAGGGTAACTTTAATAGAGCTCCCTTAGGGTGCTTTTTCAAAATCTATCGATATTGGTATACAGACCTCTTATT
>CDZI01040504.1_pt1 | contig 15438 bp, 13 predicted proteins | sample 554811 | NCBI WGS metagenome assembly CDZI01 (sample SAMEA3182110, study PRJEB8094) | gut metagenome | biome: human; feature: gut; material: Stool; isolation source: human stools | place: Canada | collected 2013-04-23
GGATGCGTCCGGGACAAGCAGAAAGCACAGAAGCCTACGATCGCCCCTGGAAGCGGGTTTCAACCGCCGCATTATCGCTTGGAGCGGAAGAAGAACAACCGACAGCCCGCGTGCCCGGAGCGGGAGGCTGTAAAGGCTTGATCTTACTGCGCCCGCTCAACGCGGGCCGGAGGTTGTTCCCGCGAAAAGCGACATGCGGATGGTTTTGGTACTTTTGCCATCAAAAGTACAGAGAAAGCCGCGACGATGTCGCGGGGGTTTTGTACCTTTTTTCCGCAAAAAGGTACCCAAAAACTCCCCGGCAGATGCCTCCGCCTACTTCGTCCCGGCTAACGTTCGAAACGGGCGCCTATTCGCGGGTTTGCAAGCAAACCGGCCCCGTTTCTTGCCACTTTTAGCCGGGCCTTCGTTTCACGGCTCCGGCATCGGGCCGGAGTCATTCGCCGCGAAACGCGGCGGGAAGGATGCGTCCGGGACAAGCAGAAAGCACAGAAGCCTACGTTCGCCCCCAAGGGGGGGGGCTGGGGAGAACGAAACGGCAGCAAAAAACCCGCAGGTTGCCGGGCTGCAAACAACCCGCGCCGCTCAAACCCCGCCGCTCAAGCGGACGCTCCCAAGGGCTGGGGCGAACGAAAAGACTAAAAGGACCCGCCGTCGCCGGACTGCGAAGATCTTTGCCACCAAAAGACAGCGATACCCCGCGGGCGAGGACCGCGGAATGTTTCATGTACTCTCGGTGACAAAAGCACAAACAAAAAGGCCTGCAAAACGCAGGCCCTTCTTCCGGCGGATGCCGGACAAATCGCTATAACTCCGTTACTGCTCGCTCAAGATGCGCATTGCAACATCGAGAATCGTCGTATCGTCCAACGTAACGACACCCCCGTCCGGTCCCGGTTCGAAGTGCACGCCGACGCACTCCTTCGATTCGTGCTTGCCGCCGAAGTAATTGCGGACAGTGTCTACGTCGATTCCTAACTCATCTGCAATGCGCTGCGAGCTGCCGCTGGGCAACCGGTCCTTGATACGGCGCAACTCGTTAAATGTGATAATCATATCCGTTGAATTTTTGGTTGATGGTTCTACACAACTAAATTAATACAATTTTACGGAACTGCAAAATTTCTGCCTGAAAAAGTGTAATAAAAATGCAACGCGAAAGAAAAGAAGCGAAAGTCCCCTGTTCCAAAACAAAAGCCCCCGCCGAAGCGGGGACTTTTCAGATTTCACGGTGCATTCCACACCGCCGGAAAAGCGGATCATTTGCCGTCAGGCTCGATGTAGATCTGGAAAATCAGCGGCGAGAAGGACGGAATGTCGGTATAGACCTTGGTCGTGGTCGTCGTCTCGCCCGAATCGTAATTGCCGCCGTAGCCCCCGTAATAACCGCCGTAATAGCCGTAGTTGCCCAGACCGCCGTAGCCGTAGTAATCGTTGTAATAACCGCCGTAATAGCCGTTATTGCCGTAATACATCTGCGAATAGTTCAGGTAGTTCAGGTAATCGTAATAGCTCGACGTGTAGCCGTTCGAGGAGGTCGACGTACTCGAACCGCCGCTCTTGCCCGTCGTGCCGTAGGCATTGGTCGACGTGGTGACCAGCGTCGCCCACTGCCCGTATTTCAGATGCGGGACGATGTAATAGAACGCGGTTATCAGATCGGGATTCTGCACGTCGTACGAGTGCGCCGAACCGGTTTTGCGCACCTCGCCGTAGATGATCTGCTTCACCTCGTCGATGTTCGTGTCGAAGATGAACCCGTCGAGGAAACGGCCGATATACCAGATCTTGGCCGTGCCTTCCATGCCGACCGAATCGGCATCGAGGTCCGCAACGCCCTTGTAGGCTTCGTAGTCGTCGCCCTCGCCGTGGAAACGCTTCACGAGCGCCTCGGCGATCTTCTTCTCCAGATCGGAGCCGTTGTAGGGTTCGAACCCGACGTTATACGGCTCGTTGCGTTCGCTGCCGACGGGAAACGAGAAGGTGAACCTGTCGCCGGCAAGTTCCTTGGCCGGGTCGTAGCGCACGTCGACATAGAGCTGCGCTACGGTATCGCAGGCGCTCACCCACCGCTCCGCACGGTTGTAGGGATGTTTCGCATCCTCGGGATCGGTCGGGCGTTTCTCCGAATCGTCCTCGCCGTCCTTGGTGAACATCACCATTCCGCCGTTGGCCTCGCAGAAGGCGTCCACCAAGGAGCCTTCGGCCTCCAGCGGGTTCTTCACCGTATCGCAGATCTCCATATCGACGATGAGCGGACGCTTGGCGCTCAAGTCGAACTGCCCCTCGTAGCCGCCGTCGCCCTTCACGCCGTTGCCGACGATGCGCGAGGGAAGGTAGAGCCGCACCCTGGAGCCTTCGCGCAGCAGGAACTCGGGATCGACTCCCTTGCCTGCGGCATAGTCCGGATCGAGGTGCAGCGTATTGCGCATGGCCAGGAAAGTGCCCTCCATCAGGCTCGTATTCTCCGTGCCGCAGTAGCGGTAGAAGGGAACGTAGTGGGTGTATTTGGTGAACGTGCCGAGCTGGCGGGCTTCATTGGCACGGCGCGTAAGCACGATGTTGCCGCTCAAATCGCGGCCCGAGAAGTCGAACTTCACCCAGCAGGCAGTGTCGTTCACCGGCTTGGCGTCGGGATTCCCGGCAGCGAGGATTTCGACGTAATAGCCGCCTTCGGGCTGGTAATTTTTCAGCAGCTCCCGGCGGTTCTGCGTCATCCACGCCTCAAGGGCCTGGTTCTCGAATTTGTCATACGACTCGGTCTGCTCCTTGGCGCAGGATGTCAGCAGCATGATGCCGGCTGCCGAGAGGTAGAGAAAACGGGTGATCAACTTCATATCTTGTTATACAATTCTATAAATTCGGTGTTCTGTCTATTCGTCGTACTCCACGCTTTCGACCGTGAAAAACCACGCGACGGGGCTTTCTCTCGGAATCGTGCTCACATATTTGTCCCCGTAAGCCATATTGTAGGTCATGTAGGCTTCGACGATGTCGCCTTCGCGACAACCAAGTAACGCATGCCGCAGCCCGTTTAGTATGTCGCCGCGCATATCGAGCGTCAGCGGTTCGAACGACCACGCTCCGGGCGTCAGCCCCATGTCCTCGTAGGCCTGCTGCAAGGCGGGATCGTTCGAGTAGAACGGAAAGGTCGAATCGGTGATGTTCGAGAAGGCGAAGACGTAGGCCCGGAAGGTGATGGTCGCTTTCGCGGCGGCGGTGACCTCCGGAAGCTCGCTCCGCCCGTCCCGGTAGAAATTGTCGATATACCGGTAAACCGTGCTGCCCGACATGGTGTAGAACCGCTGCTGGCTCCCGGTCTCGACCTGCGACTCCGGGATCAGCGCCGGGGAGTGCGTCCTCTCAAGATACGAGACGATCTTCTGGCGCTGTTCGGGAAGGATGTCCTCCTCCTCCGAGCAACCGCAGAACAGCAGGGGCAGGGCGAAAATCAATGTGGCGAATATTCGTTTCATCGGCATATAATCGTGCAAATTTACAAAAACAATCCGATTTACGAACAAGAAACGTAAAAAATCGCCCGCTTTGCATGCGGGCGTACTTGAAAAGATCAGAAAAACCGGCTATCCCTTTTTCCGGTAATAGTCCTTGTGCGGGTCCTTGAGACGCTGCAACCTGCGCTGCTTCCACACGATAACGATGGCTGTCAGCACAATAGCCGCGACAAAGAAGCCGAACAGAATCAAAATGAATCCAAGCGGAATGTCTTCCATGAGAGGCGAATTAAAAATGAGGCGTTTTGTTAGGCGACGCAAATATAAGACAAAATAGATCCAAAACAAAATGCCGGGAGACTTTCAGACCTATTTTCCAAAAGTTTACGGTTTCCGACCACACATGCGGCATATCCGCACTTCCGGAATGGCGGATTCAGAGTTTTTTCAACGCCATTCGGATCAGCTCCTCGACCGGAGCCGCGGGAGATTCGCGCAGAACGCCCCGCAGAACCTTCTCGGCCGGGGCGCGGGCGAAGCCCAGCATGGACAGCGCCGCAAGGGCCTCGTCGAAGCTCCCGCCCGCCCCGGGCTGCGCCCCTCCGTCGTCGGCGCCCGGCGCCATGAGCTTGCCGCTCAACTCGACGATGATCTTCTGCGCCGTCTTGAGGCCCAGCCCCTTGACGTTTTTCAGCAGCACGGCGTTGCCCGCCGTGATGATTCCCTGCAACTCGCGCGGCGAATAAGTCGAAAGGATCATACGCGCCGTGTTGCCGCCCACGCCCGAAACGCTGATCAGCAGGCGGAACAACTCGCGCTCGGCTTTGGTCGAGAAGCCGTAGAGCAGCTGCGCATCCTCGCGCACGACGTAATGGACGTAGAGCCGGGTCTCGGTCTCGTGTTCGATCGCGGAGTAGGTTTCGAGCGAAATATGGAGGTAGTAGCCCACCCCGCCGACGTCGATAACTGCGTAAGCGGGAGCCACTTCGGCGACTGTGCCCTTGATGTATTCGTACATGTGTTTCAAATTTTGCTGCGGGTTGGGCAAAAGTAAAGATTTTTTTTTACCTTTGTGTCTCAAATGCTGAATAATTAACTAAACAAACCAAAAAACGATATGAAAAAAACTCTCTTTCCGGCGCTGGCTGCGGCTCTCGTCCTCGCGGCCTGCGGCACGAAGACCACCGGGCAGGCCGAAGTTGCGGCCGAGGCGGCGGCGCAGCAGGTTGTTTCGAGCGACATCGCATACGTTCAGGTCGAAGCCGTGCTGGCCCAGTGCGACCTCTACAAGAACGAAGGCGTAGCGCTTCAGGAGAAGACCGAGAAGGCGCAGAAGAGCTGGGCGCAGCGCGAACAGAACCTCCAGGCCGAAGCCGCCCAGTTGCAGCAGAAGTACGAAAAGGGACTGATCACCTCGCGCGACGCGCAGGCACAGCAGGAGAGCATCCAGAAGAAGGTGGCCTCCTACCAGAGCAACGCCCAGAAGGAGGCCCAGACGCTCGACGAGGAGAACTACGTATTCACCAACCGCGCCCAGGACCTGCTGCACCGCGCCGTGCAGGAGATCAACAGCGGCAAGAAGTACAAACTGATCCTCAACGCCTCGGCGCTGATCGACGCGGACACGACGCTCAACATCACCCCCGCCGTGCTGGCGAAGGTCAACGAGCTGTATGCCGCCGACAAAAAGGCCGAGAAGAAGTAGCCCCGCCCGCGAAAAACAAAAAAACCGGCTTCCCCGCACGGCGGAAGTCGGTATTTTTTATATCTTGGGCGTCGTAACGACACTGTCGGGAAGTCGCGGCGTTTTGCCGAATCGCATGCGGTCCGGTTTTGCAGCGGCCCAACTTTTTCGTATCTTTGTCCGATAACTGAAACCTGATAAATTTTCTGATACACGATGGGATTCGTTCCGTTCACATTCGTCGACCTGATAGACATCATTCTGGTGGCCGTGATCATGTACTGGATTTACCGCATGACCAAGGGGACCAATGCGCCGTACATTCTCTCGGGAATCATCGCCGTCTACCTGCTGTGGGTGGTCGTCCGGGCGCTGAACATGGAGCTGCTGTCGACGATCCTCGGACAGCTGATCTCGGTGGGAGCCATCGCGCTGATCATCGTCTTCCAGCCCGAACTGCGGCGCTTCCTGCAGATGATCGGCATGCGCCAGAAACATTTCAACTTCATCACCCGCATCTTCTCGACGGGCGAGGACACCGTGCAGACCAACGTCGTGCCGATCGTCACGGCCTGCCGCGAGATGTCCGAGACGAAGACCGGGGCGCTCATCGTCATCGGTCAGCAGAGTGACCTGCGGCTGATCGCCGAAGGCGGCATCGCCCTCGACGCCAAGGTGTCGACGTCGCTGATCAAGAACATCTTCTTCAAGAACGCCCCGCTGCACGACGGCGCGGCGCTGATCGAGGGCGACCGGATCGTGGCGGCCAAGTGCATCCTCCCGGTGACGCAGAGCGACGTGCCCAAGTCGTTCGGCACGCGGCACCGCGCGGCGATCGGCATGAGCGAGATTTCGGACGCCATCATCGTCGTCGTCTCGGAGGAGACGGGCGACATCTCGATCGCACAGGGCGGCGAAATCCGTCTGAACATCGACCCCGTGCGGTTACAGCAAACCCTGCAACGCTACCTGACGATCAACACGCGCAAACGCTCGAAAAAGGAGGTCGCCGAATAAGCGGCGCCGGATTCAGGGGCGGCAGAAGGTTTCCGGACCGGCCATTCCGTTCCGCGCTTCCGCGACACTCCCCGAACACCCAAAACAAGCAAGTATGCTTTACCCGTCCCGAACGGCCCGCCTCGCACTGCGCGCATGGCGGGAGGAAGACCAGCCGGCTTTCGCCGCCATGAACGCCGACGAGCGGGTCATGGAGTATTTCCCCGCGACGCTCACCGCCGAAGAGTCGGCCGACCTACTCGACCGCATCCGCGACGAGTTTTCGACCGAAGGATTCGGTCCGTATGCCGTCGAACGTCTTTCGGACGGAGAGCTGCTGGGATTCACCGGACTGCACCGCGTGACGTTCTCCGGCGGGCTGGAGGGCCAGGTCGAGATACTCTGGCGGCTGCGGCACGACGCCTGGGGCCAGGGTTACGCCACTGAGGCGGCCCGGGCATGCATCGCACACGCCGCGAAACTCGGCATTCCGGAACTGGTCGCCTTCACGTTCGTCGGAAACGGGCGTTCCCGGCGCGTGATGCAGAAGCTCGGCATGACGTGCGTCGGAGAGTTCGACCACCCCGCCCTGCCCGAGGGGCATCCCCTGCGCAGGCACGCCCTCTATCGCATCCGGACCGAACAATGAAAAAGTCCGCGACCTGTCAGAGGTCGCGGACTTCTCCTTTCCGGCTGCGGAATCATTTCAACTCGAATTCCACCGTGCCGCGAATATCGTCCGACGCGGCGCCCACATAGGCCGTGAACGCGCCCGGCTCGGCCACCCACGCACCCTTTGCGTCGTCGTAGTACTGCAACATCCCGGGGGTGATCTCGAAAGTCACGGTCTGCGTCTGCCCGGGATTCAGCGAAACTTTCTGAAAACCTTTCAGCTCCTTCACGGGACGCGGCAGCGACGACTGCTCGTCGCCGATGTAAAGCTGCACGACCTCGGCGCCCGCACGGTCGCCCGTGTTGGTCACGTCGGCCGAAATACGGATGCTGCCGTTCGGGGCGAGCGTCGTACGGTCGGCCTTCACGTTGCCGACGGCGAAGGCGGTGTAGCTCAACCCGTGGCCGAAGGCGAACAGCGGCTTGAGCTGCTCCTTGTCGTGCCAGCGGTAACCGACGAAGATGCTCTCGTTATACTTCACCTTGTCCGCGCCCGGGTATTCGCCCAGCGCATGCGCGCCGTTGTCCTTCAGCCGCACGGGGAACGTGAAGGGCAGCTTGCCCGAAGGGTTCACCGCACCGAACACCACGTCGGCAAGCGCATTGCCCGCCTCGGAACCCGAGAACCACGCCTCCAGCACCGCCGGAACACGGTCGATCCACGGCATCGCCACGGCGTTGCCCGAGACGATCACCACCGCCAGATTGGGATTGGCTTCGGCCAGCGCCCCGATCACTTTGTCCTGCGCATACGGCAGGCCGTATTGCAGGCGGTCGTCGCCTTCGCAGTCCTGGTGGTTGCTCTTGTTCAGCCCCCCGACGAAGATCACCGCGTCGGCCTTGCGGGCCGCGGCCGCGGCATCGGCGATCAGCTGCGCCTCGGAACGGCTCTCGCTCAAATCCTGCCCGGTCTTCACCCCGTTGTAGTCGCCCGTCACGTCGCCGACGTAGCCGCGTTCGTAGATCACCTCGGCTTTGCCGGCCGCAGCGGCGCGGATGCCTTCGAGCGGCGTATATTCGTGCCGCACCTTGAGCGACGAGGAGCCGCCGCCCACGGTCATCATCTTGATCGCATTCTCGCCCACGACGGCGATGGTTTTCGCACGCCCGAGGTCGATGGGCAGCACCCCGCCCTCGTTTTTCAGCAGCACCATGCCCTCGCCGGCGATACGGCGCGCAGCGGCCAGATGTTCGGGCGAATTGAGCGACCCGAACGGTTTGCGGGTGTTCATCGCCGTGCGGAAAATCAGCCGCAGCACCCGGCGCGCCTTGTCGTCGAGCGTCGCCGTCGAAGCCTCGCCCTTGCGGAGCATATCGAGGTAGGGGGCGGCGAGGTAATAGTTGTCGTAGGCGTTGCTGGCACCCCAGCTCAAACCGTCGGTCCACGAACCGAACTCCATGTCGAGACCGTTCTCGGCGGCCTGCTTCGTGTCGTGCGTGCCGCCCCAGTCGGAGACGACCACGCCGTCGAAGGCCCAGTCGCGTTTCAGAATGTCGTTCAGCAGGTAGCGGTTGTGGCAGCAATGCTCTCCCTTGTATTTATTGTAGGCGCCCATGACGGCCCATGCGCCGCCCTCCTGAACGGCGGCTTTAAACGCCGGGAGGTAGATCTCGTTCAACGCACGGTCGTCGACCTCGACGTCGATGCCGTGACGGTGGGCCTCCTGGTTATTGAGTGCGAAATGTTTCACGCAGGCGGCAACGCCGTTCTTCTGCACCTCCTCGATGTAGGGAACGACCATCCGCGAGGAGAGGTAGGGATCCTCGCCCATGTACTCGAAATTGCGGCCGTTGAGCGGCGTGCGGTAGATGTTCACGCCGGGTCCCAGCAGGATGTCCTTCTCGCGGTAGCGCGCCTCCTCGCCGATGGATTTGCCATACAGCGCCGACATTTCGGGATTCCACGTCGCGGCAAGGCACGTCAGCGCCGGGAAAGCCGTGCAGGAGTCGTTCGTCCAGCCGGCCTGGTCCCATTCGTCCCACAGGACCTCGGGGCGGATGCCGTGAGGGCCGTCGGTGCACCACACCTCGGGAATGCCCAGGCGCGGAACGCCCGCCGACGAGAATTTCGACTGCGCATGCAGGATGGCGACCTTCTCTTCGAGGGTCATGCGCGAAAGGGCGTCTTCGACCCGCTTTTCGATCGGCTGCGACTCGTCGAGGTAGACGGCGACGCTGCCCTGCGGCCCCGGCCCGCCTCCGCAGGCGACCGCCGCCAGGGCGCACAGCCCGGCGAGACTCTTCAACAGAATTTTATTTTTCATGTCTGGAATGGATTAGTGCATATTCACAAACGGAGTGCACAGTCGAGAGGCCGCGCACTCCGTTTGCAAAATTAACGATTATTTCTTAACCAGCGACAAAACGGGGTTGTCTTTTCCCGCCGTCACGTCGAGTGTCAGACGATAGGTCGCGCCCTCCTCAAGGGTGACTCCCGAGGCGATCTCGATGTTGCCGTTCCCGGCGATCGAGAAGAACGCCTCGGCGCCCGGCGCCAGCGTGAAGGCTCCCAGACCGTCCCAGCCGCGGTTCCGGAAGAACTTGCCGCTCCAGCCGCTCACGCGGAAACGCTGTCCGAGGGTCGTGCTGCCTTCCAGACCCGCCTGGGCCGTCATCGTGTAGATGCCGGGAGCGGATTCGGGCACGCAGACGCCCTTTTCGGTGGTCCAGCCCGGTTCGTTCACGGCCGCGGGCGAACCGATGCCGTAGCCGATGAAATAAACCGCCCCGTGGCCGTCGTCGCTCAACGTGGCAAGCCCCGAGCCGTCGGCGTTGAGCACCAGCGCATCAATCACCCGGGTCGCCAGATTGGCCGTGATGCGGTATTTGCCCGTGACGGGGACCAGCTTGACGCTCGTCGCGGAGGCCGCCTCGAAGAAGTCGGGATTGATCCACGCCGGCGTGAAGGCGTCGGCGCCGCCCAGCGTCAGCGTCTGGCCCTGCGTCAGGTCGAGGTCCAGCTGGTAGTTGTCCACGTCGAGCTGAGCCATCGGCGTTCCGTTGACAGTGATGTCGGCCGGCGGAAGCTGTTGCTCGCCCACCTTCTCGACGGTCAGCACGGCCGCCGTATTGCCGCCCGTGATGTCCACCGTGAAGCGGTAGATGCCGCCCAGGTCGAGCGTCTTGCCCTCCACCAGGCCCAGGTTGCCCGAATCGCTGATCTTCACCAAATCGCTCGCGGTCGAAATGTCCTTGCCGCCGAATTCCCCGCCCCAGGTCTTCTGGTGGAAGAACTTGAAGTCGAACGAAGAGGCGTTGAGCGAGATTCCCGCAACGAGCGTCAGCTGGTACTTCTTGTCGGCGACGCGCGCCAGACACAAGCCCCCGTCCTCGGGACTCCAGCTGGCGGCGTTTTTCAGCGTCGGCTTGCCGACCTCCATGCCGCCGATGGCCCAGATGGCTCCCGAACCGTCGTCGTTGAGCGTGGCAAGCTCCGTCGCCGACTTCATGGCCTCGATCTTCAGGTAGCGGTGCTTGAAATTGGCCGTCACCTTGTACATGCCCGTCATCGGCAGGAAGGTCAGCGTCTCGGGATCGGAAACATCGGCGCGTTCGAAGAAATCGCGGTCCACATCCCAGTCGGCGAAGTCCGAAACGCCCGTCAGCGTGTAGGTCCGGCCCTTGGTCAGCGTGGTGACGATGCTGTAATTGTCATTGTCGACCATCGTCATCTCCGTCTCGCCGAAGAGCAGTTTGATGAAAGGAGAACCCTCGAAGGTCAGCAGGTTGAAGGTGATCGTGAACTCCCCGGCATTCGAATTGGCGAAGGGAATGGCGTCGGTGGAATCGGAGACGATGCCGCCGGCTCCAGAGTCGTAGCCGAAGGTCACCACCGAGCCAGCGGCGTCGAGTTCGGGCGTCGCGATATAGCCCTGCGGCTTCTGCGGGAACTCGTCCGTCACGGCGTATTCGTAGTCGTTACCCGTAGGCTCCATGCGGTACTCCGCGTCATCGAGGAAGAACGTCAGGTAGGCGGGCTTGGGACGCGATACGGCGAGCGGCCGGTCGACGGTCGTCGTTCCGAAGCGCACGTTCTGCCCCACGAAGCGCAGCGTGGCCTCGCCGTCGGGAATGTTCTTGTAGAAGGGAAGCGTCACAGCCCCCGTGTAGGTTCCGTCGCTTTTGGTGCGGATCACCTCCTCGGCGACCATCTCGTCGTCGAAGAATACCTGCGCCTTGAGCGTCGAGAGCGCATAGCGGTCGGTCATCGTCACCTCGAAGTCGACCTTGCCGCCGTAGACGCCCGACGCATCGGCCGAAACGACGGTCATCTCGGGACCGACGTCGGTGGTGAGCAGTTCGGGATCGTCCTTGCACGCCGTCGTCGAGGCAGCGACGAGCAGCGACAGTGCGATGTATTTCAGCGTTTTCATGTTCTGCGAATTTTAAAGGTTAGTTTTCGGCTCCGGCGCCCCAGCGGAACGAGGCGATCGACTTGGCCGGGATGGTGTATTTGAACGAACGGTCGGCGTTTTCATACACGGCGACGGTCTGTTCGCCGGCGCTCCTGTTGAGCGCCACGAAGGCTTTCGATCCGTCGGGATTCCGGAAGGCCAGGTAGGTCAGCCCCGACGCCGTGTAACCCGACGCGCCGATGCGCACGGCACCCGGCCGGATGACCTTGGCGCACTGGGCCAGGTCGTAATAGTGGCTGTTGTACTTGAGCGTCTTGTAATCCGACGAACTGATCTCGATGGCCCCGTAGCAAGTCGTACAGCCTCCGGGGCGGTTCGGAGCGCCCTTGTCGTCGAGCATCAGGTTCCACAGCAGAACCCCTTTGCCGTAGCGGCTCAACGTCCCCAGGAAGATCGACTCAAAGTCGTCGATCACGCAGCTCTCGAAATTGTAGTTCCACGTGCCGATCGAAGCCTCGGTGAAGTAGATCGTCTTGTCGGGCGCGGCGGCGCGGATGTTGTCCAGCTCGCTCACGCTGCCCCCATAGTTGTGCCAGGCCGAGCCATCGACCCACTGCGCAGCATCGGCGTCGGCGTAGATGTTGAGCGGGTAGTTCTGCTGGCCGGCGACGTTATCGTAGTTGTAGTTGTGGTCGTAGCAGAGGATCTTGGTGTCGATGCCCGCCTTGCGGAATGCCGGGCCGAGCTTCTTGACGAAGGCCAGCTGGTCCTCCCACGGCATGTAGAGCGACATCGAATTGCCCTTGTTCAGCGGCTCGTTCTGCATCGTGATGGCATAGATCGGGAATCCGTACTCCTCCATCTCGGTCACCCACTGCACGAAATACTCGGCGTAATCGTCGTAATAGGCGGGATTGAGACGACCGCCGGTCCACGAATCGTAGGGTTTCGAGGGGTCGGCGACCGTGCCCTTCATCCATTTGGGGCACGACCACGGCGAACCCATGATCTTGATTTCGGGATTGATCTCCAGAATCTCTTTCAGCACCGGAAAGATGCCATCCTTCTCCACGGCGGGAATGGCGAAGAATTCGATGCCCTCCCGGTCGCAGCAGGTGTATTCGTCCATCGAGAAGTCCGAGCCGCCGATATGCACGCGGATAAAGCTGAAACCGGCTCCGGTCTCGGGGTCGAAGCACTTCCGGAGGATCGCCGTGCGGTCGGCCTGCGACATTTGCAGCAGGTTGTAGCACGTGGCGCCGGTGATGGCCGGGCCGAAACCGTCGACGGTCTGGTAGGTCGTCGAGGGGTCGATCGTGACCCGGTAGGGCGACATCGAGACCTTCGAGTAGTCGAGTCCCTCCTCCGTGAACAGGCGGTTGCCGTCGGCCGAGGTGACGTAGGCGAGAACATCGCCCGTCACGGGCGAGGGATCGGGGCCAGGACCGGGAGCCGGCGTGTCGCCATCGTTCCCGCTGGAACAGCATACGGCTCCGGCGAGCAGCAGCGGGCAGGTCAGCAGGCGCAGGTTGTTATTGATCGTAAATTTCATGGCAGAATCGCAATTTTAAGGTTAATAGCCCAGGTTTTGTTCGATGTTGGTGTTATCCTCCAGCACTGAAGTCGGCACCGGCATCAGCACGCGGTTGTCGTTCATCGCGCGGCGGGTCTGGAAGTAGGAGTCGTAGGACGCCGAGCCTTTGATGTTGACGCCGTCGCAAATTTCGAACAGTTTCGAATAGTCGTCGCCGTAACGCATCAGGTCGAACCAGCGGAAGCCCTCCATGGCCAGTTCCAGACGGCGTTCGTGGAGCACGGCTTCACGCATCAGGTCGGCCGACGCGCGCTGCGCCGCAGTCAGCTTGCCAATGCCGGCGCGGCCGCGGATCTCGTCCACGATGTCGGCGGCGCCTCCCGGATCGTCCATATTGGCCAGCGCTTCGGCATGCAGGAGCCGGATCTCGGCCAGACGCATCAGGTAAACCGGGGTCACGTTGGTCGGGAACTTGTGCATGAAAGCGTATTCGTCGCTCGGATAGTGGTACGACCAACCGCATTCGTCGTAGACGACCGACGCATTCTTGCGCTCGGTGTCGCCCTCGGCGTCGTAAGCCTTCGTCAGGTTACGCGACGGCGTGCACCACTTGGCCCACGAGAAACTGTCGCCCGGGACATAGGCGTTGCGGTGGAACATCATCCACATCCACGAACCCGAGGTCTGGCTGGTCCACTGCACCTCGAAAATCGACTCGCGGGTGTTCATCGCAGCCATGCCCGTATCGCCGGTGGTGTAGGCCCACAGGTCGCCGTACTTGTCGCAAAGGCTGTACCCCATCCCTTCGACCGCTTCGCAGGCCGAGACGACCTTCGACCAGTCGCGGAACTCGCGCATGGAGTAGAAACGGGCCATCAGGCCGTAGGCGAAGCCCTTGGTGATGCGGAATTTGTTCGAAGCGTCCATGTCGGGGGCGTATTTGCAGGCATACTCCTCGATGTCCTTGACGATCTGCTCGCCGACGGTCTGCTTCGACACGCGGGCCGGGAAATATAGCGGATAGACCTCCTCGACGTTCCCGGCGTTGATGGCGGGCGGGATTTCGGTCAGCATCGGGATTTCTCCGAAAAGCTGCATCATGTTCATCCAGATATAGGCGCGCCAGCAGAGCGCTTCGGAGAGCCACTCCTGGTACTCCTTGTCGGTGAGCGACGGATCGTTCTCCTTCACCAGATCGATGTTGCAGATGACCTGGTTGGCATAGTCCACGGCGTTCATCGAGTAGTTCCACAGGTTCGAGGCGAATTCGTTGTCGCTGTCGATGTGGTTCGACTCGACGCTGACGACCTTCGTCTCGGCCATGTTGCCGCCGTAGGCATTGTCGGCGCGCGCCTCGGCGAGCGTGATCAGCTGATACCAGTAGGTCTGGAGATCGCCCTTCATGTAGTTGTACATGGCCGTAAGCTGGCCTTCGAGCAGTTCGCGGGTGTTGATGGCCGTCTCGCTGTCGCCCGTGCCGGAGGTGTTGTTCTCGGCATACATCGTCTCGGGGAATTTCTCAAGGCTGCACGACGTGGTGGCAACCCCCAGCGAGAGACCCGCGGCAATTAAAAATATCTTTTTCATAATCGGTTCTTTTTTCAGCGGTTAGAAAGTAAGATTCAGACCCACGACGACCGTGCGCACGTTGGGATAGGTTCCCCAGTCGATGCCCATTTGCGTGGCGCTTTCCGACTGGCTCACCTCGGGATCGTAGCCCGAATAGCCGGTCCAGGTGATGAAGTTCTGGAGCGAAATGTAAGGCTGGATGCGCGTGATGTTGATGCGCTTGAGCTTCGGCGAGGTGATGTCGTACGACAGGGTGATGTTCTTCACCTTGAGGTAGGAGCCGTCCTCGACCCAGTAGGACGAATTCTTCACGTTCCAGGCGGGGTTGTCCGAGCGGAACACGTCGGTCTGCTGGCCCGGAATGCGCCAGCGCCGCAGGACCGTGGTGGTCTGGTTGTTGGCCGAAGCCATGCCCTCGGTCTCGATGCGCGAGGCGTTGAAAATGTCGTTGCCGTAGGAGCCCGTGATCAGAATGTTCAGGTTAAGCCCCTTCCACGAGAAGTTGTTGGTCATGCCGAAGGTGAACTTGGGATTGGCGTTGCCGATCCAGGTCTTGTCCAGCGGCGTGATCTCGCCGTCGCCGTTGCGGTCCTCGTAAACCAGGTCGCCCGTCTCGGGATCGACCCCCTTGGAGACATAGCCCCAGAACATCGAAAGCGGGTGGCCCGGAGTCATGCGCACGACGTTGTCGTTGGTCGCGTCGGAGGTCGTGGCGTAGTAGTATACCTGCTTCAGGTTGAGTTTTTCGACCTTGTTGCGGTTGAGCGAAACGTTCAGGTCGGTCGACCAGTTGAAATCCTTCCGGGCGATGTTGACCGAGGAAAGGGTGATCTCGAAGCCCTGGTTCGACATCTCGCCGTCGTTGCGCGTGATGTTGGGATAGGGCGAGGGCAGAGGCACGCTCATCAGCATGTCCTTGGTGTACTTGTAGTAATAGTCGAGCGAGAGGCTCAAACGGTTGTTCAGCAGCGCGAAATCGAGTCCGACGTTGGTCTGCGAGGAGGTCTCCCACGTAAGGTCCTCGTTCTTGATGTTGCTGCGACCGCCGACCGTCGGCACGGCCTGCGCATTCTCGGTCAGCGTCCAGTCGTAGTAGTTGGTGCTGTACTGCTGCATCCAGCCGTACTCCGCCAGACCCGCCTGGTTACCGGTCTGTCCCCAGCCGGCGCGCAG
>CDZI01016975.1_pt1 | contig 15417 bp, 11 predicted proteins | sample 554811 | NCBI WGS metagenome assembly CDZI01 (sample SAMEA3182110, study PRJEB8094) | gut metagenome | biome: human; feature: gut; material: Stool; isolation source: human stools | place: Canada | collected 2013-04-23
GGGGGCTTCTCGCCCCCTTGGCGACGCCGCTCCCCTCGGTGTTTTTCATGTTTTTAATTCCAATACATCATCAAAAAGAACATTATAATTTGTAGATATGGTTTTTATATGTAAATTTGCACCTGAAAACGTCAATGTAAAGCGTTTCAGTAACACTTTTCCTGCATTGTAAAGTTATTCAGTAAAGGATTTAATTGAGAGTGAAGTATTTTAGTAAAACAACAAGAAAAGTGTAAAGTAAAATCAGTTAAAGTCATGTTGCTTTTAGTTTAACTTCATAATAATATAACTTTCTTTCTTTTTACACCTGCAAATATACACATTATTATTTACTCCACGCTAAAAAAACTGTTTTTTTTAAACCAACAACGGTTTTTTATCAACAACAATGACACTGTTCCCAACTTTTTCTTTCAACTTGTTGTTGCACACGATGTTTTGTATTAACTTTGTAAAATCATTTTAAAATGTTTTATCAATGACCGATATTCTAAGTCTATACGATTCCATCACACTTGGCGAGATGAGCGGCATACGGCTGATGAACCGGACAGACACCAAGTTTGTCACGACAAAACAAATGCTGCGGAAACTCTTGCTCTTGGCTAAAGACGACTACTGCACACAGGAAATAGACGGCGAACGCATCGCACATTATTATACGGTATATTTCGATACGCCGGATAACGCAATGTACTGCCGCCACGAGACAGGACACGCCAACCGGCAGAAACTACGCATCAGGTCGTATGTCAAATCGGGACAGAGCTTCCTCGAAGTGAAAACAAAGAACAATCACGGAAGAACGCACAAGAAGCGCGTTACAATGCCCACCTTCAACCCGCAGGAACCGCAACACGACTTGATGTTCAGACCACAGGACGACTCCTTCAAAGACTACGAGGAGTTTCTCGCAAACAATCTACGATACGACCCTACCATACTTACACCGAAGGTGGAGAACCACTTCAACCGAATAACACTGGTGAACAAACAGAAAACCGAACGGCTCACCATCGACTTCGACCTCGCCTTCGACAACATCCGCAACGGACAACACATGGAGATGGGCAGCATCGTCATCATAGAACTCAAACGCGACGGGCGACAGCCAAGTCCAATACTCAAGCACCTCATGCTGCTGGGCATAAAGCCTATGGGATTCAGCAAGTATGTCATAGGATACGCGCTGACCGACGACACACTGCGACGCAACCGCATCAAGCCACGATTAAGAAAAATAGCCAAACTGATGGCACAATAACAAATCACGCAAACCCCCAAAAACAATATGGATATATTCAGCTTAACTTTTTCAGATTCGTTCCCATTGATGATTGTACGTTTCATCATCCTGATACTCGTCACATGGGCTATAGTACACAAACTATACTACAGGAAGAGCCACCGGCGCGACTTCTACTTCTCGTTCATGCTTATGAGCGTGGCAATATTCTTTCTCGTCTATTTCATGATTTTCGAGCTTGAAGACCTCAAGACAAAGACAAGCATCGGTATAGGCATCGGACTCTTCGGCATATTCTCAATAATGAGATACCGCACCGATGCAATGCCCGTCAGAGAGATGACATACATGTTCATCATCATCGCCCTGTCTGTTATCAACGCCATTGCCAACAACGTATCCCTCGTGGAGCTGCTGCTCACCAACACGCTCATCTTCTTCATCATCTGGGTTTGCGAGTGCCGACTGAAACAGGCGGCATTCAAACTGGTGCAGTACGACCGCATCGACCTCATCACACCCGACAAACACAACGAAATGAAAGCCGACCTCACCGAACGCCTGGGCATAGACGTACTGCACGTAGAGGTGGGAAGCGTAGACTTCATACGCGATATGGCAATGCTCAAAGTATACTACTCCGCCACGGCAAGCGACAGCGACCTGCAACAGCGGCTACAACTCTCGAAAGAAGACAAAAAACAATTCACATAACTAACGCACAAGAATATGAAAAGAACGTCATTCATAACACTCACACTCCTAACAGCATCGCTGCTTGCGTCAGCGCAGAGCCTTCCGAAAACCGGCAACGACTTCGGTATCTGGACAGACATCGCTGTAGAGAAAGCATTGTCGAAAAAGGCAAGCGTGGAACTCGAAGCCGAATATCGTTCCGAGGACAAGATGAAGCAGAACAGCCGATGGGCAATGGGCGTGTCAGGAGAATACAAAATAACCAAGTGGCTGAAAGCCGGTGTGGGATATACCTTCATCTACAAGCACAACGAGAAATACACTTACCACTACGACGCACCTAACAAGCCGAACTATAGCAAACCGAACAAGTATGCCGAGTTCTGGGGAACGCGCCACCGCGTGAATGTAGACCTCACTGGCAGCCTGAAACTCAGCGATTGGAAGTTCTCGCTCCGCGAACGCTGGCAATACACCTACCGACCGGAGAAGACCATCGACCAACGATACGACTTCGACAAGGACAGAATGGACGGCAAGCGGAAGACATACAAAGCCAAAAGCAAGAACCAGCTGCGAAGCCGCTTACTGGTGGTGTACAGCAAGAAGGGACTCAACATAGAGCCGTACGCTAATGTGGAACTCTACAACGCATGGAGCCTTGAGAAAGTGCGCTACACCGTCGGACTCAACTGGGACTTCATCAAGCGCAACACACTCGGGGTTTACTACCGCTATCAAGATAATTCAAAAGACGACGACGACACACGAGACACACACATACTTGGTGTTAGCTATAAAATAAAATTCTAACAATATGGTAGTGTGAAGATTTTTGAGTAATTTTGCGATAAAATCATAATTCCGGAATGAAAGAATTTGTAATATCAGAAGTAAAGGCTGAGACAGCCATACTCGTAGGTCTTATAACCAAGGAACAGGACGAGGCAAAAACAAAAGAATATCTCGACGAGCTGGAGTTCCTTGCCGACACCGCAGGTGCCGTAACCGTAAAGCGCTTCACGCAGCGCGTGGGCGGACCAAGCTCCGTGACGTACGTCGGCTCAGGTAAACTCGAGGAGATACGCGCATACATCGAGGCTGAGGAGGACGCTGAACGCCCCGTCGGCATGGTTATCTTCGATGACGAACTCTCAGCAAAGCAGATGCGCAACATCGAGAAAGTACTGCAGGTGAAAATCCTCGACCGTACGTCGCTCATCCTCGACATCTTCGCCATGCGCGCGCAGACGGCTGCGGCAAAGACGCAGGTGGAGCTGGCGCAGTATCGCTATATGCTGCCGCGTCTACAACGTCTGTGGACTCACCTCGAACGCCAGGGCGGCGGCTCGGGCTCGGGTGGCGGCAAGGGTTCTGTGGGTCTGCGCGGACCTGGTGAGACGCAGCTCGAGATGGACCGCCGTATCATCCTCAACCGCATCACGCTGCTCAAGCAGCGCCTCGTAGAGATTGACAAGCAGATGAGCACGCAACGCAAGAACCGCGGACGTACCATACGCGTGGCACTCGTGGGATACACCAACGTGGGCAAGTCGACCATTATGAACATGCTCGCAAAGAGCGAGGTGTTCGCCGAGAACAAGCTCTTCGCCACGCTCGACACTACGGTGCGCAAGGTAGTAATAGACAACCTGCCGTTCCTGCTTGCCGACACCGTCGGCTTCATACGCAAATTGCCCACCGACCTGGTCGACTCGTTCAAGTCGACGCTCGACGAGACGCGCGAAGCCGACCTGCTGCTGCACGTGGTAGACATCTCTCACCCCGACTTCGAGGAGCAGATACGCGTAGTGGAGAACACGCTGAAGGAGTTAGGATGTGCCGACAAACCGTCGATGATTGTGTTCAACAAGATTGACAACTACACGTGGACCGAGAAGGAGGAGGACGACCTCACGCCTATGACGAAGGAGAACATCACGCTCGACGAGCTGAAGCGCACATGGATGGCACGACTCGGCGAGAACTGTATGTTTATCTCGGCTAAGGAGAAACTGAACATCGACGAGTTCCGCGAGACAATATACCGTAAGGTGCGCGAGCTGCACGTGCAGAAGTATCCGTACAACGACTTCCTGTATATGGATGTGGAATAGAAAGGTGGTGAGGTGGTGAGATGTTGTTGTGTTGACAAATGCATATGTCACCATCTCAACCCCACAACACAACAACATCTTTACAACATCACATCTCAACCCCACAACACCTCAACATAACAACATAACACACACATGATATATCGCAACTTAACCGAAAACGAAATCTCGACTCTACAAGCCAACAGTTGCTGGGCAGAAGACTGGCAACGCATTGAGGTAAGCGAAGATTTCGAGCCTCGCTTCTTCCACGGCGTAATGTTCTACGGCGATATACGCCTCGGAGCATTCACAAACAACGTGGAGGTGAGCCGCGGCTTCATGAAACACGCAGGCGTGAACAACGCCACACTGCGCAACGTAACCATTGGCAACAACTGTCTCATAGAAAACATTTCGGGATACATTAACAACTATGTCATTGGCGACGATTGCATCATATCCAATGTATGCACTATGGAAACAACCGACGGTGCAACATACGGAGAAGGCAACTTGATATCGGTGCTCAACGAGGTGGGCGACGGAAACATTATACTCTTCCACGGACTGACAAGCCAGATTGCAGCACTTATGGTCAAACACTTCCACAACCGACAGCTGAAGGATGCCATACGCCGACTGATACGCGAAGAGATAGAACGCACTTCGCCAGATATGGCAACCATCGGCAACCGCGTGAAGATCGTGAACACTAAGGAGATTACGAATACCGTTGTCTACGACGACTGCGAGATAGCGGGCGCAGCACGACTCAGCGACTGCACCCTGATGAGCAACAGCGATGCATCGGTGTACATCGGTACAGGAGTAATCTGCGAGAATTCAATCATCAGCAACGGCTCGGCTATAACCAACAGCGTGAAGATGCAGGACTGCTTCGTTGGCGAAGCATGCAAACTGAGCAACGGCTTCACCGCAGCAGGCAGCGTGTTCTTCGCCAACTCGTACATGGCGAACGGAGAGGCATGCGCAGCGTTCTGCGGTCCGTTCACCGCTTCGCATCACAAGAGCTCACTGCTCATCGGCGGACAGTTCTCGTTCTACAACGCCGGCTCGGCTACCAACTTCTCCAACCATGCCTACAAGATGGGACCGATGCACTACGGAACGCTCGAACGCGGATCGAAGACTGCCAGCGGTGCATACATACTGATGCCGGCACATATCGGTGCCTTCTCCGTGTGCTTCGGCAAACTGATGTACCACCCCGACACACGCTCGCTACCCTTCTCGTATCTTATAGCATACAACGACACCATGTACCTGGTGCCAGGACGCAACCTGACAACCGTGGGACTGTACCGCGACATACGCAAATGGCCAAAACGCGACATGCGACCAAACGGCGCACGCAAAAGCATTGTCAACTTCGACTGGCTCTCGCCGTTCACCGTGGGCGAGATACTGCGCGGAAAGAAGATTCTGGAAAATCTGCGCAACGCATCTGGCGAAGATGTGCCGACGTACAACTATCATGGGTATGTCATCAAAAACTCGTCGCTGCGCAAAGGCATCAAATACTACGACATCGCACTGCGCATATATATGGGAGCAGTGCTCAAACGCCATGCACCGATGGAGCCGACAACGAACGTGGGCACCGGACCGTGGACTGACCTGTCGGGACTGTTGCTGCCAGTGTCGGAGGAACAGCACCTCGTGGACGATATTCTCTCGGGCGAGATTGACACCACCGAGGATATTGCCGAGCGATTTGAGGAGATAAACGCCAACTATTCCGAATACCGCTGGGCGTGGTCGTATCGGATGATTATGGACTACTACGGCTTCTCAGAGCTGAACGAGGAGAACGTGGAACGAGTGAAGCGCGACTACGTCACTGCACGACGTGCATGGATTGCCGAGATTAAAAAGGATGCCGCAAAAGAATACCAACTGGGCGACGTGGAGGAAGAGGTGTTCAACAACTTCAACGAACAGCTCGACAAGGAGGTTGACTTTGAAAACCAGAAACTCTATATGTAATATTTTAGACAAAACAACAATAATGAAATTCAAATCCTTTCTTATTGCCGCAATACTCTCACTGGGAACAGCGGCTACTGCCTCGGCATACGAATACGAGACAGTGAAGGGCGACCCGATGCAGACACGCATCTACACACTGCCCAACGGGCTGAAGGTTTATCTTTCTGTGAACAAGGAGCAGCCACGCATACAGACTTACGTGGCTGTGCGCACTGGTTCGCGCAACGACCCTGCCGAGACAACGGGCTTGGCTCACTACCTGGAGCACCTCATGTTCAAGGGAACACGTCTCTTCGGCACCACAGACGCAGCGAAGGAGCAACCCTATCTCGACGACATCGAACGCCGATACGAGCACTATCGCACCGTGACCGACCCCGAAAAACGCCGACAGCTCTATCACGAGATAGACTCGGTATCGCAGATTGCTGCGCAGTATTTCATACCGAACGAGTACGACAAGCTGATGGCTGCCATCGGAGCCAACGGCACCAACGCTTATACAAGCAACGACGTGACGTGCTACGTGGAGGACATACCGTCGAACGAGGTGGACAACTGGGCACGCATCCAGGCTGACCGCTTCCAGAACATGGTCATCCGCGGATTCCACACAGAGCTTGAGGCTGTGTACGAGGAGTACAATATGCATCTCACAAGCGACTTCGACAAGGAGTGGGCTGCACTCGGCAAGAAACTCTTCCCTACTCACCCCTACGGCACACAGACCACTATCGGTACGCAGGAGCATCTGAAGAACCCATCAATCACGAATATAAAGAACTACTTCAAGCACTACTATGTGCCGAACAACGTGGCTATATGCATGGCGGGCGACTTCGACCCGGAGGCTGTGATGGCTACCATCGACAAGTACTTCGGCTCGTGGAAGAAGAGTGAGCAGGTGAAGGACCCGCACTTCGCACCGGTGAAGGACCTCACGGCTCCGGCTGATACTACCGTAATCGGACAGGAGGCTGAGAACGTGTTCCTCGGCTGGAAGATGGACGGGGCGGCTTCGCTGCAGGCTGATACACTCGACGTCATAGACCATATGCTCGCCAACGGCAACGCCGGACTCATCGATATCAACGTAAACCAGAAGATGCTCTGCCAGGGTGTGCAGTCGGGCAAGATAGACATGCGCGACTACTCGCAGTTCATTATGATTGGTCAGCCCAACGAGGGACAGTCGCTCGACGAGGTGAAGGCTATCATGCTCGGCGAGATAGAGAAGCTGAAGCGTGGCGAGTTCAGCGACAAGCTGCTGCCTTCGGTGAAGAACAACATGAAGCTCGAATTCCTGCGCTCGCTAGACAGCAACGAGAGTCGAGCTACGTCGTTCGTCAACACCTTCGTCTACGGACGCCCGTGGAAGACGCAGGTGGAACGCTTCGATCGCATCGCCGGTATCACCAAGGAGCAGATTATGGACTTCGCCCGACGCCATTTCACCGACGGCTACGCCATCGTCTACAAACGTCAGGGCGAAGACCCCACACAGAAGAAGATTGAGAAGCCCTCTATCACGCCGATACCTTCCAACCGCGACCTGCAGAGCGCACTCGTGAAGGAGATAAAGGAGTCGAAGGTGAAGCCTATCGAGCCGGTATTCCTCGACTACACCAAGGACTTCGCTCGCACTACTACAAAGAAGAAGCAGCCGGTCTACTACATCCAAAACACGCAGAACGACCTCTTCGAGCTTCACTTCGTGTACGATTTCGGTTCGGAGGCTAACAAGTGGCTACCCTACGCCACCGACTATCTCGACCTACTCGGCACCGGCACGATGTCAGCAGCAGAGGTTAAGGAGCGTTTCTACGAGCTTGGCTGCGAATACAGCTTCACCCCCACATGGTCTACTATGACCGTATCGCTCAGCGGTCTCGGCGAGAACATGACCGAGGCAATGAAACTCATGGAGCAAATGCTCAACAACGCAAAGGTCGACAACGAGGCTTACAGCAAGTACGTTGACAACCTGCTGAAGGGTCGTCGCGATGCGAAGCTCAACCAAAAGGAGAACTTCTCAGCACTGCGCAACTACGCATTCTACGGCAAGTACAACCCCACGCGCAACGTGCCCGACAGCACAGAGCTCGTAACAACCCGTCCGCAGGATGTTATCAATATGATTGCTGCGCTGAAGAACTACAAGCACGACGTGGTCTACTACGGTCCACTCGCCATGAAGCAGCTGCTTGCTATCGTCAACAAGAACCACATCACAGCGAAGACTCTGCAGGATGCGCCCGAGAACAAGCCATACAAGATGGTGGAGACTCCGAAGAACGAGATACTTCTCGCACCATACGACGCAAAGAACATCTACATGATGCAGCTGCACAACGTCGACCAGAAGTGGACTCCGGAGGACGAGGCTAAGATTTCGGTGTTCAACGAGTACTTCGGTGGCGGCATGAACGGCATCGTGTTCCAGGAGCTGCGCGAGAGCCGCGGACTCGCCTACAGCGCATTCGCCGACTACAGCACAACGAAGCGCAAGGAGCATCAGACCAACTATGCTTATACATACATCATCTCACAGAACGACAAGATGATGGACTGCATCCGCGTGTTCAACAACATCCTCGACACCATGCCGCAGTCGCAGGCGGCGTTCGAACTGGCGCAGCAGGCTGCCGTCAAGCGCATCGCTTCGCAGCGCATCACCAAGGCTAACATCATCTTCTCTTACCTTGGCAACAAGCGCATCGGCATCAACTACGACTTGCGTCGCGACATCTACGCTGCCATGCCGAAACTCACACTCGAGGACATCGTGAAGTTCGAGCACGATAATATGGCTAACAAGCCATGGCTCTACATCATCCTCGGCGACGAGAATAACCTCGACATGAAGTCGCTCGAGAAGATTGCGCCCGTCAAGCGCGTCGCTACAGAAGAAATATTCACTTTTTAAACCAAATAACACTATGGCAACAACACCAGATTTCAAGTATGCTCCTATGTTCCAGATGGGCAAGGACACTACCGAGTATCGCCTGCTTACCACCGAGGGCGTAAGCACAAGCGAGTTCGAGGGTAAGACAATCCTTAAGGTTTCGAAGGAAGCGCTCACACTGCTCTCTCAGCAGGCGTTCCACGATGTAGAGTTCATGCTCCGTCGCGAGCACAACCTGCAGGTGGCTCAGATTCTCTCCGACCCAGAGGCATCGGAGAACGACAAGTACGTAGCTCTGCAGTTCCTCCGCAACGCCGAGACTGCTGCTAAGGGCATCCTGCCTTTCTGCCAGGACACCGGCACCGCTATCATCCACGGCGAAAAGGGACAGCGCGTATGGACCGACTTCGAGGACGAAGAGGCTCTCTCACGCGGTGTGTACAACACCTTCACCGAGGACAACCTGCGCTACTCGCAGAACGCTCCGCTGAACATGTACGACGAGGTGAACACACGCTGCAACCTCCCTGCACAGATCGATATCGAGGCTGTAGAGGGCGACGAGTATCGCTTCGTAATGGTGGCTAAAGGCGGTGGCTCTGCCAACAAGACATACTTCTACCCGATGACCAAGGCTACCATCCAGAACGAGGGCACACTGCTGCCGTTCCTCGTAGAGAAGATGAAGAGCCTCGGTACAGCGGCTTGTCCTCCGTACCACATCGCATTCGTTATCGGTGGCACATCGGCTGAGAAGAACCTCCTCACCGTTAAGCTCGCTTCTATCAAGTACTACGACTCGCTGCCTACAACAGGCGACGAGACTGGACGCGCCTTCCGCGACATCGACCTCGAAGAGAAGCTCCTCAAGGAGGCTCACAAGATCGGTCTCGGCGCACAGTTCGGCGGCAAGTATCTTGCTCACGACATCCGCGTAATCCGTCTGCCACGCCACGGCGCAAGCTGCCCGATCGGTATGGGCGTTAGCTGCTCGGCTGACCGCAACATCAAGGCTAAGATCACTAAGGACGGTGTGTTCCTCGAGAAGATGGACGCTAATCCTTCTGAGCTTATTCCGGAAGAACTCCGTCGTCCGGGCGAGGGCACAACAGGCATCGAGATCGACCTCGACAAGGGTATCGACGCAGTACGTGCAGAGCTTTCTAAGTATCCCGTCAGCACACGCGTTAACCTCAAGGGCACTATCATCGTGGCTCGCGACATCGCTCACGCTAAGCTCAAGGCTCGTCTCGACGCAGGCGAGGAGATGCCGGCTTACTTCAAGAATCATCCTATCCTCTACGCTGGTCCGGCTAAGACTCCGGAGGGTTATCCTTGCGGTTCTATGGGTCCGACAACAGCCAACCGTATGGACCCGTACGTAGACGAGTTCCAGGATCACGGCGCTTCACTCGTGATGATCGCCAAGGGCAACCGCTCACAGATGGTTACCGATGCTTGCAAGAAGCACGGCGGCTTCTATCTCGGCACAATCGGCGGCGTAGCAGCTGTTCTCTCGCAAAGCTCTATCAAGAGCATCGAGTGCGTAGAGTATCCCGAGCTTGGCATGGAGGCTATCTGGAAGATCACTGTTGAGGACTTCCCTGCTTTCATCCTCGTTGACGACAAGGGCAACGACTTCTTCCAACAGCTGAAGCCCTGGTGCCCTAACTGCAAGTAATCCCAGGGGGTGCACTTGTCTCAAGTGCACTAACCAAGCAACAGTGCACTAACCAAGCAACAGTGCACCAACCAAGCAACAGTGCACCAACCAAGCAACAGTGCACCAACCAAGCAACAGTGCACCAACCAAGCAACAACTGCATATAAAAATGACTCCCATAACCTGCTTACGGCTATGGGAGTCGTTTTTTTTGGTGGCACCCTTTCTACTTCACGAGCACCTTTGTCGTTATGTTGCCACGTTTCACGATGTTTATGCCCTTTTGTGGAGCGTTCAAGCGGCGACCATTCACGTCGTAGTACTCCGCTGCGATGTTGTCCGTTGCCGAAACCGCATCAATACCACTTGCTGCCTTATACGTGAAATAGCCCGTAGTGTAGTTTGCCATCTCCTTACCAACCCTGTTTGGATCATAAGGCACAGCACCCACAAGTTTCTCGCAGCCCCCAAACATCCAATTATCTTCTGAACAAGTTGTAGTTACAAACTTATCGCTTGCATAGATTGTGGCGAGGTCTACACAACCATTGAACATCAGTCTCATATCAGTCACGTTCTGTGTGTCGAAGTTAGAAAGGTCGAGGGAGGTAAGGTTTATACATCCATTAAACATACCACCCATATTCGTCACATTCTGTGTGTCGAAGTTTGAGACATCAAGGGAGGTGAGATTTATACACCCCTGGAACATACAAAACATGTACGTCACGTTCTTGGTGTCGAAGTTTGAGACATCAAGGGAGGTTAGATTTTCACATTCATTGAAAATAAATGACATATCCGTCACGTTCCGTGTATCAAACTTAAATACATCAAGGGAGGTAAGGCTACTGCATCCACAAAACATATACCCCATTTCTGTCACGTTCCTTGTATCAAACTTGGAGATATTGAGGGAGGTAAGACTATTGCAACTATGGAACATACTATACATATTCGTCACATTCGCAGTGTTGAAATTAGATACATCAATGGAGGTAAGGCTATTGCATTCACGAAACATGCCCCCCATATCAGTCACGTTCCGTGTATCAAACTTAGATACATCAAGGGAGGTAAGTCTATTGCATCCCAAAAACATACCCCCCATACGCGTCACGTCCCGTGTATCAAACTTAGATACATCAAGGGAGGTAAGGCTACTGCACCCATAGAACATACAATACATATCCGTCACATTCTGGGTTCTAAACTTAGAGACATCAAGTGAAGTAAGACTATTACAATCATAGAACATACCAAGCATGTCTGTGACATGTTCTGTATTGAAATTGGAAAGATTAAGCGAGGTGAGATTGTTACATCCACTGAACATTCCTCTCATATTCGTTACTTTCTCTGTATTGAATTTAGAGACATCAATAGAAGTGAGGCTACTACAAGTATGAAACATAGCCCACATACTTGTCACATTCTGTGTATCAAACTTAGATACATCAAGGGAGGTGAGATTGCTACAACCTTCGAACATGCTCCCCATATCCGTCACGTTCTTTGTGTCGAATTTTGAGAGATCAAGTGAAGTAAGACTTTTACAATAATAGAACATACCAAGCATGTCCTCAACATTCTGGGTATTGAAATTGGAAAGATTAAGCGAGGTGAGATTGTTACATCCAACAAACATTACTCTCATACTCGTCACATTCTGTGTGTTGAACTTAGAGACATCAATAGAAGTGAGACTATTACAACGGCTAAACATAGCCCTCATACTTGTCACATTCTGCGTTTTGAAATTAGAAACATCCAGTGAGGTAAGGCTACTACAACCACTAAACATGGCTCTCATGCTCGTCACTTTCTCTGTGTTCAGATACCCTATACCTTCAATAGTGGTTAAATCTTTACATCCAAAGAACCAGCTGTAACAATTTGTGGGACGTGCATTGGCAAAAGAAGGATCGAAGATAACTTTCTGAATGTTGTTTTTATTATCCTCGGTACCATCACCATCATACCAAGCAGGATCAGTCTCACCCTCATTCAGCGAGAACGCTCCTGCGGGTTTATTTGCATCGTGCTTGAAGGTCAGCGTGCCAGCTGCGTTGTCTAATACGACATACGACTCTACGGTCTGAGCAAACACATTGCTACCCCATACGGGTAGACAGATCGCAATTGCAAACAAAAAGCGAACAATTCGGGGGTAAAATTTTGTTTTCATAATTATTGGATTTTATATTAATAGTTTTGTATTGTATTTTTCTGTTGTAAATAAAGTAAAGTTATTAGTGTCCCCCGATTTTAATGGGACACTAATGAAACGAACAAGACAGCACCCTCTACTTCACGAGCACCTTTGTCGTTCTGTTGCCACGCTTCACGATGTTAAGACCCTTTTGTGGAGCGTTCAAGCGACGACCATTTACGTCGTAGTACTCTGCAGCAATGTTGTCCATTGCCGAAACCGCATCAATACCACTTGCTGCCTTATACGTGAAATAGCCCGTGGTGTAGTTTGCCATCTCCTTACCCACCTTGTTTTCATCATAAGGCACAGCACCCACAAGTTTCTCACAACCACTAAACATCCTTTCATAGTATGAACAAGCAGTAGTCACAAACTTATCACTTGCATAGATTGTGGCGAGGATATTACAATTTAAGAACATAACGGCCATAGCAGTCACGTTCTGTGTGTCGAAGTTAGAAACATCAAGGGAAGTGAGGTTGTTACATCCATTAAACATAGCACTCATATACATCACATTCTGTGTGTCAAAGTTAGAAACATCAAGGGAGATGAGATTTATACACGCCTGGAACATACCAACCATAGTCGTCACATTCGCTGTGTCGAAGTTAGAAAGATCAAGGGAAGCGAGATTGTTACAACCTAAGAACATATAAAACATATTTGTCACGTTCCGTGTGTCGAAGTTAGAAAGATCAAGGGAAGCGAGGTTTCTACAACACAAGAACATATAACTCATATCAGTAACGTTCCGTGTATTAAACTTAGAAAGATCAAGTGAAGTGAAATTGTCACAATCGCTGAACATAGAACTCATATTTGTCACATTCGCTGTGTTAAAGCTAGAAACATCAGGGGAAGTAAGGATGGTACAACCACCGAACATAAAACCCATGTCCGTCACGTTCCGTGTATCAAACTTAGAGACATCAAGGGAGGTGAGATTATTACAGTTAGCGAACATGGCTCTCATGCTCGTCACGTTCTGTGTATTAAACTTAGAAACATCCAGTGAAGTAAGGCTACTACAACGGCTAAACATAGCCCTCATACTTGTCACATTCTGCGTTTTGAAATTAGAAACATCCAGTGAGGTAAGGCTACTACAACCACTAAACATTGCCCTCATACTTGTCACATTCTCTGTGTTCAGATACCCTATACCTTCAATAGTGGTTAAATCTTTACATCCAAAGAACCAACAGTAACAATTTGTGGGACGTGCATTGGCAAAAGAAGCATCAAAGACTACCTTCTTAATGTTGTTTTTGTTATAGAGGTCCTCGGTACCATCACCATCATACCAAGCAGGATAAGTCTCACCCTCATTCAGCGAGAACGCTCCTGCGGGTTTATGTGCATCGTGTTTGAAGGTCAGCGTTCCAGCTGCGTTTCCAATACGACATACGACTCTACGGTCTGAGCAAACACATTACTACCCCATACGGGTAGACAGATCGCAATTGCAAGCAAAAAGCGAACAAGTCGGAAGGAGTAAAATTTTGTTTTCATAATTGTTTGGTTTTAGTATTTATTAGTTTCGTATTGTACAAAGAATATTATTCAGTTGCAAATAAAGCAAAATGTATTAAGACCAACAATATATTTTAGTTAAGATTTTTAAAATCGTCAAAATTATCTACCATATCTTCCATTTTCAGCGTAGCGCGTTGCGTATCAAAGGGATAAGGGGTGGAAGATGCAGGTTGTATCTACCAGGATTTGAGCGTATCTTCCATCAAACCATAGGAGGGTATAGCATCTTGCCATACCCACGCTATCACTAACCATAGGAGGGTATAGCATCTTGCTATACCCATGCAAGCACTAACCATAGGAGAGTATAGCATCCAGCTATACCCACGCAAACACTAACCATAGGAGGCGGCGTGGGTATGGCAGGATGCCATACCCTCCTAAACGAAAAAAGGTCTCCAAAGTCGTTTGACTCTGAAGACCTCAAGTAAAGAAGGCAGCCACCTACTCTCCCGCATTGCATTGCAGTACCATCGGCGCAAGCGGGCTTAACTTCTCTGTTCGGAATGGGAAGAGGTGGGACACCGCCGCAATAACCGCCTAAGATTCGTTCGCTGCGACAATTAGTAATTCTTAATTAGTAATTATTAATTCGTCGAGCGTATAAGTTAGACAAATTGATTAGCAAAAACTGTCGTTAAAAGTTGTACAACAACTGAAAGTATCGCTACTATAAAGAAAGTCTCGGGCAATTAGTACTGCTCGGCTTTGACGTCACCGTCTTTACACCTGCAGCCTATCTACGTCGTCGTCTACAACGATCCTCAATGGAGTTCTCATCTTGCGGATGGCTTCGCACTTAGATGCTTTCAGCGCTTATCCTAACCAGACTCGGATACCCAGCGGTGCGCCTGGCGGCACAACTGGCAAACCGGAGGTCTGTCCATCACGGTCCTCTCGTACTAGTGACGGCACCACTCAAAACTCCTACGCCCACGATAGATAGAGACCGAACTGTCTCACGACGTTCTGAACCCAGCTCGCGTGCCACTTTAATGGGCGAACAGCCCAACCCTTGGGACCTTCTCCAGCCCCAGGATG
>CDZI01073471.1_pt1 | contig 15240 bp, 10 predicted proteins | sample 554811 | NCBI WGS metagenome assembly CDZI01 (sample SAMEA3182110, study PRJEB8094) | gut metagenome | biome: human; feature: gut; material: Stool; isolation source: human stools | place: Canada | collected 2013-04-23
AGATAGGAGTACCGGATGGGGAAGCTCGCCCCTACGCTGGCTTCCAGATACTGCATCTTCCCGCCTTTCAGGTTGATATAGGAGTTGCCGAAACCTATTCCACCCATCAGCTCGGTGGAACGTGCCAGACGTGGCTTGGTAATGTAGCTGCCTCCCAGGTTCACTTTGTGCTGGTTCTCGTATTTCATGGAAGTGTAGGAGGAGGAGTTGCGGCTCCAGTCCAGGTAGTTGTAGTCGGCGGTCAGCACCCAGCGTTCGGTGGTTATGCTGAGGCCGGTGCCGAGGTGCATGGGCAGATATTGTGTACGGCTGTGGTATCCTTTATCGAGGTTCTCGCTGGTAGATGAGTTGCTGTAAGTCAGTGTATTGTCGTGGCTGATGGGAAGGGAGGGAGCAAATACCAGCCCTGCCGCCCACTTCCGTTGTCCGGTCGCACCCCATTCGTAATGTATGCCGAAGTCCGCATAAAAGGCCTGTTTAGAAGATTCGTACTTTACGACGGCGCTTTCCTGCGTTTCGCTTTGCGTCACTGTGCCCGCTATCATCCCCAGGTTGATGCCGACCGACAGTTGCCTGCTCAGTGCAAAGGCATTGGTGACGTAGCACCGGTATAGTCCGCCCGTACCCTCAAAGAGCGAGTAGGTGTAGTTGCCGGGCATTCCCTCTATCTCTTCTTCGGTCTGGATGACATAGCCCACACTGCTGTATGGTGCTGCACCTACAAGGGCATACCAGCGCGGCAGGACACGGAAGCCCATGCTGATGCGGTTGGGGTTGCCGGTGAAGTTGGAGCTGTGTTCGCTCAGAAAGGAGTAGCGGGCATATGAGGCAGATACACCCACATCGAACGTGAAGCAGGCGGTGTCCATGCGGGTGATGGCTGCGGGGTTCAGCGTGTTCAGAAATCCGGTACGGTTCAGGGCGATGCCCGTGTTGCCCATGCCGGCATAACGTCCGCCGTCACCGGCACTCAGTTCGCCCACTCCGTACATGGAGGTGGGCAGGTTGGTGGTGTTCTGGGCCACGGCGGTGAGGCTTGCCGTACACAGACTGCACAGCAGAAGGGGAATCCGGTAATGGCGTTTCATTGCTCGTTGTATATTTTGAATCTTACGTCTAATCTGCATTGTCTCTCTTGTTCGGGGTCGTTGGTGAAGATGACCTGGTTGAAGGTGGTGGTGCTTTCTTCGTCTGTCAGACTCATCAGCAGTTTCTGCCGCTTGATGCCCGAAGTGCCGTAGTTGTTGCGGATGAATTCGGTGAGGTCGAAGGAGTAGTAGGTCTCTTTCCCGTACATCTCGTCGATGGTCAGGTCGCCGGTCTGTACGGTTACGCCGTCACTGCCGTATACGTAGTCCTCCAGCACATTGTTCTCGTCCGTGATATAAAGGCGGATGTCATTGGGAAGCTGGCTCACTTCGTTGTAGCTCCGGGCCAGAGGATAGAGGTAGAGTGTGGCGCTCTCTATGGAGACTATCTGTCCGGCACTTCCGAGGCTGTTGAGGTAGGGGAATTCCAGTTGGTTGTAGTAACCCGTCAATCCCTGCATATAGGCCAGGCAACCCATGTCGCTGGAGTGGACGAGGTTCTCTATTCCGCTTTTCAGGGAAGCAAGGTGGGTGCCGGTGGGGTCGTGCCGGATACCGGTATAGGCATAGTCGGTGTTTACGTTGAAAGTCAGCACTTGTCCGGTACGTTGGTTGGAGACTTCCTGATAGTGGAGGTTGATGCTCATGGCAGAGTCGTTCACCATGAATCCGGTGATACACTGCCCGTCGTTTTCGGGAACAAAGACCAGTCCGGGGAATTTCTTCTTGAACTTGTCTTGGGTATCGAAGTAGTCGTCCTGGGCCACGAGGTCATTCAGCAGTTGTTGTCCCCATGAGTCGGGCAGGCGGACGCTTACTTCCTTCTTCCGCCCCGGGCAGGGGGTGAAGGTAAAGCTGAAGAGTGGGGCATCTTCCGTCGGGAGTACGGTGCTGTTGTAAAGGTCCTCGTCGTTGTCCAGCACGATAGGGCTTTTCAGCCGGTAGATGGAGATGCGCTGTTGCGTCAGGGTATCTCCCCAGAAATGGCCCGAAGGTATCATTCGCAGTACGAGGGAGTCGAGGGTATAGGTATAGTCTGTGTTGGGGGTGAAGTCGGACGTGGAGTATTCGGCATAGTAGGTGGCGGATACTTCTCCCCAGGCGCTGCTCCGGTAATGTCCTAGCTGGCAGATGCTGTCGCCCCGGGTCTCTATGGAGTCTAGCAGGATGGTGCTGATGTCTACCGAGCAGGTGTCTGCGTATACATTATAGAAGGAGCTTTCCACGAGGCTCTTTCCAAGCTGCGAGTTCTCGTCCTGGCAGGCGCAGAAGATAGCGAGGACTGCGAATAAGCTGTACAATGACTTCTTCATTTCTGTTCTTTTAGTTGGCGGCAAAGGAAAGGCAAAACTTTTATATCTTCCTACAAAAATCGGCGTTCGGACGGTTTTTATCGGTAAAGGCGTTTAACGGGAATTTCGGACTGTTCGTCGGTTATTTTTGTCGGTGTGGTTGCGGTGGTTTACTTTTGCGGACAGACAAAAAGGACCTCCCGCAGCTTCTTGTTTTGGAAAGTGGGAAGTATAAAGCTTAATCATTAAAAAAACAATAAACAATGAACAGACTATTGGTAGGAATAATGTTGCTGGCCATCGTGTGCATTGCCGGCAGTTGTACGGACGAGGATGAATACACTCAGGGGCAGTGGATGAAGAAAGCCAGCTATAACGGTGTGTACCGCGCTTATGCCTCCGGCTTCACCATCGGCAATTATGGATATTTGTGTGGCGGCTTCTACGGAGCGAACAAGGATTACCTGAACGACCTTTGGGAGTATGACATGAGCCGGAACAGCTGGACGCAGTGTGCCGACATGCCCGTTGCCGGGCGCAAGGCTGCCGTGGGCTTTGCCGTGAATGGCAAGGGATACATTACGACCGGTTCCGTAAAGGACGGCTCCTCGTCCTACTGTGTAGCAGATACCTGGGAGTATGACCCTGCCACGGATACCTGGACACGGAAAGACGACTTCAAAGGTGGAGTACGCGATGGTGCCCTGGCTTTCAGTATAGGCGGATATGGCTATGTCGGTACGGGCTGCAACAGCGACGCTACCGGCAGCGAGAGTGCCTACAAGATGGACTTCTACCGTTTCAACCCCAATGGCGCCGAAGGTTCGCAATGGGAAGCGGTGAGCGGGTATGGAGGCGAGAAGCGCTACTTCGGTACGGCATTCGTCATCGATGAGGTGGCCTACATCTGTTGCGGGCGAAACAACAGTACCGATCTGGTGGATTTCTGGAAGTTCGACGGAAGCAACTGGACCCAGTTGCGTGACATTGCCGATACGGACTCCGACAATGACTATGACGATGACTACGCCATCACACGGTCCGAAGCCGTATCCTTCGTCATCGGTGGAAGGGGATTTGTGGCTACGGGAATACGTAACAGCACTTCCTTGAGCAGCGACTACTGGCTGTACGACCCTGACAAGGACTTATGGTACGGCGATTCCGATGACGACTTTACCCCCATTACAGATGTACATAATTATCCTTCCGGTGCTTCTTCGCGCAGGGCTGCCGTTGGTTTCTCTACCGGCGAACGTGGTTTTGTGCTGACAGGAACAAGTGGTACCAGCTACTTTGATGATGTGTACGAACTTCTACCCGATGAGGAAGAGGAAGTCTGATTCGCCCCATAACTGAACGGAACTTATGAAGCTGATGTTTATTATGATAAAGATAGGTGTACCGGCTGTGATGGCGGTATGCCTTTCTTGCTGTTCGGGTCATACTGCCGGCGGTGGCAATGAGTTGAAATGCCGGGTGATGGAGGTGGAAGGCGGTTACGGCTACGTGGTGCTGCATGGAGCCGATACCCTGATATATCAACCTTTTATACCTGCTTTGAGCGGTCGCCTGCCATTTGCAACAAAGGTGGAAGCGCTGGCGGCCGGTCGGCTGGTATGCCGTAAGCTTGCCGATGGGCAAGCTCCGGCATTGAGCAGGGAGGAGGTGGAGTCTTGTCTGACAGACACCGGACTCTAATCTTCTAAAGAATCCTTTACTTCGTGATGTATTTCCGAGCAGTCATAAGGGTATCTCTGCATGAATTTACCCTTGAGTACCTTCTTTGTATCGCTACCGGGACGTGAAAGAGTGGCGGTGAATGTCACTTGAAGCCGTTTGTAGTAGATGGTTGAAGTGTATATGTTCCATTTCATACCTACTATGTCTACTTCAAAATGTTTATATCTCAGTTCGTCTTCTTTGTAATACTTGCCTTGGTTGATGAAGAATAACAGTTGTTGTCCCATGATTATTTTTCCGTCTTCTATGTGGTTGGGCAGATAGATGCTACGTTTCTCCGGGTCTATGCTTTTGAAGGTTTCATCAGAGTGCCCATCGGGTATGAATGCGTATTCTGTCCATTTATTGATGAATGGATAGTAGTCATGCTTGTCGGTTGTGTTTCCCAGATTTTCATTTTTATAGGTACTCTTATCAGGTCCTGTTCCGGCTTCTTTCACTCCGTCACCTTCTTCCACGCTGTATTCGATGGACTCTATCTGATAGAAGTTAGTGCACGGTTCTTGGTGTATGATGATTTGTTCCTTGTAGAGTCCCGTTTTCATCTCAAGGTTGATGATGAGGCTACGGGATTCACCTAAGTCAAAGTTGTCTTTAAAGTGCAGGATGAGATGGCTGTCGGTGTCCCGTTCCAAGTCCCACCATTTATAATGCAGGCTTCCCGTACCTTCCAGTTGTGGGAGCTTGTTGCCATCCATCATGAGGTCTCCCCATGGGGTGGTGATGGAGGTTATGCGCCAGTCGCCGCGTGTTAGGTCTATCTGCAGGGTAGAGGCTTCGCCCTTCACGGTAGTTTCCTGAAAGGGCGAGAGGCGGATTTCATCGCTATCATTGCAAGCCGTCAGGCCGCAAAGGAAAAGAGCGAACAAAAGGATGGATTGGAATAAGTCAGTCGTTTTCATGTTGGTTATTATTTGATTATGTCCATTGGACGTGGCATTCTTTGTAAATGCTGCACGACAAAGATAATTATTTCCTCTTTACGCTGTATTCTCCGAAAGAAAGAAGTACTCTTTTTTGCCGGATAATACGGGTTTTATTAACTTGCGCACAAATTATCGCTAATCATTAACCACTAACCATTAATTCCATGAAATACCAAGTTGCCATTATCGGTGGAGGTCCTGCGGGATATACTGCTGCCGAAGCTGCCGGAAAAGCAGGATTGAGTGTCGTACTATTTGAGAAGCAGAGTCTCGGTGGAGTGTGCCTGAATGAAGGGTGTATCCCTACCAAGACCTTGTTGTATTCGGCCAAGACCTATGACGGAGCCCGCCATGCTGCAAAGTATGCGGTCAGTGTGCCCGAAGTATCGTTCGATTTGCCCAAGATTATTGCTCGCAAGCAGAAGGTAGTGCGCAAGCTGGTATTGGGAGTCAAAGGAAAGCTGACTGCCCATGGTGTGACGATTGTCAGCGGAGGGGCCACAGTGACGGACAAGAATCATGTGGAGTGCGGCGGAGAAACCTACGAATGCGAGAACCTGCTGCTCTGCACCGGTTCCGAAACCTTTGTCCCTGCCATTCCCGGCATAGACAAAGTGTCCTATTGGACTCATCGTGATGCACTGGATAACAAGGAACTGCCCGCTTCGCTTGCCATCATCGGCGGCGGTGTCATCGGTATGGAGTTCGCTTCTTTCTTCAACAGCCTGGGAGTGCAGGTAACCGTCGTCGAGATGCTGGACGAGATACTGGGAGGCGGTATGGACCGAGAGCTGGCGGGTATGCTCCGTGCAGAGTACGCTAAGCGGGGAATCAAGTTCATGCTGAGTGCAAAAGTAGTGTCTGTCATGCCGGATACTGCCGAAGCTTCTTCCCTTATCCAGGTGAATTATGAAACAGCCGACGGTCCCGGTTCCGTCGTTGCCGAACGGCTTCTGATGAGTGTCGGGCGCCGTCCGGTAATGAAAGGCTTCGGATTGGAGAATCTGGGCTTGGAAAGAACGGAGCGCGGAAATGTCTTTGTCAACGGACAGATGCAGACTTCAGTTCCCGGAGTATATGCTTGCGGCGACTTGACGGGATATTCCTTGCTGGCGCATACAGCCGTCCGCGAGGCGGAAGTAGCCATACATTCCATCATTGGCAAGAAGGACACTATGAGCTATCGTGCCATCCCCGGCGTAGTGTATACCAATCCCGAAATAGCCGGTGTGGGCGAGACAGAAGAATCCCTGCAGAAGAGAGGCGTTGCCTATCGTGCTGTGAAGTTTCCGATGGCGTACAGTGGTCGCTTTGTAGCAGAGAATGAAGGAGTGAATGGCGTCTGCAAGTTACTGTTGGGCAGTGACGATACCGTATTGGGGGCACATGTCTTGGGTAATCCCGCTTCGGAAATCATCACGCTGGCAGGCATGGCTATTGAACTGAAACTTACTGCCGATGAATGGAAGAAGATTGTCTTTCCGCACCCCACGGTGGGAGAGATATTCAAGGAGGCATTGTAGAACCCATGACTATTGTTTCATATAAACATAAAAGATGAAAACCGTAAAGCTAATCACCTGCGACGATGCCTTCCAGGCACACGTCATTCAGGGTGCCTTGAAGAATGAGGGCATTGCGTCTGTTTTGCATAATGAAAACATGTCTTCCGTGATGCGCGGATATGTCCGTGATGTCACGGGAGTGGATATATTTGTCTATGAGGACGAATATGACAATGCCCTCCGTCTGCTTGAACGGAACCAGATGATTCCGGAACAGTTGAGGTACTGCCCCCATTGCGGTTCGGATGAGATTAAGTTTGTGCTGAAGAAGAGCCATCGGGTGCGTGCTGTGGTGGCTGCTGTTATTGCGGCATTGTCGGCCGCACCTCCGGGCACTGAGCATTGGGAGTATGTATGCAGGAAGTGCGGCACTCATTTTGAGAAGCCGGTGGCGAAAGGAACAGTTGAAGAATAATCAGGTGTTTATTCTTTTAACCGCTTTTCAATCCAGTCCCGGTTTTTACGTCCCAATCGGCTTTCCGCAAAATCCAGGAAAGCCGATGTGTCTGTTATATGGGCTTGGATGACACCTGCCAGAAAGTTGAAGAAAGGTTCTTCACCCACTCGGACAAGCAGGTCGGCGAGTAGTACTGACCCTTTCCTATAGAGGGCAAGATGCGCTTCGCGGTCGTTGCGGTCAATACCCCAGATAGGACGGATATGGCGTGTTTCCTTACGGTAGGCGTCGATGTAAGCGGCATAGGCTTTTTCGCCGCGGGCGTGGCGTATGTATTGCAAAGCACTGAATTCGGCAAAAGATTCGTTCAGCCAGTCGTGCCAAGATTCCACCGGAGCCTTGTTCCACCAGAAGTGGCCGATTTCGTGGGCGGTGTTCTTGAGTACATATTCATTGAATGTTCGGGAACTGAGCATAATGAAATTTTTACGGCTGTACCCTCCTGAGGTGCTGGAAGCTGAAAGCAGGAATTTCATGTAAATATCCTCATCTCCCGCAATTTTATAAAGGCGTCGGAAGAATTTCAAGGCATTGTGGCAACATTGAAGTGCCGAGTCTGCACCGGCATCCGGGAAGTCTGTATAGATAAGTTCAATGGTAGTTCCGTTATCATTGATGCGGCGGCTTTTCAGCATGGGTGAAGCCAGGATAACATTGTCGAAATTCTCCCAAGGTTGCTTCATTTCCCACATCCCTTCTTCTGTATGGGAAATAATACCTGAGCCGCTCACCGTATAACCGTCAGTGATGCCGATTCGTAAGTGCGAATAATCTGCCCGGTTACCGTTGCAGACAGGATACCATCCCGTATAGTAACCAAGTTCAATCCAATGGTCATTGAATGATTTTGCAGGGCCCTGCACTTCCTGCATGTAGAGTGTGTAACGGGTATTTATGCGGCAGCGGTCATCGGCTCCTGCCGGCCGGTAGAGGGTCAAGGTCCGTCCGTCGGGAATGAATTGGGCAGGTGCCGGGGCAAGCGTATCGAAACGGTAGGTTATCTCCCGGCTGCTGTGGCGTAGTGTGTCGATACGGGCATGGCGCCATAGTACCAACGAGATTGAGTCACTGTCATGGAAATCGACTTCAAACGAACCGCCAACTTCGACTTGTCGGTTCGGTACATCAATCTGTACGGTTAAGTCATAACTGACAATGCGCGGAGATTCTTGTGCCCGAAGCATGGGGGAGAAAAGGAGGCATATTGTAAAGCTGGCAATTGTAAGTTGTAGTTTCATGGTACATCAATTTTAGAGTGATAGTAACTGGGAGATTTTGCCTATGCAATCTATGCAAAAGTAGTATTTTTAAAGGAATATTAAGATGGATGGCTGGATATAATTTATGAAAAGACTACCTCGTTGTTGTTCATTTGTAAGATTGTCGTACTTTTGCCTTTAAAGATAAATATATTTATGAAAAGGATATTGTTGCTGTTAATTTTATCCGTCTGCCTGCTCCCATTATGGCCCCAAGAGACGGTAACTCCGGTGAAGCCGCTCTCTGCGCGGATTGATGCGTTGATAGAACACAAACTTCCCGCAGGCTCTAATGTGGCCATTTCGGTCTATGACCTGACTGCCGGCAAGCCCTTGTACGGCTATCAGGCGGACAAGCTTTCCCGTCCCGCTTCCACCATGAAGCTGCTGACCACCATTACCGCCCTTTCCCGTCCCGAAGCCGACGAGCCGTTCCGTACGGAAGTGTGGTATCAGGGAACCATTGAGCGCGATACCTTGCAGGGGAATATGTATGTGATAGGCGGTTACGACCCGGAGTTTGATGAAGAGGCATTGGATTCCCTGGTGGCTACCGTGGCCCGTTTCCCCTTCTCTGTCATCAAAGGCAAGGTGTATGGAGATGTCTCCATGAAAGACTCCTTGTACTGGGGCAGCGGCTGGTTGTGGGATGATACTCCCTATTCCTTCCAGCCCTACCTCTCACCGCTGATGCTGAATAAAGGAGTGGTGAAGGTTACCGCCACACCCGGCGAACGGGGCGACAGCGCACGCCTTGAATGCACTCCCGCCTCTTCCTATTATACACTGACGAACAAGACCCAAAGCCGTACCCCTTCTGCCGGACGTTTCCGTGTGTCGCGCGACTGGCTGGTGAACGGGAACAACATCACCGTGACGGGCAACGTCGATGCCCGCCGTGCAGGTACGGTCAATATATTTTCTTCGCAGGACTTCTTCATGCATACCTTTATGGAACGGTTGCAGGCACGAGGCATCCGGTGCATTCCGGCGGCAGAAGCGGAAGTCTCTTACCTCTTCGGTGAGTTCCGGCAAGACAGCCTCTCCGTACGGATGGCTTCCTACGAAACTTCCGTGCAGGATGTGGTGAAACAGATAATGAAGGAGAGCGATAATCTCAATGCCGAAGCCATGCTCTGCCGGTTGGGTGTGCAGAGCAGCGGAAAGAAGCGTGTCTCTGCCGAGGACGGGCTTTCCGCCATCCGCATGCTGATAAAAGAGATGGGATATAACCCCGATAGGTATAATCTGGCAGATGGTTGCGGCCTTTCCAATTACAACTACATTTCACCGGAACTCTTGGTTTCTTTCCTGCGATATGCCTACTCGCGTACGGATGTTTTCCAGAAACTTTATAAGGCTTTGCCCATTGGCGGCGTGGACGGTACACTGGAGTTCCGCATGAAGAAAGGCACCCTTTCCCACAGAAATGTACATGCCAAGACGGGTTCCTTTACCGCCATCAACTGCCTGGCCGGCTACCTTAAAGCCCGCAACGGACACGAGATAGCCTTTGCCATCATGAACCAGAATGCACTGTCGGGCAGGGAAGCACGCGCTTTCCAGGATGCGGTGTGTGATGAAGTGATACGTTGAGGTTTAGCCATCGTAAAGTTGACCTTTAGCGTCGTAAAGTTAAGGTTTAGCTTCCTAATGCAGACCTTTACGGAGTGAGCCCCAAGAGTAGGGGAAATCATTCCTCTTTCGTATTGCGGTAGCGTGCCGGAGACATACCCAGATAAGACTTCACATACTTCCCGAAGAAAGACTGGTTGGGGAAATTAAATTCTTCTGCAATCTCCTTGATGGACTTGTCCGAATGCTTCAGCCGGTACTTGATGTGCTCGATGGCACTTTCGTTAATCAAGTCCAGCGGTGTACGTCCGCATGCCTGCTTGATGACCTTCGAAAAGTGTTTGGGACTATAGCAGAGTGCATCGGCATAATATCCTACAGAACGGTGTATGCCGTTGTCTTTGGACAACATCTCTATAAACTTACGCAGGATATAGTCGGACTGTTTGATGCTTTCTTTTGTATCGACTGTCATTTCTGAAGGGTTCACTTCTTTGTTGAGGTGTCCCAACATCTCACAGAAAATGGCAGAAAACAAGTATTGCATCACTTCCCTGTGATAGTGATGAGGCTCGTCGTTTATCTTTGCCATAAGCAGTTCTCGGTAGAATTTGAAGATTTCCTTGTCCCCTTCCTCCCCGACAGACTTTATGGGATTGTTGTGGATATGCATAACGGTATTCCATGTATCCTTCTCCATCTTGACCACGCGTTGTAGGAACTGTGTGGAGAATGCGGCAAGCCTTATCTTGTGCTTCGGGCTTACCATCGCGTGGCTGATAATGGTATTGGGAAGGCCGAGCAGTAAGTCGCCTGCTTCCAGTTGGTAGGTTTTGTAGTTGACGTCCAACTGGATGCAGCCTTCTAGACAGATAGCGATAAGGAAGCATCCCAATCTTATTGTATCTTCATTGTAGGGGCTTCCCTCCAGACTGTTGATTATGACAAAGTCATTGTCTACATAGTCAAGGACATGTTCGCTGTTTTTAAAGTCCGCGATTTCTACGATTTTTATGTTCCCTTTCTCCATATTCTTCCTTTTTCGTTTTGCAAAGTTGGTGAATAATGGGAAATATGGGATGTTCCATTATGCGGCTTTCTTGTTCTATATATCATTTATAGACAATTCATTAGCCTTAAAAAAGATGAATGTCGAAAAAGGAACATCTTTGGAGTGTAATTGGTCATTATGGCGTTGTTCCTTTCTCCTACTTTTGCCACCAGTTTTAACAAAAAGACAATGAGAAAAAGTATGATTACATTGAACAGGAAATGGATACGGCTGATAGGGATTGTCGGTTGTACAATGTGTTTGGCATCTTGCAAGCAGGCATCGGATGCTTCCGGAATGAAACCTTCTTATGCTACCATGAAAGTGGAGGCGACGGACAAAGAGCTTTCCACTTCGTACTCAGCAACGATACGCGGACGGCAGGACATAGATATTTATCCGCAAGTGTCGGGTACCATCGAGAAGTTGTGTGTGACCGAGGGGCAGAAGGTGCGCCGGGGACAACTGCTTTTCATCATCGACCAGGTTCCCTACAAGGCTGCACTCAAAACGGCCGTTGCCAATGTGGAAGCGGCACGTGCCGCACTGGCTACTGCCGAACTGACTTATAACAGCAACAAGGAACTGTATGCGCAGAAAGTGGTTTCGGAATTCAGCCTGAAGACTGCCGAAAACAGCTACCTTACCGCCAAGGCGCAACTCTCGCAGGCCGAGGCCCAGGAGATAAGCGCACGCAACAACCTCTCTTATACGGAAGTGAAGAGTCCCAGCGACGGGGTGGTGGGGGCATTGCCCTACCGTGCAGGGGCATTGGTCAGCCCCAGCTTGCCGCAACCGCTGACAACGGTCAGTGACAACAGCGACATGTACGTTTACTTTTCCATGACCGAGAACCAGTTGCTCGCCCTGACACGCCAGTACGGCAGCATGGACGAGGCGCTGAAGAACATGCCGGCGGCAGAGCTGCGTCTGAACGACAATTCCGTCTACGACAAGAAAGGTACCATCGAGTCCATCAGTGGTGTCATCGACCGCCAGACGGGTACGGTAGTGGCACGCGTGGTCTTCCCCAACGAATCGCGCCTGCTCCATAGCGGGGCATCGGGCACGGTGGTGGTGCCTGCCACGTATAAGAACTGCATTGTGATTCCGCAAGAAGCCACCGTACAGTTGCAGGACAAGACGTTGGTATACAAGGTAGTGGATGGCAAGGCCGTCTCTACCCTGATTACCGTGGCAGGAATAAATGACGGACGCGAATACGTGGTGCTGGACGGACTGAAAGTGGGTGACGAGATTGTTTCCACAGGTGCCGGACTGCTGCGCGAAGGAACGCAAGTGAAATGATGATTGCTATTTTATCAACTATCAATGACCCATTAAGATGAAAGGAAATATATTTATAAAACGGCCGGTGATGGCTATCTCCATCTCCGTACTGATTCTGGTGATAGGGCTCATTTCGCTCTTTACGCTGCCGGTGGAACAATATCCTGACATTGCGCCTCCTACGGTATATGTCAGTGCCAACTACACCGGCGCCGATGCCGAAGCCGTGCTGAACAGTGTCATCATGCCGTTGGAGGAGAGCATCAACGGTGTGGAGAACATGATGTACATCAGTTCTACCGCCACCAATGCCGGTTCTGCCACCATACAAGTCTATTTCAAGCAGGGCACGGACCCCGACATGGCTGCGGTGAACGTACAGAACCGCGTATCCAAGGCGCAGGGACTGCTGCCCGCCGAAGTGACGAAAATCGGTGTGACTACCCAGAAGCGGCAGACCAGCTTCCTGCAAATCGGCGCTTTGGTGAGCACCGACGGGCGCTACGACCAGACGTTCCTTGCCAATTACCTCGACATCAACGTGATTCCGCAAATCAAACGTATCGAAGGTGTGGGTGACGTAATGGAGCTGGGTGATACCTACAGTATGCGCATCTGGCTGAAACCGGAACGGATGGCGCAGTATGGACTGGTCCCTTCGGATGTGACCGCCGTATTGGGCGAGCAGAACATCGAAGCGCCTACCGGTTCGCTGGGCGAGAATTCAAAGAACGTGTTCCAGTTTACGATGAAGTATCGCGGACGTCTGAAGAGTGTGGAGGAATTCCAGAACACGGTGGTACGCTCGCAGAGTGACGGTTCCGTGCTCCGTCTGAAGGACGTGGCGGATGTGGAGCTGGGTACGCTGACCTATAGTTTCCGCAGTGAGATGGACAGCAAGCCGGCGGTACTTTTCATGATGTTCCAGACGGCAGGCTCCAACGCAACCGCCGTCAACAAGCAGATTACCGCACAGATAGACGAGATGAGGAAGAGCCTGCCCGAAGGGACGGAATTTGTGACGATGATGAGTTCCAACGACTTCCTCTTCGCTTCCATACACAATGTGGTGGAGACACTGGTCATTGCCATTATACTGGTAATTCTGGTGGTGTATTTCTTCCTGCAGGACTTCAAGAGTACGCTTATACCCTCCATTTCCATTATCGTGTCGCTGGTCGGCACGTTTGCCTGCCTGGTGGCTGCGGGGTTCAGTCTCAATATCTTGACGCTGTTTGCGTTGGTGCTTGCCATCGGTACGGTGGTGGACGATGCCATCGTGGTGGTGGAGGCGGTGCAGTCCAAGTTCGATGCCGGATACAAGTCCCCTTACCTTGCCACGAAGGATGCGATGGGCGATGTGACGATGGCCATCATCTCTTGTACCTGCGTGTTCATGGCGGTATTTATCCCCGTGACGTTTATGGGCGGTACTTCGGGCGTGTTCTATACGCAGTTCGGTGTCACGATGGCAACGGCGGTGGGCATCTCCATGATTTCGGCATTGACGCTTTGTCCCGCCTTGTGTGCCATCATGATGCGTCCGTCGGACGGTACGAAGAGTGCGAAGAGCATCAACGGACGGGTGCGTGCGGCATACAATGCCTCGTTCAACGCCGTGCTGGGCAAATATAAGAAAGGTGTGATGTTCTTCATCCACCACCGCTGGATGGTGTGGACTTCATTGGCGGCTACCGTCGTATTGCTGGTTTACCTGATGAGTACCACCAAGACGGGGCTTGTGCCGCAGGAGGACCAGGGTGTCATCATGGTGAACGTCAGCACGTCTCCGGGAAGCACGCTGGAAGAAACCACGAAGGTGATGAACAAGCTGGAGGACATCCTGAAAAACACTCCCGAGATAGAACACTATTCCAAGGTGGCAGGATACGGATTGATGTCCGGTCAGGGCACTTCCTACGGTACCATCATCATCCGTCTGAAGGACTGGGGCGAGCGGAAGGGGAGCGAACACACGTCCGACGCTGTGGTGGCCCGTCTCAATGCACAGTTCTACGGTGTGAAGGAGGCACAGATATTCAGCTTCCAGCCGGGTATGATTCCGGGCTATGGTATGGGTAACTCCCTGGAGCTGAACCTACAGGACAGAACGGGTGGTGACATGGCTACGTTCTACGAGGCAGTGATACAGTTTCTGGGTGCGTTGAACCAGCGTCCCGAAGTGGCTATGGCGTATACCTCTTATGCCATGAATTTCCCGCAGGTATCGGTAGATGTGGATGCTGCCAAGTGCAAGCGTGCGGGTATCTCGCCGGGTGCGGTGCTCGACGCATTGGGCAGCTATTGCGGCGGTGCCTATATTTCCAACTACAATCAGTTTGGCAAGGTGTACCGCGTCATGATGCAGGCATCGCCCGAATATCGTCTGGACGAACAAGCACTGGGTAATATGTTTGTGCGCAACGGTACGGAGATGGCTCCGGTCAGCCAGTTCGTGACGTTGAATAAGGTGCTCGGTCCGGAGACGGCAAACCGTTTCAATCTGTACAGCGCTATCGCCGCTAATGTGAATCCGGCGGAAGGATATTCGTCCGGTGAAGTGCAGAAAGTGATTGCGGAAGTGGCAGAACAGACATTGCCGCTGGGCTACGGTTACGAGTACGGAGGTATGGCACGTGAGGAAGCCAATACTGGTGGTGCGCAGACTGTCTTTATTTATGCCATCTGTATCTTCCTTATCTATCTCATCCTGGCATGTCTTTATGAGAGTTTCCTGATACCGTTTGCGGTCATCTTCTCCGTACCGTTCGGGCTGATGGGTTCATTCCTCTTTGCCAAGGTTCTGGGATTGGAGAACAACATCTATTTGCAGACGGGTGTGATTATGCTGATTGGCTTGCTCGCCAAGACGGCCATCCTGATTACGGAGTATGCCATCGAGCGGCGCCGCAAGGGAATGGGCATTGTGGAATCAGCTTATTCGGCCGCCCAGGTCCGTTTGCGTCCTATCCTGATGACGGTGCTGACGATGAT
>CDZI01033952.1_pt1 | contig 15146 bp, 16 predicted proteins | sample 554811 | NCBI WGS metagenome assembly CDZI01 (sample SAMEA3182110, study PRJEB8094) | gut metagenome | biome: human; feature: gut; material: Stool; isolation source: human stools | place: Canada | collected 2013-04-23
ATACAAACTCTACAAGACACATCGGACCGTATGGTTGGACCGGATGCTTCGGGAGTGTGCGTTTGTATGGAACCACGCACTTGCGCTTCAACGTAGATACTACCGTATGTATGGCAAGTACGTTTCAACGGTTGACATGCAGAAGCATTTTACAAAGCGCATCAAGCGGCATCTATTGTACTCACACAATAGCATTGAGGTGTTGCAGCGACTTGCTGCTGCGTACCAACGTTTCTTCAAGAAGCTTGCCAAGCGGCCGCCTAAGTTCCGATGTGCCGCGGATTTTCAATCCTTTGCCTATAAGCTGCATTATGGGTATAAGATAGACGGCAATTGCTTCACAATCAACAGACTTAAGAAGACTTATAAATTTCATAAATCCCGTAATTTTGATGGTGCGATAAAGACGGTTCGCGTTAAGCGTGCTCCGTGCGGCGACTTTTGGTTGTACGTCGTAACCGACGCTAAGGTAGAATCCAGCAACACGACACATGATGGTGCGGTTGTAGGCATTGACTTTGGCTTGAAGACGTATTTGACGTTATCCGACGGGCGCAGTTACGAGAACCCTCAATTCTTTAAGCAGACGCTTCGTGATATCCGTAAGGCGCATCGGCGGTTGAGCCAATCCGTCAAAGGCTCAAATAACCACCGCCGTCGGCGTCTTGAACTCAGCAGGCTCTATCGTGGGATCAGCAACCATCGTGACGATTATCAGTGGCGCTTAGCGCATGATCTTTGTCAGTGTTATTCTACGATCTGCTTGGAGACGTTGATCCTTGATGGTATGCGTCGCTTATGGGGCCGTAAGGTTTCGGATCTCAGCCACGCATCATTCGTGTCGCGCTTGGAGTTCGTAGCTACTAAGTACAACACGAACGTTGTGCATGTCGATAAGTGGTTTGCGAGTAGCAAGCTGTGCAGTGGATGCGGGTACGTTAATAAAGAGCTTCGGTTGGTTGACCGTTCATGGCTTTGTCCGCAGTGCGGAACGCATCATGATCGTGATCTCAACGCAGCGTTAAACATTCGGCGTTCGGGCATGGACGCGTTGATTAGTGGTAGTAAGCCCACCTCGGTGGCGGCCATGTCTGAGTCAAGAATCCCGCGGCTTTAGCCGTGGGAGTATGTCAAGACGTCTTTTTCGGGCGTCGTTTTTTTATGTTTATGCGTTAATGTTCCAACGTTTAATCTTTTTTTATGAAAGGAGTAAGTTTGGCTCGTCCGTCTAAGGACGACTTTGATTGTATTTATAGTTTCTTTAGTGTTCTGGATGCCCTTTACGCGTCTCGTTGGGATTTTTCGGATGAGTGGGTTTCTTGGGATGCCAACGATCCAGCCAAGCAGGAGTTGCTTCGTCTTCGGCGCATGCTTGCTGCTGAGGAGTGTTGCGATGAGGCTGATGTTGACAATCGTCTTGTTTTCGAGGCTTTTGTTCGTTCACGGATTTCCCGCATGTGTGGTGCTTGGGAGCGTGTTGTTTTGAGTTCAGAGACTTTGTTGGATTACGTTTGCGATTTGTCCTCGGATACTATTGCTCTTCATCCCGTTGTTTCTCGAGCTCTTGAGGACGCTATTTTGGGTGAGTGATTTTCATGGGTTATGTTTAGAAGGTTGTGGTGTTGTCTTTTTGGTCATAAGGTGGCTTACGTGTTTACTACCCGTCGTCGTTCGAGTGGTTGTCGGGCTTCGCATTGGTCTACGAGTACTACCTTTGGTGGTTCTCCTTGTAAGAAGCGTGTTGTACCTGTTTTCTACAAGTGTTGTAGTCGGTGCGGTAAGAAGTTGAGTCGCGTCAGTAGGTACTGGGGTGATCAAGTTGTGTAGTTTTATGGCCTCTACATTTTGACAATTAAATAACATTAATTATCTTTGTCGTTGTGGAGCTGTTTCCATGATTTTAATATAGTGTTGTCATGAGTGATGTAATGCGGTGTTCTCATTGTGGTCGAGTTCTGCCTGTTAGTAGCTTTTCGCGGTCGAGCAAGAATAAGGATGGTCTTCAGTGCTGGTGTAAGGATTGCCAGCGTGCTTGCAATCGTTCGTCGTCTCGTCGGGCGTGCGGTTCTCGTTCTACGCCGTCGGTTTCGTCGTTGAGTGGGGATGCTTTAGGTTTGTTGTCGAGGGCAGATATGCGTGCCCAGAATATCAAGCTTTGTGCTCGTTGTCAGACAGTGAAGCCACTGTCGGAGTTTTCGCCAGATCCTCGTAATAGGGATGGTCATAAGGGTTGGTGCAAGTCGTGTTGTACTTCTTACGCGCAGGCTCGTAATAAGTCCCGCGCTGCGGCGTTGCGGAATAAGGCAGTTCGGGATGGTCTTTCTTTACATGTTCCGTCTCGTCGCGTTGTTGCCCGGAATGGCGTTCCTGTTTCAGGTGTGTCTATTCCGAAGAACTTGAAGCCTTTGTCGGCGACTGCGGCTGATTCTTCGTCTTTGCCTCCAGTTTCGGCCCCGCGTGTCACCACGGAGCTTTCAGTTGACGGTACGGCTCCTTTGGAGTCCAAGGAGGCTGTCAATCCTCTTTTTTCTGGGATTAGTTCTCGAGAGCTTTTGGAGGAGCTTCAGGCTCGTGGTTTTGACTTGCGCGGCGCGTGTCATGTTGAGATACGTGTAGTTCGTAGTGTAGTTAAGTTGTGATGTTACGGTCTTGTTCTTTATGTTCACAAGGTTCGTGGTTGTAGATATTGGTATTTGCTTATGGATCGTGTAGTTGTAGAGATTGACGGCGTCCGTCATGTTCTTCGTAATAGTCCTGATTTCGTTTGTGGTCAGTCTTGTTCTCTATATGACGTGTGTGATCCTTTAGACGGGTGCTTATGCGAGTTAGCTACCGCCGTTGGGGTCCCGGAAGAGCATACTTTTGGTTATTATTTTGAGTTGGAGTCAAAGTTGGAGGGTTAGTTATGACTTTTGGTAGTTTTTCGAGTTCTTTCATTGGCGGGTCTAATTTTGATCGGGCTCTTTTGTTGGTTCGTCTTCTGTCTGAGGAGTATGGGTGTGACTTCAAGTTGATTAGAGATGGTCGGGACTTCATTTTAGAGTACTGTCTTCCTGACTTTACGACGGTTCGCGTTGAGTTTGTCGTCACCTTTCCGGGTGGCGAGAACTTTGTTCGTGTTTTCCGGGACGAAAGTACTACTATGGATTTTAGTGGTCCTTGTATTACCTATAGGGAGATTTCAGACCTTTTTGGTATTTTTGGGGTTGATGCAGATACGCTTGTTTAGCCTATGAGCAGGTTTCTTTTTGTCACGGATTTACATATTAACACGGTTTGTGCTGTTCGGACGGGCAATCCTTTGGATGACGTGTTGCAGAAGCTTCGGTGGTGTGTTGCTAAGGCCAACGAGTTAGATGCTACACTTCTTCTTGGTGGTGATATATTCGATAAGGCTACGGTTCCTTATGAGGCGGTGAATGGTGTTATGGATGTTCTGTCCGGGTGCCGTTATACCGCCCTATGTGTGTGGGGTAATCATGATATGTTATATAGGGCGGACGAGAACGCTAAGCGTTGTGCCTTGTACACGCTGGGCGCGTCGGGGGTTGTAGGCTTTATGGATAACACGGTTGTGTCTTATCCGGACTGCTATGTTGGCGGCCAGCTTCCTTTGGAGACACGAGATAAGCCTCAGCTTTTGGTTTATCACGGTTTCTTGGAGCAGAAGGATGGTCGTTTTACGGTTTCGGTTTCCGACCTTGTTGGTTGTTCGTCTCCTGCTTTGGTCTTACTTGGTCATGATCATGTCGAGTATGCCGACTATGTTGTTAATGATCGTATCACTGTTGTTCGTCCGGGTAGTTTGTTTCGGAACCGTCGTGTTTCCACGTCGGATAGGGTTCCGAAGGCTGTTTACGTTGAAGTAGAGAACGACTCGATACGGCATAGTCTTTTGGAGGTCTCTGTGGCACGTTCCGCGTCGGATATTTTTTCGGTTTCGGGTTTTAAGACGGAGTCGGTTACCTCTTCCGATCCGTCTATTATGAGTTACGATACTCTTTTGGAGTTGCTTCGTAATAGCAGCGGAGGTGAGGACTTGAGTTTTATGGACGCTTTGCGTATGGTTGCTCCAGACGATGTTGTTAGTTACTGTGATGGTATTCTTGGTGCTGCGTCCGTTCAGAAGAAGGGCAAGTAGTTAATTTTAACTTTTATTTTATATGAGCAATGTTGAGGATTTGAGTTCGTCGGGTTTCGATCCTATGTCACCTTTGGATGGTTTGGATGGCGATGGTGTTGATCAGGTGATTTCCGGCATTTCGGAGGTTACGTCAGGTCTTCCTTACGAGAGTTATGTTTCGCTTCCGAAGCTTGAGGCTACGCCGATGCTTCATGTTTTGGATTGTCTGTCGAAGCTCGCTGCGTCGTTGTCTGGGAAGAATGTTTACCTTTACGCTACGGCGGATTGGGTTTATGTCAAGTACGACAATTCGGCTTATCAGCTTGTGTATCGTTTTGTGAATTCGTCTGGCAAGACTCTTCGTGGTTTTTCCATTCCTATTGTTCACCTGAAGAAGCTTTTCGGGAACGTTGTGGCTCATCTTGTCTTGGTGTCTCAGGATGCGTCGTCTGGTTCTGGTCAGCCGGGGTTGTATGCTTATTTTTCGGGCAACTTGGTTTATGTTGAGACTCAGCCTTTCGACGCGTCTGTTTATGATTTTCAGTACGAGCAGATGACCGATAAGCTGGACGGGGATCATATTCGTCGGAATCTCCTGACGTTTTCGTCGTTGCTTGCCTACTCGGAGCGTACGTCGGAGCGTCAGCTGATTACGCGTGATGGGTACTCATATATCAACATCGGGTCCATCTTGGGTCGCATGAAGTCTTTCTTTGGGTCCCACGACTGTATTTTGTCACGCATTTTAGTAGACGTGGTGTCCACCCTTGCGGCGACGAATGACGGCGACACTTCGGCTTGTTTTTCGGATGATCACATGTCGATGAATTTCGGTGGTTCTCATTATCTTCGTTTTGCTTACACGTCGGGTGAGGCTGTTGGTCGTTTCATGAGTCCTCTTTTTAAGAGTGCTTTTTTGTATGACCAGTCTGTTCTTGTTGAGGATGGTGCCTTCCGTCAGCTTCTTACGGTTATCGGTTCTTTGGATTACTTTACGGACACGGTTCGTGTAGATTTCAATCCAAATGACTTTGTTGTCACGGCCCATCGTAAGGATGGCGAGGACGCGAAGTATACGTTTGCATACAAGTTGGGTCAGAGTTCGGGCGGAGCTATTGTTGTCTCCATTCCGGTTCTGTTGGGTGTTCTGTCGAAGAGCACTGCAGACACGAAGTACAGCTGTTCGTCGAGTAGTCTTGTTGTAGATTTGGGCGACGCTGTTTACTGCGTTCGGTCGGTTCTCATGCAGCAGTAGGTTATGCGCCTTTAGGCTTCTTTTTTTTGTTTTTATGTTTTTGTTTCCGCCGAGATCTTCTCCATTTCGGCAGTTTTTTCGTCTGCGGCATAAGCAATTATATATCCGTTAAATTTAACGTAGCTTCATGGTCATAGAGCTTCTTTCGGGATTGAGTGCGTCGGAGTGTCGTCGTCGGGGTCTTTCGTCGTTGCGTTCGGATGGTGTTCGTGGTGGCGTTGTTTATAGTCTCTGCCGTGTTTCGGACTCGTCGGCTTTTGCACTTTTGACGTCGGATGAGGTTTTGGATGCGTCGAGTGGTTCTGTAGGTTCTTTGGTTGAGATTGATGGTGTCACTTACCGTTTTCGCGGAGAGACGGATACCGCTTGGCTTGTTGAGGATTTGTTTCCGGAGGATGGGAGTGATGGTTATCATTCTTTCCCGAAGGATGGCACGGATATAGATTTTGATCCTGTTGTTTCGCCGCGTGTTGGCGACTTTGGCAGTTTTGCTGAGTCCTTGTCGTCTTCTCGTCCGTCGTCACCTTCTCGTAGTGTTTCGTCGGGCGTTTCTCCGGATGCGAAGAGGCGTTGGATGGTTTATCAGACTCGTTCGGAGCTTAGCAAGATTCCCTATCCGGAGATGTCTCAGTCTTTATGGTCTTCTGCTTTGGATCTTGCTTTTGATAAGTTAGGGTCTGATCGTCTTCGTTACTATGATGTCATGCCGTTTTATAGAAAGTTGCGTCAGTCTCGTAGGAGGTAGTTTGTATGGGAGATAATTTCTATGAGTGTGTTTCGGGTTTTGACTCGGATTTGTCTGTCGAGGATGCGGTTCGCATTTTGGACAGCCTTTCTGTTGTAGATGCGTCGGGTGATAAGCCAAAGGGTAGTGCTATTGGTCGGGCCTTGAAGAGTGAGTTTAAGGATTTTCGTCGAGCTGTTGGCAAGAGTCTTCTTGGGGGTTTAGGTATTTGGGGCATCTGGGAGTCCATCCGTAAGGAGCTTGAGGCTGACAGGGATTGGGACGAGAAGCAGAAGAAGGCTATCGATTCTTTGCTTAAGGAGGCGGACGCTAAGAGTGCTTTAGATGCTACGAAGACGACCATGATTGGTTATGGGTCTTGTAAGCTTCCGGAGGGTTTTTATCTTTTGGGTGCGTCAGGAGTCACCGATGCGTCTTTGTCGTCTATGACTTTTTCGATGCCTATTATTCTTGCTTTGGATTGGTCGGCTTACAAGTCATTCATAGAGGCGTTGGGTAAGGCTTCGTCGCGTCAGGAGGATGGGCGTCTTTCCGCGGAGGATAAGGCGGCCTTGGAGGATCTTCAGTCTCGGGTTGTCAACAAGCCTCTTACGGACAGCTTTAAGGGCAAGGATTTTCTCAAGTATGTTTCGGCCAATCCGGTGTCGGGTGATTATGAGCTTCAGATGACCTATGTTCCGTCGCATGATATGGATCATGGTTTTCTTTTGAATGTTTCCGGGTCTGCAGGTAAGAGTGGCTCCAAGTTCACGTTGTCCGTCTTGAATCCTTTTAAGAATGATGTTAAGCTGGCCCGGATGCCTAAGGAGCAGCGATGATTTGGACGTTTGCACTATTTTAATTAACTTTGCTTTGTCAAAACAAAAATTTGTATAGTTATGAGTTCGTTTGTAGAGGATATGTCGTTGAGCGATATTCAGCTGTCGGAGGCTGATGTCTTGTCGGAGGCCGATCGCCTCATGCAGGAGTTTGGGTTCCCGTATAAAAACAAGTACGGTGATACCTTTTACTTTTTGGGTGTTCCTCACACTTCTGGGGTCTCTGAGGCTGTGGTTCGTGTGGACGGTAATGGTAAGCCGTATAGTACTTTTTGTCCTGCGTCTACGGATGCAGATGTTACGGTTATTCCGGGGAGTGTTTATTTGGTGAAGGTTTACGGTAAGTCGGGTGCCGTCGAAGTTCTTGACGAGGTTTACTTCAGCCATGAGGATAATGCCAGTGTTGCGGAGATTCTTTTGGACGAGGATGCTCTTCCGGAGGACTCGGAGTACTACGAGGATGCTTACATGGAGAAGTATGGGGATTATCCGGATTCCGATGTAGCCTATAGTTACGCTGAGTTTGAGGGGGACGCGTCGCGCAAGTATGGTGTTTCAGATAGCGTTGGTCAGGATTTTGCCAATGACTTCTTGGAGGGTGCTGCGCGCGATCTTCGTAAGGAGTTCGGCGATCCTATGCTTGATGGTGTTTATGGCGATAAGGCTTATTTTGTTGTAGCTCCTCTTGGCGATGGGTATACGAATGGACTTATTCGTGTAGATAATGCCGGGGTTCCTAAGTTTGTGACGGGAGATACACCTCGTTCGGGCGACATTTACGCAGACGCAGGTTTTGTTCATGTAGTAGCAGTAGATGCAGCGTCCGGCAAGCCTACGTTGTTATTTTCGGCCGTAGAGTCTGCAGATCAAAAAATAAACTATGATGATGTCGCCTTGTCTTTGTTTCAGGAGGGTTTTCTCTAGGATGACAATTCCCGTTACGAGGCTATCTACATCGATCAGTATGGGGATTATCCTATGAAGGCGCAGGATTGTTCCGACGGTGTTACTCGGATGTCGGATATTGGTTCGAGTGTTCCGGGTCGTTACCCTGCGAATCGTCGTAGTTCCGGTCGTCAGAAGTAGTTATTGTTTTATTTCTATATTTCAGCTGTTATGGGTAAACAGGGTGGTTTTTTCGAGGAGGTTGTATGTGACAGCTATTCTCGTGTTTGTGACTCCAACGAGCGTCTTAAGGAGTACCTTGAGGGTGCTTTGCGTAAGGCGGGTCTTGAGTCTTTTGTTACGGTTATGCCTCGTCGTGATGGGTATCGTATTTACACGGGCGAGAAGCCGGATGCTCCTTTTGTCTATGTGGATGTGTACTTGGACGGGGAGTCCGTGGTAGTTGAGGGTTCGAGTAAGCGTAATTTGTCAGAGTCAGAGATGGGAGACTTGGCTCGTTTCTTGGGTATTTCTGGCAAGGAGGCTGGCGAGAAGCTCAATAAGTTCCGTCGGTTTATTGACGTCTTACAGAAGCATGCCGGGGAGGATGTAGATAAGCTGGAGGACTTGAAGGTGTCTGATGCGGTGTATGTGGACGCCAAGAATCGGAATGGTGGTTCTCCTGTTCGTTATATGTCTGGAGAGCGTTTGGGTCGTCCTGTCAATCATGCTCGTCCTTCGGGTTCTGGAGTCACTCGGGGTCGGGATTATATTTCGAAGGTGGACGGAGGTCAGCGTGTAGGCAAGCCTGTTCAGCGCGCTAAGGTTTCGGATTCGAAGGCTTCTGATCTTTCTAAGATTTCGGGTGCTTTGAAGCTTGTGAAGGAGAACTTCAAGGTTTCCGGTAAGCCCGCAGAGATTAAGGGTATTACTTTGGATTTGAAGGACCTCGGAGGTGCTATTGTGAGTGTTAAGGCTTACAGTAAGGACAAGGAGCCTAAGATTACGGTTGAGGCTCGGACGTCGGATGGCAAGCGTCGTGGTTTCGATTACGGCATTGACGCTAAGGCGTCACATGTGTATGGTGATTTGGCGTCGCTTGGGAAGGTTGAAGACTCGACCCCTACTCGGTGGTATCAGGGCCAACGGGTTGGTGTCTCTGCTGTTTCCGACGGAGATACTAAGATTTCAGTATCAGGAGATATCGATCGTTCGTTGTGGTTCGATACAGTTTCTAAGCGTCTTCATGAGGATAGTGCTTTTACAGTCGAGGATGATACCAAGGACCTTGTTTCCGGTTACTACAAGCTTGGCGACGGCAATGAGGGTCATATTTCGTTGTATCCGGATAAGATTGTATTCTACTCTTACGAGAATCCGTCAGATGCAGATTCTGATCCTTATGAAACTGTCGTACCTTTTGACTTTTACAAGAAGGTTGAGTCTCTTTTGGCACTTCTTTGGTTTGTGCAGGCAGCAGATGATGCCTATGACTTTATCGATGTTGTTCAGAGTGTAAAGAAGGCTAATATTGGCGTGTCGGATTCGGCGAAGGTTTCGGATAGTGTTTATGTTTCGGAGTCGGGTCTTACACCGGAGTTTGTTCGTCCGGGTGTTGTGAATCCTTATCAGGATGCCGATTGGGCGAAGACATCCGATACGATTAACTGGGATGGTGTGGATTTGATGTCTCTTGGTCAGACCATTGGTTATTTGGGTAGTCTTGGCAAGCAGGATGAGAAGGGTCGTGATCTGTATGGGATTGAGTATTTTTCGCCCAATGGTAAGAATCATTCAATTTCCGAGTTGATCAAGGAGGATTACGACCACAATCTGGCACAGGCTAAGTCTTTTGTCGAGGAGCATAAAGATGATCCTTACTATGCTTCTTCGATGAAGTGGGTTGTAGACTCGTCAGATGATCCGGGTATTGATATGACAGATTTGCTTTTGCTTCTCCACGGAGAAGGTTATACCTTCGATCAGGCTGGGGATGGTTCTATCGAGGTGTTTATTCCCGTAGAGTCTGGCGGTGTCAAATTTGACTTTGAGAGCACCAATTTGGGTTTGCGGTCTGCCTTGAATGGTAAACTTAATGTGGCTCATATCTCGGTTTTTGATGGTGATGCTACTGTAGCTTCGTGGAAAGTTCCCACGCCGGGTCTTTCGGAACTTAAGGACTTGCTTGGCGATTTTGAGGCTTTTGGAGGCGACGCTTCAGATACTATTGCTGCCGCAGTTCGCATTCTGAATTCTTACTTCGACGGGTTTAATGTGGTTGCAGTTAATGATTCTGCCGATGCTCCTCGGACGGATTGTGTTTTCCCGAAGGATTCTCCGGATGTGAATGACGGCAAGTGTCACTATCCTCTGAACAGTCTTGCCCGCGCCCGTGCGGCTATTGCTTACGCGAATAAGATGACGGAGAAACCTACTTGGTATTCCGGCGACCTTGATGTTGCGGGTCTTGTTAAGAAGATCGTTAATGCCGCTAAGGCAGCTTATCCGAGTATTGATGTTTCTCCGGAGTCTTACGAGCCTAAGAAGGATTAGTTTACGTTTATGGTAGTAGCTTCCTTTTAGGAGCTTTGCAAATGTAGTCGATGGTGGATGGAGTCGTATGTCTCCATCCATCTTTTTTTGCGATAGAAGCAATTTTCCATGGTTTTTATTTGTTTTATTAATTTAACGTTTTTATCTTTGTGGTATAATTAGCTACGAGATGGAATCTTTGTCGAGAGTTTTATCGCCTGCTTTGTTAGGGAGTGAGTTTAAGAGTGAGAAGTCTATCCTCCGCTCTGTTATCTCCACATGTATATCCGCAGGCTTTCCGGGTCATGGGGTTGCTGCTACCGTGAAGTGCGTTTGCGGTTTGCATGGTTATGATAAGCAGCCCGATAGGGATTGCCTTCGTGGTAGCATCTATCGTGTACGCTTTGGTTACTCTGTGTGCTATGTTTATTGCTCAGTACGTTACTTGTCACGTAGTCCTAAGGGGGTTCCGCGTAACCGCTTGATGACACTCGATGCAGTCAGTGATCGCTGGTGTCCGAATTACGATCTTCGCTGCGATATCTTACGTTCGAGCTTACGTCGAGCCATGTGTTGTTGATTGTTGAAGCTATTTTAGTTTTGGAGATTATATACCATTTTAATGTGCTATGAAAAACGATTTTGGAATGTGTTTGGCGCGGCTTTCTGTATGTCCTAACATGACTATTAGCCGTGCGGATGATGACAGTAGCATCTGCGGCGTTCTTGCCTTCGATGACCCTTATTGCATTCGTAGAGACGCTTATCGATATCTTGATGAGCGTCAGTACGATGAATATCAGGATGGTTGCGAGCTCAGGGTTTTGGTTCGTCGGAGTCCTCAGAGTTCAGATGCTACGTTGCATGGTCTCGGCGATGTAAATTGTCTTGTAGTTAACGTTTATGCTTACGGACGGTCGGTTGGGAAGTCCGCCGATGGTCATTACATGTACATGCTTTCTCGGCCGACGGACGGTTCTGTGGATTTCGAGTCTGAGGTTTACACGTTGTTGTCTTCCGCGTGGCTTCTTCTGCCGAAGACTGTGGGTTATGACTGGCCTATGGAGCGCGCGGCGCGTATGGCCGCAGCTTTGGAGTCTCGGGGTTACGTGCCGTGCGATTACGACTTGTCGGATATGTAGTTTTTTTAAGCTTAGGAGATGGGTACGGGTGTTGAGGACGAGTGGTTATTAGAGGCGGAGCGTCGGATTCGTAACGAGTTTTGGGTTGCTCCGGATGGCAATGTGCTGTACTACAGGCCGGAGGATGGTGATACCTCGGAGCTCATAGCGGTTAGCATAATGTCTCTTCATAGATGCATTGCTCAGCAGCGTTTTCCCTTTGTTCCTCATCCGGATGATTACATGACTCAGCGAGGTTATATTTCTGTTCAGGTTGATGCCTCTTATCGTCATCCTATGTGTGTTGGTTATCCTACGCAGGCTCAGATTAACACCATGTGGGATTATGGCTACACTTTGGATGATAGTCCATGTAATGGGCTCTATGGTTTATCTTATCACTTCAATAAGCGGTGACACGTAGCGAGCGGTTTATAGAGAGTTACAAGTCAGTCTTGCATGACGGGTGTGAGTTTTACAACCCGGATGCAGGTCTGATGTCTATGGACGCTTATGCTGCTTCTAATCTGAAGTTGCTTATAGTCTTTCCGTCGTCGTCTTTTGATAAGACTCATTCGATGACTCCTACGGTCTTGCTCGACTGGGTTAAGACTTGCTGTCCGGGCGTATTTATAGACTTTGCGTTTCTACCGCATAGGGATGATATACGCTGGTATGATAAGGAGCAGGTTCCTTATGCTATTGGTATTTCGTCTCATCTCGATCCGTCTCATTTTGACATTGTTGGTTTTAGTATTTCGTGTCTTTATGAGATTCCGGTTGTTCCGTGGATGCTTGCTACGTTCAGCAGGTGCGATAAGCCTATTCCGTTGTCGTACACGGAGCGGAATGGTCGTACCGATGTTCCTCTTATTTATGCGGGAGGTGCGTCTGTTGTTTATGCTGATGTTTTGTTTGGGTCTCTTGGTGACGGTCGTTATAGTTACTTAGACTTCATGTATTTGGGTCAGACGTGGGACGAGAAGCTTCTTTTTGACGCTATGGGTTCTTTTCCACGGTCTACTACTACGGTGGATCAATATTTGAATTACTTATGGTATAGTCAAGGTTCTTTTTGTTTTTACCAGCCGCAGTCTTATTCTTTTGAGTGGTGCGGTAATAGGATTGTGTCTACATGTCGTGTTCGTGCAGATGCTCCAGATCATGCTACTTTCTGTCTGGGTTCGTCCAAGCCTGAGGGTTTGCTTGGGGCTGCTGCGGGTTATATTCGCGGCAATGGTGGTAATACCAATTTGGCTATGGTTTCGGCCGCCGAGGGTTGTGGTTTTGCGGGCAACTGTTCTTTCTGTGCTGAGGGTCATCTTGCGGGTGGCTTACAGGAGGAGTCTCAGGATACCATTGTTTCTATGGCGCGTGTTGCTAAGCTTCGGAGTGCGTCGGATACGGTTAAGCTCGCCGCCTATAATCTCAACTATTTGACGGATTGGAAGGGCACGGTAGCTAAGGTTCAGGATGTGTTTCCTACGGTTACGTTCAGCAATATGCGCATGGAGGAGCTTGGGAAGGATGAAGATGCTATGGAGCTTCTTTTCGCCTTAGGTTTTCGTCGCGGCACGGCTCCTATTGAGGGTGTTAGTCCTCGGATATGGAACAGTCTTTATAATAAGGGTCTTTCGGAGGAGGCTTTGGAGTCTTATATGCGCTTCATGATTCATAGGGGTTGCTTGGATATTAAGATTGGTCTTGTTCTTTCGGGTTACGAGGAGGAGTCGGACTGGCAGTGGCTTTATGGCTTCACGAAGCGTTGGCTTACGTATGCTGCAAGTCGTGGGGGCAAGTTACCTATACGGTTTAAGGCTACGCCTTTGGTTCAGTATCCGTTGACGCCTTTGGAGTGTATTGAGAAGCGCGCTGCTCGTCTTAGTTTTGACGACGGTCAGTGGATTTCGACTGAGTGGTATTCTCGGTTCACGGACGAGCTTGGTGTTCGCTTTGAGGTTAATGGTTATCGTTATAGCACGCTGCTTGAGCAGGCTTTGGTGTCCTTTGGTCGTCGTCTGACTCCGTTGCTTCATCGGGAGGTTGCGTCGGGTTCGAACTTGTATAAGCTGCGGTCTTTACGCGACTTGCCTTTCTTTAAGTCTCTTCGTACTATGATTGGTAGTGATGAGTCAGGCTTCTTCGATAAGCGTTCATTTAATGGTTACATATCGTTGTTGCATTGGGTTCATACGAGCTTGGATGGCGTTCGTCGGTATCAGGAGCGTAAGGGTCTTTCGTCGTCAGGTTTTCCGGATTTCAGCATGCCTCGGTGTTTGCGCACCGATTCGTGTAGGGGTGTTTGTTCGTCTTTTTTGGTTTCGAATAATCCGGTCTTTCAGTTTGCGGATGTCTCGTTAGGATCTGATGGTTTTCTTTCAGGTTCTCCGGGTGTTCGTGTTTCAGATTGCCATGCCTGCGGGCGTTCGGGTCTTGCGTCTCGTCGTTCTTTGCCTTCGACCATCTCCGCCGACGATATAAAGGCCCACAAGAAGCCAGAGGCGGCCCATATTCTGCGTTTCAGATTAAAGAGGACGTCCTATGGCAGAATTCTAAATCCGCGCGCCACGTCGCATCTTTTTGCGTCAAGTCTTTTAAGGTGTAATCAGGGTCTTTGTGATTCTTTTATTCGGGTGTCGCAGGTTAATTCTCTTTATGGTCAGAGTTATCCGGATAGTCATTGGGATGTTGGCGGGAGCCAGCTTGTGGACTTGGAGTTTCGGTCTTATAATGATGTTTCGGCTGTTAGTCAGTTCTTTCAGGGGTTAAATTCCCGTAGTGTGTCCTTTGAGGTTCTTGGGGTTTCAGATGATGTTTCTGATATTCCAATTTCGTTGGATGATTTGAATCTGTTTTCTTTCCGGTCGGATTTGCCTATGGACGTTTGGTCTTTTGTGCTTCCTAAGTATGACGGTTCTACCTTACATTTGGAGGGAGACAAGTATAAGCCATATATGTTGAGGTCTGGGCCGCTTTCCGCCCCATTGGTCGTCTCAGACGGTCGCGGAGGATCTAAGGGTGTCTTAGTCATTCCGGTGCGTTGTAATCCGTGGTATTACATTCAGGCGGTTTTACGTCCGAAGCGTGTTCACCCGAACAAGCTTTTTAGGGGTACTGCAGTTGATTGCGTTACTACCTTGCGTTCTCGTGAGTTTCATTCTTGTAAGTGCTGTGGCCGTCCTGCAGTGCTTGATGTGGGTTCCGGCAAAGGGTTCACGTTGTGCGAGGAGTGTCTTAGCAAGTCTTTTTTAGCGTCAATGCGGTAGATACAATTTGTTTATCAATTTTATTCTACTTACTTTTGCGTTATGGATTTTGATTTAGAGTTCGAGTTGCGTCGTCGTTTGCGGTGGGAGCTGATGAATGTCCTTATAGTTCAGCCTCAGTCGCCGTTGTTGTCTCCTGTCATCCCAACTCGTGGTTGTGTAAGTTTTGGCTGGGACGATTTAGGTGTCTTTGGCTTCATTAGGCTTGTACGCGTTTCAGACGATTCGTTTTTACAGATTGAGGGCTTACTTAGCGGGTCTTGCGACGCACAGTATGGTGAGCTTAGGTTTCCGTACTGTCCTTATGCAGGCTTGGAGTCCATTTTAGATGTCTTTATAGATTTTATTTTAACAAAAGTTTTAAATTATGGCAAGAAGTGTAGATCGTGAGAGTGTAGTTT
>CDZI01050174.1_pt1 | contig 15132 bp, 12 predicted proteins | sample 554811 | NCBI WGS metagenome assembly CDZI01 (sample SAMEA3182110, study PRJEB8094) | gut metagenome | biome: human; feature: gut; material: Stool; isolation source: human stools | place: Canada | collected 2013-04-23
CCGCCACAAGCGACAGCTTAAATATCACATGGAAAATCTGACGAGCGGAACCCCTCCCGTCAGATACCTACCCTGTGTAGTCCCTTGTAAACTGTACTTTGTAGTATTATAATACCATTTTTGTATTCCTCTATGATCTGAGAGTATATAAAACATCTGATAATACTCTTCATGCATTGCTCCAAACATTGCAATACTCTTTCGTATTGCTGTTTCTAAAAACAAAAGTTCTTCATCCGTCTTATATTCGCTAGAACTATCAATAATCCACGGAAACACTTCCTCTTGTAGAAATTCAATAAAATCAACATCTCTGCTTATAAAGCCCGATTCAAAATTATCTGCACTTTCTTCAGAAAAATTTGACGATCCTAAATACGCAATATTATCAGTCATAATAATTTTTGCATGATTTGAAAAACAAAAATAAACCTCTGCTTTTTCCGCATTTTTTTGTGGAGACAACTTACTTTTATATAATGAAATATTTTTTTAGCCTTATCTGCATAAGTTTTTCCAAAATAGGATTCCCAGCGTCCCGGAATATTTGATACAATACATATCTCTGTATCTTCTTCACAATTCCTCAACGCTTTTAATAAGACATTTTGGTCTTTTGAAATATTATACGTCAAAATATGTATCTGACTTGCATTTTTAAAATCCTCAATAACAGCAGAATATGTCAATTCATCTTTCGACATAATAAATTCTGCATCTTCAAGCCTCTTTGAAATTATCATTAACAATATACCTCGTATACTACAAATACTTTTGAAAGATACACATAATTAATTTGCATATCTCAATAATTGTTGATTCATTGGTACTACAATTGTTATTTCATCCACTTTAGGTTCATAATCAAATGTATAATCAATTAAAAGATTTCGTCTCGTTGCTACTAAATTTTCACGAAGAAAGGTTTCCAATCCATCTACATTCATGTCCCTATGGTAGTATCCTGATTCAGAAAATTGATATAACTCTGTACCGTCCTCATTATACAAAATGTTTTGTCCATCCATATAAATGCCTTCTATAAAATAAACCGTACCCTCTTCACCATATTCTACAAAATATTCATTTAAAGCAACCGTAATTTTTATTTTTTCACCACCCGGAACATAGAATACTTTTTGTTCAAAATCTTCTAATTGGTCACAAATAAATTTCCTTGATTCGTTGCCATCATCTGATAATAGTTCCGAAAGTACTTCCTCATATTTATGAGTCTTGAATCTAGTTCGCATATGCGCTTTACTATTAAAATAAATCTCATAAGCCATTCCATCCAATAAATGTCTTCTTACTCTTTTGTCATAAATACTTAAACTACTATGTAAACTATCAAAAAAATTAGTTATTCGGAAAGCATTGACTGATGCTTGATATAAATTACGTCCTAACACAAATAAATCATTTATATCTGCTTCCAACAATTCTGCTTTCATCCTGCTCATTTTATAAACTATCGGGTTTTGAAAATTATAATCATGTGTTTTTAAATCACAAATCATATCGTAGATTTTACTTCCTACTTCACATTCGTAAATTTCATCACTCAAAGCTTCTCTACAATAGATATCTTTTACCGTCTCTGCCTTGTTTTTTTTAAACACAAAATCCCCCATTAAAGAAGTATGCTCCCATGTAACTTGGGTAGCATTAGACCACATATAAACTGTATTTCTCACCCTCTTAAACATGTTCTCAATTGTAATATTTTTAGTCATAATATGTTCTAGAATGGCGGCTGTAAAAAGTCCATGTTCTCCTCTTTCTTTTGCAGTTTGACCCGGAGATGTAGCAAAAGCAATAATTGTTCCTCGTGGTGCAAATATTGGTGCAAAGCCTGTTCCAATCCCCCTACTTCCACTGACACTTGAACTTCGACATGCATCTATAATTAGTATTTTTATTAAGATATTGCTCCTATTCATAGCTGCAATGATATCATCAAGCCTAAATGAAGTATACGCTGCACTTCTGTCATCGGCAAAACTGGTATCCGTAGCAGCCAAATAATTCAAGCCATCAAACTGAAATCCATGCCCTGCAAAGAAAAACAAGCCCACGTCATAGTTTGGTAATGTTGTTTCAAAATTGGCTATTTCCATTGCCATAGTTTTCATATCAGAATTCGAAATACTTTTCGTTTCAAAAGACAACGCATCAAGTTTTTCTTGCAATGCCTCTGCATCATTAACAGCACACTGCAATTGTGCATTACCAAAATCATATTTATCATTACCAAATAAAATTGCAACTTTCTTCATACATTATCACACTCTCGTAAAATTCGTACACATCTAATAAGCCCTTTATAAAAAAATTTCTCTTAATTCTGCAAGTTCATCTTTGTACTTATCACAATCAATATTTTCAATCAATGCTTCCGCATTTATATCAACTAACACACCATCTTCAAAAGTTAAAAATTCTGCATAATCATCTTTAATCATCATCGAAAGATGACGAGGTATGCCAATATTCTGTAATTCTATAATCACACTATCAGTTGTTCCATATTCAACATATTCTGCCCAATTTGTTCCCGCACTTTCTTTCCCAATCTTTTCTGATACAATCAAATGATAATTCAAAAAATAATTTTTTATTTTAAAACGCAACACATTATCAATATCAGAAATTAAATTATTTATTATGAGATTAATTTGATTTCGATTATTTGGATCAAATGGTATTGTCTCATTTTTATCCCAAATTTCGCCTTTCTTTTTATAATAATTAATTATATTAATAATCATCATATTTAATGGAGTAGATTTCATCCAAGAATACATCAAAACCGCAAAATATTGTAGTCTTGTCCTCTGCTTAACCATTGGATTTCTTCCTTTTGACTCTTCTTCTCCCCAATTATAATAATCGTACATCTTCTCCAATACTGCCTGGCAAGACTGAGTAGTAATTTCTTTTGGAAAAGCCTTTTCTGCTCCACTAATCTTCTCCCAAATATTATTTTGGTAGGAAACTTTTATATTTGAACACTGTTCTAAAATATGAAGAGGAATATGATTTTCTTTATCTATACGTTCAAGTAACTTCTTACCATCTGTATTTTTTCTTAAAAAATTGCTCATTAAAATCGAATCCGTCTTCGATGCTTGATGTGTAAAAACTATATTAGCATAATGATCCCATACTTCTTTTTCGGTTTGACTATAATTAGCTCTGGTAAAATCTTTTGCTCTTAAAGAGCGCTCCAGATTCGTATAAAAGTTCTTTTGTCCCTTAATAACTATCGGCTGCACATCGTCTATCTTTTTATTTCGCACCACTTCTAAATCTTTATGTGGGGTATCCCATCTATTCTTTTTATCTTCAATTCGTACACAGATAATATTTCCACTTAACTCTTTACTCAATCTACCCGCTCTACCTGCCAAATTCCAAAAATCAACATCAGAAAATTTTGAGTTTCCAATAGCATTACTAAAAATAAATATATTTTTAGCCGGTAAATTGACTCCTTCTAAAAGCGTTGAAGTACAAAACATATAATCAATGACTTTTTCTTCAAACAAGTTCTCTATTCTTTGTCGAATACGTTGTGGCAATCTACCAAAGTGAAATGCTACCCCCTTTTTTAAACAATCAATCAAAAAATAGTCTTTATGCACATATGTTTTTATCAATTCAATTAACGAATCAATTCTTGAATCACTTTGCTCAGGCAAATTCTTTGAAAACTGTAAAGCAAAATCAATCGTATCTGCAACTGTATTACAATATACAATATTCTTACAGTCACATCCCAATTTCCGAAGAAGTTTACTCACATATCCGTGTTCTCTTTTTCCCAAATCATCAAAAACTATATCGTCACCTGTTTCTGTAAACATTCGCCCATTTCCCTCTACATAGTCAACAAAAAATCTATTCTGAGACACAGGTGATTCTCTAATAATCATTTGCTCATCTACACTTTTTTCAAATAACTGTAAAAACACATCTGCATTTGGAATATTCGGAGATGCAAAATACAATTTAATACTTTTTCTCTCAGCAAGCAAAATGGCATGATAATACAAAGGTGACCTTGAATCCTTTTCCGCAATTATTTTATGGGCTTCATCCACAAACAAATAATTAATCACAGGATTTTCCTTTTCACCCAAATATGATATCAAGCGTTCTGGTGTAAAAACAAACACATATTTCAACATTCTATTTTTATAAATTGTTGGAACCACCGGATGCGCTAATACTTTATAATTTTCATCTGTAATAGTCTTTTTTAACCTTGCAGTAACTTGATTTATAAGTGCTCTTGTTGGTACTAAAATTACTATATTATCTATTCCATGCCTTTCGGTAATTATATATTGAATAAATGCATCCATTATAAAAGATTTCCCAAAAGACGTTGGCCCCGAAAAACTAAAATGATTGCTATCTTTCATAGCTTCAAACAACTGATACTGGGGATCAGTGAATACCAAATCATTAAAAGGCACTTTTTGATAAACTCTTTTTATTTCTTTTTCCAATGCAGTCTCTAATGTATCCACTGTTTCTGAATTTCCAACTGCAAGATTTAAAGATGCAAAATTTCCCAATTTTGTCAATATTGAATTTGCATAATACTGAAACTGTATGTCATCTTTATATGCATCATACAATAAACTGATAATCTTATACGCTTTGTTTCTTCCCTCTGCCCCACTACTCCTCGATAAAATGTCTGCAAAACGTAATACATCGTCAAATTCTTTTTCTGTTAAGACAATATCGTCTTTTTGATATAAAAAATTATGGGCATATTTAAGTTCCAATTTTCTCGTTAGTTCATTCAAATACGGGTCATTTAATGCCCGATTGACCATAATTTCTAACCATGTCATTTTGTAATGGCCTCCATTATTTTCTTTCTCTTAGAGTTTATATCTGTGAATGGTAAAACATATATATAAAAATTATGCCCTTGTAATTTATTATCAACGATTTTTTGCTGTATGCTTGTAAGACACTTACTAACCTCATCGTCCACACGTGATTTTACTAATTTTCTAAAGTCTGCCGTTGGCATTCCCTTTTCTTCATCACTGACATCTATTTGAAAACCTATAAAAATACCAAAAGCATCATCCACATCAAAGTTTCTATTCTTTGTAGGATAAATTAAACTTTCTAAAAAATCTCTTTCTTCATCTGAGAACGCTTCCTTAAATAAATTATCGCTGATCAAACTCTTTTCGTATTGTATACCACTCTTTTGATTACCCTTATCATTTATTCCATTCTTAAAATTATATATGGACTTAAACGCATCCCTAATAGCTCCATCTATATCTTGATATGTTTTTGATTCACCGAATATTAATTGGTAATTCCCGTCTGGTAGTTTTAAAAAGTGTACTCCATCCGCACCATTTACATAATGGCTCGTAGAGGTTTTCAATTCCAATTTTGTAAGAATTTTGGGTGCTCCTAAGTGTGTTTCTAAAAAACAAAACAATAAAAGCTCTCCTAACTCACCATTATTTCTGGCGTATTCCACAAACTTTTCTCTTGCTTTCTTAGAAAGAGTTGCCGGTCTATTTTTATATCTTTCTTTTACTTGCCTTGATATGGAATAATCAATTACCGGGTCAAGGAGCATATCTATTAATAAATCATAGTCAAACTCATTAGAATTAATTTTTAATACAAATAGATTTAGCTTATTTTTTTTGTATTTATCTAAGTCTTTCGACCATAATAAATCAAAAGATTCTAAAAAATCTGATTCTTTTAAACTTATTTCCACAATTTTCTCTCCTTTGCACCAAAATTAATTCAACTATATTTTACCATATTACCTGCTATTTTACCATCTGCAAAAGAGCAAGAAAAAAAGCCGATCAGGAATCGCAACTCCCAATCGGCATCTTTTCTTACTCCTCTTCATTTTTACATTCTATCTCCGTTCCGTCCAGGAACACCACCAACAATGTTCCATCCTCAAAAACCTTGATGTGGTCCAGTGTTTTCAACATGAAGTCCGTGTCCATGTCTGTCAGAGGTTCTGCTCCATCGGTGTATTCTATGAACTTCTCTGCTCGATAACCTTCTAATAGGTTCTCGCTCTGCAGCTGTTCTGTCCACTGTTCCATGAAATCCTCTCGGTTCTCCACCAATGCGTTCCAAGCCATCAGATAAGCCTTTATCAGCGTTTCTTCCTCTACGTGGCGGTTGGCACATCCCATAACTCCTTTGACCTTGTAGCGTTCACTGCACTGCCATACCTTACGGTCAACGCCCGTGCTGCTCCGCCAGCCTTTCCGTGCAAACACCTTATTACAGTCTCCGCAAATTATCTTGGATGCAAATGGATTGCTTTCCGGCCGGTGAGAATAGGAGTTTGTCCCATGCTCCTCCAGATACTTTTTCCTGCGGTTTATTTCAAGCTGTACGCATTCCCATATCCGCTTTGAAATGATGGCATCGTGGTCATCCTCCACATAAAACATCTGGATTTCCCCTTTATTTTGTGTCCGCTTCTTGGTAAGGAAGTCCACCGTATAGCTTTTCTGCAGCAAGGCATCACCCTTGTATTTTTCATTTTCCAACATACTCATTAAGGTTGTGGACTGCCACTTCGTACCTCCATCCCAGTTTTTCACACCTTCCCGTTCAAAAATCCGCTTGATGTAATCGGTTGTTTTTCCGTCCAGGAATTCCTGATACAGCCGAACCACAATCGGTTCCTGCGTCCTGTTGATTACCAGCTTCCCCGTTTCATCCGTATCGTAGCCAAGAAAACGCTTTGTACTCATTTTGTGTTTTCCTGTTTCAAACCTTCTGCGGATTCCCCATGTGCAGTTCTCTGAAATGGATCGGCTCTCATCCTGTGCCAGTGAGGAAAGAATGGTAAGCAACACTTCACCCTTTGCATCGAGAGTATTGATATTTTCCTTTTCAAAAATAATCCCTATCCCCAAATCTTTCAACAAAAACTGTTGATTGATGCTACAGGAATGTGATGAGCAAGAGGCAGCCGAGATTCTTCCAGCAATTGAATACCTCTTAGCACTCATACATAAAAGAGGTAATTCAAACGAGTAAAGGAACCAGCTAATCCGTTGTGATTCTGGTTCTTTACTTTTTGTTGCCATCTCTAAATCTTACTCTTGTAGTATTTTAATTATTACGCAAGTAAGATTTCTAGTCAATATGTTTTTTCTGAAATTGACAACCACATAAATAACGTCTATAATATATTTATTACAGCTGTAAGATTTAAGGAGGGATTTGAAATGAGCGATTTACCACAGATTTCTGAAGCTGAATTTGAAGTTATGAAAATCGTATGGAAACATGCGCCGATCAGTACCAATGAAATAACAGATAAATTATTACAGACCACAAGTTGGAGTCCTAAGACGATACAGACTTTAATCAAACGGCTCGTAACAAAAGGCGTTCTGACTTATGAAAAACAGAGCCGAGTGTTTGTTTATACCCCAGTCGTGAAAGAAAACGAATACATCGGCCAGGAAAGCAACTCTTTTCTGGAACGATACTATGACGGGGATATCACTGCCATGCTGTCTGCCTATATAGAAAATGACAGACTGTCTGAAACAGAAATAGACACCCTACGTTCCCTTCTTTCCAAGAGGTCAAAGAAAGGAGGAAATTAACGTGGCTAATTTTATGATACGCTTTTTAATATGCAATATATTTATCAGCGGTATCATCGGAATTCTTTTGATAGCCAAGCGGATATTCAAAAACAACCTGTCCAGCCGGATGCAGTATAATCTGTGGTTCCTGCTTCTTGGGTTGCTGGCAGTTCCCTTTATACCGTTCCGCCTCATCGGATTTCCACAAATCTTCTCGTGGCTTGGTAGCTTAAGAGGCTCTCCTGCTTCCGGCACTGCAACCGCTATGGGAGAAGCTGTGGGAATTCATCCGGTCGGAAATACAGACTGGATGAATGATTTCGCACTTTCTGTAAATAGCGAAACACCATCCATTGCCGGATACATATTATTAGGGATATGGATTGTCGGCATTTTTGCAATGATTATATTGGTAATCAAATCCTCGCTCCGTCTACGCAATTTGGAGAAATCTGCACTTCCCCTCCAGAACCCGGAAGTACGCAGACTATATCATCAATGTTTAGAGGAAATGGGAATTCACAGAAATATACCTGTTTACAGCACCGCATTTTTGAAATCCCCGATTATTGTGGGACTTTTGAAACCGTGTATTTATCTGCCGATTCATCTGATCTCTAATTACAACGAATCCGATATGCGGTACATACTGTTACACGAACTGCAGCACTATAAGCACAAAGATGCTATTGCCAGTTATCTGATGAACCTTGCCGGAGTGGTATATTGGTTCAATCCTCTTGTCTGGTTTGCACTAAGAGAAATGCGTAATGACAGAGAAGTTGCCTGTGACACTTCTGTTCTAAAAATGCTTGAAGAGGATGCTTACGAAGATTATGGCAATACACTGATTAACATTGCAGAGAAGGTTTCACTTACTCCTTTTCCGTTTGCTGCCGGCCTTGGTGGAAACATGGAGCAGATGAAACGGAGAATTATCAACATTGCCTCTTATGAAAAGCCGACATTTATAAAAAGAGTAAAAGGTATGACGGCATTTGTGCTGACTGCTGTTCTTCTCATAGGATTCGCACCTTTTATTTCTACATACGCAGCAGATGGAAGACACTACCAATGGGATTCCTCATCAGAGAATATATCCTATGTAGACCTTTCTACATACTTTGGAGAATACGAAGGCAGTTTTGTATTATACGATTTAGGAAATAATGCATGGAGCATACACAACATGGAACATGCCACCTTACGAGTTGCTCCAAACTCCACCTACAAGATATATGATGCTCTATTCGGATTGGAAGAAGATATCATTACCCCGGAAAATTCCTTTATTGCATGGAATGGAGAAAGCTATCCATTTGAAGCATGGAATGCGGATCAGACCTTACAGTCTGCAATGAATTCCTCCGTGAATTGGTATTTTGAATCTGTGGACGAACAGCTTGGAGCCGCTAACATTTCCAACTATATTGAGGGAATTGGGTATGGAAATGAAAATATAAGTGGTGATTTCTCCACTTATTGGATGGAATCTTCCTTGAAGATTTCCCCAATAGAGCAGGTTGAACTTCTAACCAGGCTGCAGAATAACAGCTTTGGCTTCGCCCCTGAAAATATCAATGCAGTAAAAGATGCCATCTGCCTTTCCTCTTCCGATGCCGGAACATTCTACGGAAAGACCGGAACCGGACGTGTGGATGGCCAAGATGTGAATGGATGGTTCATCGGCTATATTGAAACTGCAGATAATACATACTTTTTCGCTACCAACATTGGTGCTGACAGCGATGCTACCGGAGGCAACGCAACTGAAATAACCATGTCTATCTTGTCAGACATGAATATCTGGAAATAAAGAAATCGGGTAAAGGTCAACTACGCAAACTGACCCTTACCCGATTTCATTTTATTTTTCGCCTGTTACTTCATAATACTTTTCATTTCCGGTTGCTGACCATGATGTTTTACCGCTGCTAACCACATCTTTTGTAGACACATTATAAGCAAATATATCAAGAATCTCTGCCTCTGAGATATGCCATGAACCATCTGCATTTTTCTTACTTCTGTACCAAACATATAATTCACATTTTTCATTTTCCGAAAGTCTGTCATATGCAAGAAATTCTATTATTTCCTCATTCTCATTTAAGATAGCTCTGGAATTTCCACTCGCACTATATGATATCATAAAATCACATCCTTCGTCTGCGAAGTATTGTTGGTATATAGTACGATATCCATCATATATTTCATCTGTTTCAATCAATGTCACATAATCACATATCGCAGAAATGGAAATATCATCCTCTTTCATATTTTTCATTAATTCATCTATTAAATCGTGCTGAATGACAAAACCCTTATTCTGTGAACTAAATATTCTAATGGTCTTCCGTGGTATCATTCCCTGTGGTCCTGCTCCTGTAACATAATTTACAATAACAATCACATCCTTTGCACCATCGCCATCTATATCTTGAAATCCAACTGCCTCTACGCTGTCAAACATACCTACGCTATCATTCTCAGTACTATTGTTTTCAAAATAAGCTGGGAAATGGTACACAATTTGATTGTCCTTTGCCAGCACAAATGAGACATCTTCCCAAAGCGTATCATAAGTAGGTAGATAAGACACAAATCGTACGTCACCCCAATCATTCAAATCCACCTCAAAGGATTGTTCGGTTATAACCCGGCTTTCATCTAATTCCTCTCCTGATGGATAGTCCACTGCAATATCTGTCAATTGCTGAATTTCTTTCGTACCATCAAAATATAAAATGACTTGCTCATCAAATTGTTCTTCGCCTGATAGGATCACTTCTACATAGTCCTCATACCATGTAACTTTCCAACAATTACTTGTGATGCTTCCGCCGTCATTGTGCAATTCAAAATCTGTTTGAGATATCTTATCTTGGCCTTCCATAAGGATTAATCGTCCACTTGCTGAACCAAAAGGCCAGTCTGGTTCTCCGACTGCCTGAAGTGTCAATTCATATTTTCCATCCGGCGAAACAGATGTATCGCAAATTGTCTTCTTGTAATTTACCCTATACGAAATGCAAAACCCAAATACTACAATCACTGCAAGAAGCGAACCCATAATACATAGCATAATTTCCAAAAAATTCTTCATTGTTATAGTACTCCTTTTAATGTCCACGTATATCCAGTTGTTCCAATAGAGAATTTCCGCTTCCCCATGAATATACAATGTAATAACCACTGTCCTTTATTTCTTCTGTAAATTGCAGTGTCCCGTGATCAATCACCTCAATGGGCTGCCTTTCCTGAGTTTCCACTAAATACTCCCATTCATTACTTCTGTAATCTGAATAGTAAGCATCCAGTTCTTCCAAAGACAATTCACTCCTAATTAGGATTGCTCCGAAATACTGCATCCCATTTCCATTCCCCGTCAGCTTCCCAGCCTGTGACAACGACTCTATCAATTCTGCTTCCTCTGGTAGCGAGATATCACATAATACCCTTTCCACCTTATAGGCTGTATAGTTATTTATAAGTGGAATTGAAATCACACCGCCTATCAATACAACTGCTGCCAATATTCCAACTAATTTTAATTTTTTCATTTGTTCTCCTTTCTTTTCTTACGCCTGTAAGATTACCATAGAACACCACTATTATCAAATCATTCTTTAATCCGGTATTGGTAATCAGGTATATGCATAATTCCGTCATTTAGGATTTCATTCCCCAAATACTGAAACCTGCCATCCTCTGCAAATCTTACCGTAAGTTCATGGGTAATGACTGCATCATCGCAAATGACCATGTCGCAAACTGCCTCCACCGTTAACGTAACCGTCCCATCCTCATTTTCTTTGATGTCGACAACCTCCGGCAGAGATGTCCCAAAGAAGGTAGGCGCATAATTAAAGCATCCAAGTCGCACCCAATAATAGGTCTGGTTTTCCTCATCAAATACTGCGTAATCCCGTATCTGCTCTGCTGTTATCGGAAGATATTCCATAATCAGACTTTCGAATTCTTCTTTTGGGATACCATTTGGATAATCTTCGGAATTAAATTTTTCTCCATATTTCATTCCATACAGATATTCAAACATCCCGTTATAATCCAACTCATTCAGATTTTCTATATTCCAGTTTGAACACAAAAGGTTATTTCCCTGATATCCAAGACCTCGAACACAACGTTCAGACATTTCACGCTGTTCCTCTGTCATAGGTTTTATTCTAATCAGGCAGCTTCCATCCACAATTTCACTGACTTCCGGTGGCTCCGGCACACACAACTCATAGCAGAACCATCCTTTTTCCGTGTATTTCCATTCCTTGAGTCTCGTATATGAAATGTACGAAATTCCCGGCTCGTTGTCAGCATTCCAGATTCCTCTTGTACTTACAACATACATATCCGTTCCATCAAAAATGAATTTCATTCTGCCCAGTCCACCATCGTTGTGGATTTCATAAATTACTACAGAACCGCTTTGCCCTTCCATACATTCTTTAAGAAAACTATCGACACTTTCATAATTCCCCATGTTAGAATACGTTACCATCGTAGCAATTGGATATCCTGCGTCCTTTACCTTCTTCTGCATTTCAAGAACCGTTTGATCATCCAAAACAACATTAGATGCTATCCCTTTATCCGCTGTTTCATAAATGTCAAGATAAAGTTCCATCAGCTTCTTACAGTCACTCTCAGCTTCTTCCTTTTCCTGTTCATCTACCGGAAGATCATAGCCCTTTTCCCATTGTACTGCAGCCTCTTCCTCAGCATTTTTTATTTTCTCCGTGGAAGATACTTCTTCCGTATCTTCCACAAGAGATTCTCCCGCAACACTATCCTCTTTTCCACAGGCACACACGAAACACCCAATCAGAAATACCATGATCAGTAGAATGCTCTTTTTCCTTAATACCATAAAATCATCCTTTCGTTCTTGCTACCTACGGCAGTTCCAATTCAATTTGTTCTATAGAATTGGAAAGATACCTGAAAGTTCCGTCTTCAAATGGCTGGACCACAACCGTATTCCGAAAAGCGAGATCAGAATTATAATCCGGCCATACTCCATCCACGATAAGTGTAATCGTTCCATCCGCATTTTTTGTATAGTCAACTACTTCTCCAAAAGGCGGATATGGACTGGCATAAATCATTTCATATTCATAACTGCTGTGGTCTGCGTTGTATCTACAATGTTCTCTCAACTGCTCCACAGACATCGGGAAATAGGTAGTCATTATTTTTTCATACTCTTCTGCCGGAATTTCCCATCCCTGTGTCTTCAGATTTTCGCCTGTATAAATCCGATAGATATCTTCATACATGCAAGGCATCAAAATATCCTCTACATTACTACTGTTCCAGTTTGTTACAAGCACATTGTAATTCACATAGCTTAGTCCTGATATGTATTTCTCCGTCAGTTCCTGGCAGTCTTCTGGAAGCGGTTCTATTCTCCAATATTGTCTCAAACTTGCATGTGCAATCACATATTCATATGCGTAGATAAAATATCCTTTTTCGGTCAGTTTAATCTCAGCCACATTACTTACCGAAGTTCCCTGTATCTCTGGTATACCGCCTTCCTTCCACCGAATTCCTATGTAATAGGTCTGCAGCTCACCTTTCCGATAAATGAAGGTAACTGCTCCAATCAGTCCATCTCTATATACTTCAAATACCGTAACCATCGAGTCCCGTCCATCCAAGTAATCTGCATAAAATGTTTCGATTACTTCATGGTTTTGCATGGCAGTATCTTCTTCAACACTTACCAAACCGCTTCTGCCCAATTGTTCCACCACGGCTTTCCTCTGCTCGTGGGTAAATTCATTAATACCGGAAGAGTAGCTTGGTGCATCTGCAATTACAATATCCTTATAGATTTCTCTGACCGATTCTGCTGCTGACAAAACCGTACTCTGCAGCTGCTCCTTCTCCTTTTCTGAAAGGAGATCATCACTGGCTTGCGGAATAAACCAATATGCTGACTCTGTGGAAATTTCCGCATTCTCGGCTTCTTCTGTTTCTGCTTCGCTATTTTCGATTTCTATAGGTGGCTCCCATACTTCTTCTGCCACCTTTTGCTTTTCTGCATGCAATTTTCCCCAACAGAACACTCCGGCTATCACGAAAATCAACAGCAGCAAAATCGGAAGTCCACATCTTCTAAGCAGCCATTTTACATCTTCCATTATTCGCCTCCGTACAATTCTTCCCATTCTTCCAACGTCAACCGTGGTGTATGCCATGTTTCCTCATAATTATTCTCGGAAGGTATAATTTGATTGGATACATATTGTACCCCTCCGTCCTCTAACGGGCGGACCACAACCTCATGAGCATATACCTTGGAATCACCTGCATAAGGGAATACTACATTAGCTGTAAGTGTAATTGTCCCATCGCTGTTTTCTGTAAAATCGACTACCTCTGAATATGGATATTCCGGGTACTCTACTTCTTCGAAGCCTCTCGGCTTATATTCATAAGTTGAATCCTCCGAATAATAGACGGTTTTGGATTGCAGCGTTTCACTATCAATATTGAAATATTTCATAATAACGCTTTCAAATTCCTCTTTTGGAATCCGATAAACTGCACTTACTGCCAGGTTGTCATCTGCAATATAGGGAACATACTGACCATTTACTTTTGGATAGAGAATGTCATACATATCATAGAAATTCAAATCCCCGAAATCATTCTCACTCCAATTCACAATGAACATATTGTTCCGTTCAAAGCTGATTGGTCGGAGATATTTCCGACTCAACTCCCTATATGTTTCATCCAATGGCTGTACCCGTAATGCAGTATGCTCCTCTGCTCCACTCAATGTAAGAACATATAATTCTTCCGAAAACCAAACACCCGAAAACATCAAGTAACCTTCATCTGTATAATTCCAATACTCCGCTTGATAACTTCCAGTAACCTCCCTATGCATATCTCCGTTTTCGTACTTGTAATAGCTTCTGACCACATCTACATTTCCGTCTTTTGCGTGCAAATCGTATTTTACAAATCCGCCCAAATAACTGACTTCAAGAATCGTTATTTCTGCTTCCTCCTGTGCATCCACCTTTTCGCAGAATTCCACTACCTTCTCTGGTTCTGTCATGTTAATTTGATTTCTATTGTCAACAGCCGGATATCCATTTTCTCCAAGGCGATTAACAATACTCCGAATCATTTCCAAATCAGCTATCTTATTTTGTTCTGCTGCTTCTTTATAAAGATCCACACAGATTTCTATAATTTCTTCCGCATTCTCCTGAGAATTTTCTGTTGCCTCCTGAACCTCAATGAAGGGATCATCAACCTGTATTTCTTCCGTGGACGTATCACTGCACCCCGAAATGGTACAACTCAGAAGTATTTGTATCATGCATAATCTCATTCCCATGCCTCTCTTTTTTTCTTTCATATAGACCTTGTATGATAATTAGGAAGTTAATTATCACACGTTCCCTTTCTTTTAATATCGTGGTTCAATACAATTCAGATACTATGGACTTTTGAT
>CDZI01039751.1_pt1 | contig 15095 bp, 13 predicted proteins | sample 554811 | NCBI WGS metagenome assembly CDZI01 (sample SAMEA3182110, study PRJEB8094) | gut metagenome | biome: human; feature: gut; material: Stool; isolation source: human stools | place: Canada | collected 2013-04-23
CCCCTCTTGGCTGCATAGTGCTACCTGCCGAAGAAGGCAACCGTCCCCCCTCGGAGAGCGCACGACTGCCGCAGGCAGTAGCACCGCCCACTTTTGAGTGGTGAGTAAGTGCGCCCTTAGACGGATTAAATTGACTATCCTTTTGAATATTGATATAATGTGAGCGTAAGCTAAATCAAAAATTTCTTAACAGACAAATTTAAGAAGGAGTGATTTAGATGAAAAAGAAAACTAAGACTGTAATTGGTGTTATCCTTGCAGTAGCTCTGGTAGCTGTCTTGGTAGTTGTAGGATTTATGACTTACCTGGGAATTACCTGGACAAACAATCATGAATTCGGAGAATATGTCAGCAAGGAAGGTCCTTGGGGAATGACTGCTACATGGGTATCTGAGGATAGCAGCAGTTATCTCATTTGCAAAAAGGAGAATGATGAACCATTTGCCAAGGTTACAGCCTATTTTCAGGGGGTGGATGGTTGGCAAGCCTATGAACTGCATGGCAGAGACCGGATTGCTTATCTGAATACTGTGGAAAACGATACAACCATTGATAGCACCAGCGGAAATATGAAATTTGATGGAACTACATTTACCATTACAGATTTAGATAAAGAAATCTTCGGCACAAATGAATTTAATTATGTTATCACTGATAAGGAGTTCAGCCCCGATTAAAGTGCCAGAACTATTCCGATACGGTGGAAACATAACCGATGGAAAAGCGGAAACAGTGTATGCTATTACGTTGAGAACACCCGAAAGCCGAGAAACCAAATAATCGTTACTCTACCAATGGTTTATGTCCATATCGAAAAGGTTGATGTGAGAATAGAATAATTCTGTTCGACTTATTCCGATTATTCTAACAGATTTGCTCAGCACAAGGAACCCTGCGTGGGGGCAGATATATTTGCAAAGGATTTTACATAAAAAGCTGCTGAACAATCCAGAAAAGGAGAGTTTCAGCAGCTTTTTCATACTCTGTACTGTGTGCCCATCAAGAAAATACTGGATTCTATTGATTGACCACCGCCTTTCGGCTGCATACATTCACCACAAATGAGCCGCCAGCCGTTATGTATTCAGGTGGCAGAAACCACCCTTTACAGAGTACATCACAGAAGGGAATACAGGACCATTACTTCGGTAGTGGTCTTTTCTGTACTCTTAAAAGCTGTGAATTTATGAGGAGGAAACATAGTTGAAAGATTTTGAAGGGTTCATTAAGAACTATGCTACCAGAGATTTTATCTATTTTTTTGCAGAAAAATCTATTGAAATATATAAAAATCAAGTAGAAAAATTAGATGAACATTTGGTATGTAATATTACATTTCCTTTAAACATTATTCAGCATGGTTTTATACATAAGCAGGCAAAAGTCATGTTATCGGCATGGGATATTCCAAACATGGCATATCTTTCTATCACGAATTCCAATGATTACAGAAATGATATTATGACAGAACAATTAGCAGGAAGAGTGGTCAACCTGTATCGTGGGTATGAAAATAAGCATTCAGGAAGTGAATATATTGGAAATAATGGACTGCCTAGTATATTCAAATATTTGATGGGAATGTCATATGAACAATTTAAATACGCAAATCCGGCATGGATATATCAGAACTATAACCGCAATTACCATATGCTGATCGGTTCGCCTAATATTAACAGGGAAAAAATAGTTGATATCAATGTGATTACAAACGAATTATTTGGACTTACAGCAGAGGAATTGTTAGCAGTAGAATGGATTATCTGGTGGCTGTGTTCTATTCATCCAGATCCATTAAGCGCACCGGAAGAGTTATATAGAAAAAAAGAAAATAGCATCCTGACAAAGAAAAATCTGGAGCGGGTTATAAGTTATTATTCTGTGACCTATGAACAGGTGAGAAACTCATCATTGCGAAAACAGATTTTCTACAACAAACCATTTGTGATTACGCAAAAGACGAAAGAAACGATTGCAGTCAGTTTCTATTTGGTACAGATGATGATAGCAGATGGATTGTACTGGCTGATTCGGGATTACTATCACAACAATCATTGGGGAACCAAATTTATAATTGCTTTTGGAGAGATGTTTGAGGATTACTTTGAAGAACTGGCAGGTTTATATCTGCCCAAGAATTCATGGCATAAGATTCCAGAGGAAAGAAAAAAGAGTGCTGATTATTATGTTGAAGTGGATGAAGCGGTATTTTTGTTTGAATTAAAATCAGGATTACTTGGACTGGGAGCAAAACAGCAGGTGCCGGATGTTGGGCAGATTGATATATTTTATAACAGGAACATAAAAGAGGCATATGAGCAGTTGAAGGCATCAGAGCAGGAATATAAAGGAGAGAAACCTGTAATAAAGGTTTTTCTTTTGTATGAGAGTATGACCAATACACAGATGATAGTCGGCTCATTGCCGGAAATATTTGAGCAAGATCCAAGATGTTATATTATGACAATAGATGATCTGGAGATGCTTCTGGCAACCTATAAAAAGGATAAAAGCAGATTTGATGATGTTGTGAAAGCACTTGTTGAAAACAAAAGAGGAGGCAACGACTATAAGAGTGTTCTGGAAATATTGAATATATATCAGGCAGTTGGCGATATGCATTTTATTGGAGAAAGAGATTATTTCAATAAAATAGCAGAAAAGCTGAAAAAGGAATTAGGGACAGACCAATAAGGAGGACACCATGCCCAAACTTATCCTACGCTGCAACTACCTCAAGAACTCCCCGCCCGCACACCTTGCTAATTACATCAATTACATCGGCACCCGTGAGGGCGTGGAGAAGGTAGGCAGCACGACATCTTCACTGCCAGCCACCGACCGGCAGAAAAGTCTGATTGAAGATATTCTGGCAAAGATTCCCGATGCGAACCGGATGCATGAGTATCACGATTATATCCAAAGACCAACCAGAGAAAATGCATCGGAGTTTATTACGCAGGCGTTGGAAAATAACCTTGACATCATAGCGAAAAAGAAAAATTATATGGATTATCTGGCAAACAGACCGGGAGTAGAAATCATAGGTACTCACGGTCTGTTTTCAAATGAGGGAGAACCAGTGGTGCTGTCCCGTGTGGCAGAAGAGGTGGCAAATCATCCCGGTGTGATCTGGACGAATGTCATCAGCCTGCGGAGGGAGGATGCCGAGCGGTTAGGCTATGACAGTGCCGCCCAGTGGCAGGCACTGTTGAGGAGCAGGGTGCAGTTGCTGTGTGAGAATTGTAAGATAGACAGCCGGAACCTGAAATGGTATGCGGCATTCCACAATGAATCCCATCATCCCCATGTGCATCTGGTGGTCTATTCTTCTGATCCGTCCGAGGGATACTTGACGGCAAAGGGAATTGATGCCATGCGTTCTGCATACGCACATGATATTTTCCAGCAGGAGTTTCTAAGCATCTATGAGAAGGCAACCGAACAGAGAAACCAGTTAAAAGAGCAGGCAGAAAAAAGTCTGCTTTTTTTGTTGCAGCAAATGCAGGAGGGAGTCTGTCATAATCTCAAGATTGCAGAGCAGATGCAGCTTTTATCCAGACGGTTAAAAAATACCGGAGGGAAAAAGGTATATGGATACTTGAAAGCAGATGTGAAAGCCATCGTAAATGACATTGTAGATGAACTGGAAAAGGAAGAGCGTGTGGCAGAATGCTATCAGGCATGGCAAAAAAGCAGGGAGGAGATACAGCATTACTATAAAGATTCGGAAATAGAGATGATACCGCTGTCACAGCAGAAGGAGCTAAAGAGCGTTAAAAACATGGTCATCCGTGAGGCAGTCCGTTTTGGAGAAGGGTATCTGTATCTGGAAGAAGCGGAAACGGGAATGGAACGGCTGGAAGAAGTATCCGAACAGCAGACAGAAAGCCTTGCCGCATTGCAGGGAGAGGACATGCCGGATATCCTGCCTGGACAGACGGAGATGGAGGAGCAGGAACCAGACAGGCAGGAAGAAGAGCATGGGGAATTCGTTTCTTATTTTGTCAGATGGACGGACCGGTATAAAGAAGCGAGGGAATATCTCTATGGCACGATGGAGGCAGAACCGGATGAGGAGGCAGCCCATGAGATCATGCTGGAAGAGGCAGAGCAGGGAAATGCGTATGCCATGCACGACATGGGAAAGATTTATGCACAGGGCATTGGATGTGAGGCAGACAAAGAAAAGGCAGATGTGTGGTACAAAAAAGCATTGGCGGCAATGCATTATGTAGAGCAGAAGAAAAGTAACACCTATCTGGAATACCGCATTGGAAAAATGTATCAGTACGGACTTGGTACAGACGAGAAACTGGAACAGGCAGGGGAGTGGTTTTCCAAGGCGGCAGCAAAGGAACATAAGTATGCGCTCTATTCCCTTGGCATGCTCTATCTGCAGGGGAAAGGAGTGGAGCAGGATGAGGAAACCGCATATAGTCTGCTGTTCCGTTCTTACAGCAAGGGAAATCCCTATGCGGCGTATGAACTTGGAAAACTGTATGAGACAGGATGCGGAACAGAGAAAAATCAGGAAAAGTCGGAAAATTGTTATCGTGTAGCCTTTCTAGGTTTTCTGAATCTTGAGAAAAGATCAAAGGATGATACGCTCTGGTATCGTATCGGCTGCATGTATCTGCATGGGATCGGGACAGAGGCAGACGAAACGAAAGCGGAACATTATCTGACAAAGGCATCTGATTATGGCAACACCCATGCCTCCTATCAGCTTGCCAGACTCTATATCAGACAGGAGAGCCAAAAGTTAAGCGGGGAGTCTGGGACAGCACCGGATTACGCAAAGATTGCAAAAGCGGTAAAGTGGCTGGAAGAATCAGCCGCACAGGAAAATCCGTTTGCGGATTATGCAATCGGACGGTTGTACAGGGAAGGCACACTGGTAGCAGAGGACATGGAAAAAGCAGTGTTCCACCTGAAACGTGCCGCAGATGCCAGAAACAGCTATGCACAGTATGAGCTTGGGAAAATATATCTGGAAGAGGACACTAAAAACATTCCGGCAGCCATACAGTATCTGACACTGGCTGCGAAACAGAAAAATCAATTTGCAGCATACAGGTTAGGGAAACTTTATCTTGCCGGAGAAGAACTGCCAAAGAACACGGAACTGGCACTGCATTATCTGAAGATGGCGGCAGACACCGGAAACCAGTATGCACAATATGCCCTTGGGAAAGTGTATCTGATCGGAAAGGATGTCCAGCAGGACAAGGAACTGGCATACGATTATTTTTTAAAATCCGCAGAGCAGGGAAATATTTATGCAGCGTATTTTTTAGAACACTGGAATGATATGCCACACCCCGATCTGTTCTTAATGGCAACAAGGCTCATGCGGCATCTGGAACATATCATCGAAGAGAATGTGGCTGGAAGAAAGAGTGGAGGACGCAGGCAGGGGATTGACAGAAAACTCGCACGAAAAATCCGTCAGAAGAAGATTGCACAGGGACATGCCGTGGATGACCATGAGAACATGGTACAGACACAGTGATCACAGGAGGAGTGGTAGAAATGATGAGAGGAGGTACGATTGGGAGATTTTATTTATTTTACAGAGGAACAGAAGGAGCGAGCCAATGCGGTACATATTGCGGACATCCTTCGCCGGGAGCATGAGGAAGTGGAGCGTTCCGGAAATGAATGGCGTTGGAAACGGCACAGGAGTGTGACTTTCCGGGGGAGCAGTTGGTACCGCCACAGCAGACAGGTCGGAAGTCATGCCATTGATTTTATGCAGGAGTTCTTCGGGATGTCCTACCCGGAGGCGGTGAGCTATCTGCTGGACGGAGAACAGGGACAGATTATTGAACGGGGAAAAAGGCAGGAGACAAAAAGAAAACCGGCAAGAGCCGGGAAGGGACGGCAGGCTGTAGACAAAGAACAGACAGAGGAAAGAAAAGAACCAAAAGAGCCAAAGGAACTGAAACCGCCGGAGAAAAATCCGACCATGAAGAGAGTCTATGCATATCTTCTGCAGAAACGTCATATTGACAGGGAAATCCTCTCGTACTTTGCAAAGGAAGGAACCATATATGAATCTGCGGAGCATCACAACATTGTGTTTGCCGGACTGGACAGCGAGGGGAAAATCCGGCATATCCATGTGAAGGGGAGCTATTCTGACGGCAGGAGCTTCCGGCTGAATCAGGAAGGCTCGGAAGCTGCCTACGGATTTGGATACAGGGGAAACGGGAACAGACTGTATGTGTTTGAGGCACCCATTGACCTGTTATCATTTCTGTCCCTGTATCCAGAGAACTGGCAGGGGAACAGTTATATCACCTTAAACGGTGTGGCAGAGCATGCCATGCTGCAGGCATTGAAAGACAATCCCAGACTGGATACGGTTGTGCTGTGCCTTGACCATGATCCGGCAGGCATAGAGGCGTGCGGCAGACTGGCAGAGATTCTGGTACGCAATGGATATGGTGCGGTAAAGAGGTTACAGTCAGCCTGCAAAGACTGGAATGAGGATTTAAAAGGCAGATATGGTGAGGAAACAATTCCGGCACAGGAGCATCCGAGAGTCATGGAATGCAGGGCATGGACAGAGGTGCTGAAAGAAGTGACGGAATCCATCAACATCAAGTATGCCAACAGAAGTTATATCTGCCGTTATTATCAGGATATTTATAATGAACTGAAAAAGGGCAGGGGCAGGGAACAGCTTATGGATGCCTTTGACGGACCGGGGATGCTTTTGACCGGAGTGCTTGTGCGGTGCATGGAAAAAGAGGGAATCGCACTTGGCAGGGAAACTAGTGCAGACCAGATACTGGAAAATCTGTCAAAGCGTTATCAGCCGCATAAAGACAAGGGAAACTTCAACACCCGCATCCGGCAGATGCAGGCAGCCTTTGAAGAAACACTGGAGGTGTTCGATACAAAAGACTTAGAACAAAAAGAAGATCAGGAACTGCTTGCCAGAAAATGTATGAGCCTTGCGATGGAATGCATCCGGGCTCATATTTTTGTTGCCATCGACTGCGGGGAAGAGCAGATGAAGCCGGCAAAACAGACTGTGAAGGAACAGAAAATGGAACATCAGGAGGGAGGAATGATGCTATGCAGCCAGTCGTGATGCTGGTGATCGCAGGGGTGGCAATGTTTTCCGTGATTGGAGGCGTGTCACTTCTGTCACACTATTATACATTAAACGGAATCAAGAGCAGGACTGTCGGGGACGGTCAGCATGGAACGGCGAGATTTGCCACGAAAAAGGAAATCGCAGAAACCTATGTGCAGGTGCCCTATGAACCGGAGCTGTGGCGCAGGGGTGAGAACCTGCCGGCTGCACAGGGACTGGTACTCGGCAGCATGGAGCGGGCAGGAAAACTATACGCACTGGTGGATACCGGGGATGTGCATTGCCTGATGATCGGTGCGGCAGGAGTCGGAAAGACCGCACATTTTCTGTATCCCAACATTGAATATGCCTGTGCCTGTGGAATGAGTTTCCTGACCACGGACACAAAGGGAGATTTATACCGCAACTATGCAGGCATTGCAAAAAAATACTATGGCTACCATACGGCAGTCATCGATCTCCGTAATCCGACCAGAAGCGATGGTGACAATATGCTCCATCTGGTCAACAAATACATGGATGAGTATCTTGCAGACCATACGAACCTGAGTGCCAAGGCAAAAGCGGAAAAATATGCGAAGATTACGGCAAAGACCATTATCTCCTCCGGTGGTACGGACAGTTCCAGCTATGGACAGAATGCGTTTTTCTATGATGCGGCAGAAGGCGTGCTGACGGCAGCCATCCTGCTCATTGCGGAATTCTGCCCGGATGGAAAAAGACACATCATCAGCGTGTTCAAGCTGATACAGGATTTACTTGCACCATCTAAAGTGAAAGGGAAAAACCAGTTCCAGCTACTTCTGGCAAAACTCCCGGATACCCACAAGGCGAAATGGTTTGCAGGGGCAGCCTTAAATACGGCAGAGCAGTCCATGCAGTCGGTTCTCTCCACGGCATTATCCAGACTGAATGCTTTTCTGGATTCCGAGCTGGAGCAGATACTCTGTTTTGATACCGCCATCGATGCAGAGCTTTTCTGCAAACAAAAGACGGCGGTGTTTCTGGTCATGCCGGAGGAGGACAATACCAAGTATTTTATTATTTCTCTGATCTTACAGCAGCTCTACCGGGAAATCCTCGTGGTGGCAGACGAGAACGGAGGAAAGCTGGACAACCGTGTAGTTTTCTATTGGGATGAGGTCGGAACGATTCCGAAGATTGAAAGTGCAGAGATGATGTTCTCAGCGTCCCGATCCAGAAGGGTGAGTATCGTACCCATGATTCAGTCCTTTGCCCAGCTTAATAAGAATTATGGGAAAGAGGGTGCAGAAATCATTATCGATAACTGTCAGGATACCATCTTCGGAGGGTTCGCTCCGAACTCGGAGTCAGCGGAAGTGCTGTCAAAGAGCCTGGGCAACAAAACCGTCATGTCCGGTTCCATCAGCCGGGGAAAGAATGATCCGAGCCAGTCCCTCCAGATGATCCAAAGATCGCTCATGACAGCGGATGAATTAAAGTCACTGCCAAAAGGAAACTTTATTGTATCAAAGACCGGGACTCACCCTATGCGGACAAAACTGAAACTGTTCTTAAAATGGGGCATCACATTTGAAGAACCCTATGAGATTGAAGAAAAATCTGCAAGAAAGGTAGCATACGCAGACAAGCAGGAAATTGAAGAGGAGATCATACGGAGATATATGTGCTGTATGGAAGAACCGGAGGATACACCTGTGGAAATGGCAAGGACAGGAGGCATGCAGCAGACACCGCTGACGGACACCATGAAAAAGATGCGGCAGACCTTACGGACGGAAGATTAGGAGGCAGGGTGACTAGGAAAGAAATCTATGAAACAGAGCTGCCACACAGGGCTGTGGCGGTCTATCTGTATCTGGAGACTCGTGCGGACAGGGAGAGGACATGCTATCCGGCAATCGGTACCATTGCCAGAGAGCTGCACCTGTCTGTAAGTACGGTCAAGCGTGCAATCCATGATTTGGAGTGTGCAGGATTTATACAAAAAAAGCAGAGATGGCGTGAGAACGGAGGAAAGAGCAGCCTGCTCTATGAAATCATAAAATAGGCACAAAGGGATTACTGCGCCGGTCAGGTGGACTATGGTATGGTTCACCGTGGCCTGTGCAGGGAACTTTTCACTTTAAGGGAAAGGACAGAGAAAAGAAAATACAGTTGGCGATATGAAACATCAATATTTTTTTGGAAAAAACTAAGAATTGAAGTATTATCAGATGGATCATGTGGGGGATTCATAAAGTAGTGGTATCAACATGACGATATAGAAAATGCAGGGAAGCATTGTATTTCAAAGAGTTTGAGATACAGTGCTTCTGCGCCTCAATAGTTTTTTGAAATTCCCGTGTGAGGGGGAAAGTTGATTACAAACAGAATAAATTACAGCAGTGAAAGTGACGATACAAATGCAGGAAGAGCAGAAATGTTCTTCCTGTTTTTTAACAGAACTTCAGCAGCTGGCGGGGAAAGGAGACAGTATGGCAAAGTTCTTAAATTATGAGGACCGGCTGGAGATAGAAAGCGGACTAAAGGAGCACATGACTTTCACAGAGCTTGGAGAGAAACTGGGAAGGGACAGGACTACCATCACAAAGGAGATCAGGAACTATTCCATCGAACAGGACACCGGTTATGGAAGTTACCCGCATAATACCTGCAAGTACAGAAAAGCATGTAAGAGGAAAAAAGTATGTGGGACAAATGACTGCAGGCATCCACTGGTAGCTGTCTGTAAACAGTGTGAACTCATATGCAACCGTTACTGCGAGCATTATGAAGAAGAAATATGTACCCATCGCTTTAAACCGCCATATGTATGCAACGGATGCAGTGAAGTAAAGAAGTGTACGCTGACAAAAACTGTTTACGATGCTCTGGGAGCCCAGAGGCGGGCAACGGATAAGATATCGGAATCCCGAAGCGGGATCCTTGCTACGGAAGGGGAAATCGCCAGACTCAATGAAATCCTGGTGCCGTTGGTAAAACAGGGGCAGTCTATCCATCAGATCTACCTGACACATAAGGATGAACTGATGTGCAGTGAAAAGACCCTCTACAACTACGTGGATGGATGCCTGTTTGATATCAGGAACATAGACCTGCCAAGAAAGGTAAAGTACCGTCCGAGATATAAAAAACCGGAGCTGAAAGTAGACCGTGGATGCCGTGTGGGAAGGAATTATCATGATTACGAAGTATATATGGAACAGCATCCGGACACAGCAGTGGTGCAGATGGATTCCGTGATCGGCAGCAAGGGAGGGAAAGTCCTGCTGACGATATATTTTGTAAATGTGTCACTGATGCTGGGGTTCCTGCGGGAAGCGAACACCTCAAAGTCAGTGATAGATATTTATGATGAACTGTACCACCGGCTGGGAGGGCAGGATTTTAGGAAGCTGTTTCCGGTCATCCTGACGGATAACGGAAGTGAGTTTTCCAATCCCAAGTGTATAGAGAACGGACCGGATGGAAAAGGATTTCAAAGGACGAGGATCTATTACTGCAATCCAAGTGCGCCGTACCAGAAAGCAGAGATCGAGGTGGGACATGAATTTATACGCAGGATCCTGCCGAAAGGAAGAAGCTTTGATGAACTGACGCAGGCAGACGTAGAGCTGATGATGAACCATATCAATTCCTACCGGAGAAAGAAACTGAACGGAAAAAGTCCGTATGAAGCGTTCAGCTTTTATTATGGAGAAGACCTGGCGGAGAGGCTTAGATGCCACGAGGTTGCAGCCAAAGACATCAACCTCACCGCAAGACTTCTCAAAAAGTAACCAGAAGACAGAATAAAGCACAGACCGCCGGCTGAAATAGGAACAGCAGAAGACGTGAATTATGGCTTGCAAAATTTGTAAGCCAAAACTGACGTCCGGTTTTTGTGCAAAAAAATACTCTGCCATAAGGTGATTATATCATAAAAGCAAGGGAAAAAACGGGAAAGTCATTACAAAAGTGGAAAGTCGGGTACAAAATTTGCAGGTCGCTTTCAAAATGTGAAACTCGTTTACAAAACGGGAATCTCGGATGACTATTGAACCAGTGCTTCTGCGTTTCTATAGGAGATAGTCGTTCTATGCGAAAAATAGTCATTTGATGCGGAGAATGATCGAGCGGAAGATTTGTTTGATATAATAAAGAGTGCTAGGTGAGACTTGTATGGTTTACAGGTATGAGAGCAATCAAAGACAGGAATGAAAAATATGAACATTATTATTTGTGATGACAGGATAGATGACAGAAAAAATTTGTCAGATTTGCTGTCAGGCTATGGTGAAAAAAAGAATTATGAGTTTACTATTACAGAATATGAATCCGGAGAACAGTTATGCGAAGATCAATCGGCTTTGGAAGCGTGTCAGCTATTATTTCTGGATATCAATATGCAGGGGATGGATGGGCTGAAAACAGCTATGAGGATCAAAGAAAAATACCCAAAACTTCCGGTTGTACTTGTGACGGCATACATGAATTACGCACTGGATGGATATAAGGTGAAAGCAAGCCGTTTTCTGCTGAAAGATAACCTTGCAGATACCATAGAAGAATGTATGGATGATTTGATAGCAGAAATTAATAAAAACCGTAGGATTCTCGAATTTCGTTTTGTGGAGGGAACGATAAAACTTTATGCAGATGACATCATTTATATAGAAACAGAGCTTCACAAAAATGTATTTTATACAGAAAAAGGGACATTTCAGATTTATAAAAAACTGGATGAACTGGAAAACGAATTAAAGAATATGGGATTTGTGCGGGCGCATTTAAGTTTTCTTGTAAATATGAAATACATTACCCAAATCAGCAGTTATGTGATGACACTTACGACAGGAAAAAAGATTCCGGTTCCCAAGGCACGATATGCACAGGTAAAGAGGGAATATATGCTGTATAAGGGAGAAGAATAACATGACATTCTGGGTATTGACATTTATTGCGGAAATGCTGGAAGTAAAAGGAACGCTATACTTTTTTGATACTTTTATGGAAAAAAGAGATGGCGGATATAGGAACAGATATAGATTTTTTGTTTATTGCGGAGTGCTTTATCTGGTAGCAGTCACAGGGGCATGGATCGGAATGTTAAAATGTATCCCGATTATACTGGTTATGTCTTTCCTGAATCTGGCTTATTATGAAGTTTCCTTCCGGCAGAGTTTTTTGTTTTCAATCATCAACTATACAATGCTTGTATTGATTGATTATGTGACTGTTTTGCTGGGAAGAGGAGGTTCAATCCAAGAAAAATGGTTTTTACAGGCACTGATATCAAAGACGGTTTTTATCATTCTGATGTTGTTTATCAGAAGATTTAGCAAGACAAGAAAAAGCTGCGGTCTGATTACAGGAAAAGAATGGTTACAGTTTTTCTGTGTTCCTGTATTTACGGTGGTCGGTTTCATTCTTATGTTTTATTCAGAAAACGATGATATGCAGAATGTATTTTTATTTCTTTCGGTGGGACTGGTTGCGATTAACCTTATCCTTATGGAGTTCATGCAGAATACCATTGAAAAAGAAGAGAGAATAAAAATTGCGGTACTTACGGAACAAAATCAGAAAAATCGTATTGCAGATTATCAGGACCGGGAAGAAATCTATGAGCGTCAGCGAAGAAAAATGCACGATTATAAAAATCAGCTTTCCACGATCCAGACATTGATAAAGAATGGACACACAGATGAGGCACTTTCATTTACGCAGAAGCTGACAGAGAGCATAGCTGTCGAGATGTCGGCAATCAACACAAATCATCCAAAGGTGGTCAATGCTGTTTTAAACCAGAAGTACCGCAGCATGCAGGAGAAACACATAGCGGTTATCCTGAAAGTAGGGGATCTGCAGGAGATCTGTCTGGAGGAGGAAGAGATTGTGATTCTGCTCTCTAATTTATTGGATAATGCAATCCGGGAGAGTGAAAAGGTACTGAAAAATACCGGAAAAGCGGTCATTCATCTGAAATTAGAGTGCGAAGATCATAAACTGATATTTGCGGTGAGAAATCCGGTGACAGAAAAGGTGGAAATTGAAAATGATACGATAAAGAGCAAAAGAGGGGATCATCACGGCATTGGATTGTTAAATGTAAAAGCAGTTGTGGATAAATATGGCGGTGATATGGTGCTTTCCTGCGATGAAAATGAATTTAAGGCAGTGGTCATCTTGTAAAGAGATGGTCTTTGTATGCGTAATATGGTCGTTTGATGATATGGGACTAGGAGAACAGGTTATTTTATCCGATAAAGAAAGCAAAGGAGGTTACTATGAGTAATACAATTAATGTGAACTATATGACACGGGCTTACAATCAGTACCAACAGAAAAATGCGGCTAAAGATCAGGAGAAGGAAGATACAAGGTTTGCGGATAGTGTAAGAGAAAAGAGCGAAGCTAGTGGAAGTATAGTGGGCAATTCAAAAATAGGTTCTGTGTCTGCTAAAGATATGACGATGGTGGAATACAAGCAGTACATTTACAATAAAATATCTCAAATTCCAATGCACCCCACAAGAGCAGGCGAGTCAATATCTGTTACAATTTCAGAGGCGGGTTTTGAAGCAATGAAGAATGATCCAGAGTATGAAGCATGGGTATTAAATGATTTGCAAGTGGGTTGGTCACAACCAGATAAATGGTCCGGTATATGCGGAGGAGCGTTTTCTACAATATATTATGGAGCATCAAAAGAAGAATGTCATGCTGAGATGTGGAGTGCTGGTTATAACAATGGGAATGGTGGGAAGATTTTTAATGATAAGTCAAAAAATAGTTTTTGGGAGCGCAGAATAGAAAATAAAAAGAGAATAGAAAATCAGGTAAAGAAACAACAGGAAAAAAAGCGGATTCAGAAAAAACAAGCGGAAAGAACAGCTTATGAAGAATATGCGCAAAATAAAAGGTTATCCGCTCAGGATGCCAGAACTCGATTGGTGGCTGAGAGTAGTTCGTCTGCTAAGACTGTCACAATAAGTCAGGCAGTAGCTTCTTATGAGGCAAATTTTACAATGGCAGTAAGCGTATCGAACAAAACCCAATAGCCTGCAAATAAAAAATCAAGGCTAAATAGAAAGGAGAGATGCAGTATGGGAATTAATGGAGTATCATCGTATGCCAATACATACACATACGGAAATGTAAAAAATGAAAATGTAAAGCCATCAAAGAATAGTGAAAAGAATTATTATGCAGGATACACTATGAATTCAGCCAATAAGTTTAAAAATGTATCAGACTATTCAAAGTATTTGACTAACAAGTATAAATGTTTGACTCCATGCAAAAATGCTTCTGTATTGATTGACGGAAGTGTAATGCAAAAGGCATGTGGAGATGAAAAAACTGCGAAATGGCTTGAGGAAAATTTAGCAATTATGCCAGATGTTATACGAAATGCACAGAAGGCGGCAATAAGTCATGGTAGTAAACTGATATCAGTGGAGTTTAAGTTTACGAATAATGGAACCGAAATGACAACCTGTGGCATTTTTGGAGAGACTGGTACGGATTCAGAAATTGACAAATGGCTGGAGAGAATGAAAGAGGATAAAGAAAAAGAAGATAAAAAAACAGAAAATATGATTGCTATAGAAGCGACAACTAAAAATAAGGTAGGTTTTGATACATATGCATAGTATCAATTTCTATAATTTTGAAGAAAGAAAAGATTACAAACAAGGTATTGAAGGTAGTGGAGAGAATTGCCCGGAATGAAGTGGAAAAAACAGTTCTTGGCAGGACGGCAGAGTGTTCAGCGATTTATCACCAGCCGAAAAGACCGAAGAAAAGGGAAAACTAGGTCAGAATAATGAAATATTTTGTGGAGTGTTGCGGTTGTGATTATCGTAATGGCAAAACAAAAGGAGTTAATATGGGATTAGGCGTTGAAAATTCAGTTAAATCCGGGCGGGAATCTGACCTATCAGGATTACGCAAGCGATATCTGGGAAATTTTAGCATATAACCGGACACAGCACAAAGATATTATGTCTGAGTT
>CDZI01040275.1_pt1 | contig 14830 bp, 16 predicted proteins | sample 554811 | NCBI WGS metagenome assembly CDZI01 (sample SAMEA3182110, study PRJEB8094) | gut metagenome | biome: human; feature: gut; material: Stool; isolation source: human stools | place: Canada | collected 2013-04-23
TTGGCTCCCGGATAATTGCTGACAAGATACTTGTGCAACGCTTCCGGTCGGGACTTTGGCTGAATCGCTTCAGAACACTGTGCTCTGACAAAATTGCAACCGACCAACTTTTCAAGTGGACATCAATTCCTACGTAAATATTTTGTCCACTAAAATCTAATTTGTTACTTTGTACACACTTCATAAGCTATATCGTTATTGGTTAATATTGTTTTTCTCTTATATACAAAGTTAACTATAATGGTATAGCTTTTTTAGTGCTATCTTATGTTATCCGTCACTTCCGATTTTAAACATAGGAACTGTTTTATGTATTTCTTTTTCCACACAAAAGTAGATCATTCTTTGTTTTCTTGCAAATCGGCAGAGAGTAATGTCCCTCAACTCCTATCCAAAGCTATTTAGAAGTATACATTGTATAACGCGATGACTTCCATTTCTCCAAATGCTGGTAGGATGTCGGAATTTGCGTATCTTTGCAACATGAAAACGTATAGACCTGAGGCATGGTTGCCTACAACAAAAAAAGAGGTAGAAGCGCGTGGCTGGGACTACTTGGATGTGATCCTGTTCAGCGGTGACGCGTATGTGGATCATCCGTCGTTTGGTGCTGCCGTTATCGGACGGACATTGGAAGCAATGGGACTACGGGTGGCGATCGTCCCGCAACCCGATTGGCGGGGGGATTTCCGCGACTTCAAGAAGCTGGGAGCGCCCCGTTTGTTCTTCGGCGTTTCGGCCGGAGCGATGGATTCGATGATCAATCACTATACCGCCAACAAGCGGTTGCGCAGCGATGATGCTTACACGCCCGACCGTCGTGCAGGTATGCGGCCCGACTATCCCAGCATTGTTTACACCAAGATTCTGAAGGAACTCTACCCCGACGTGCCAGTCGTATTGGGCGGTATCGAAGCCTCCATGCGCCGCCTGACGCACTACGATTACTGGCAAGACCAGTTGCGGCCGGGCATCCTCATCGACAGTCCGGCAGACTTGCTGATCTATGGCATGGGAGAAAAACCGATACAGGAGCTGGTACGCCGTCTGCAGACAGGAACACCCTTTCACGAGATTCATGACATTCCACAGACTGTCTATCTCTCTGCCAAGGTTCAACCAGAAGCAGATGATATCCTTCTCTTTTCCCACGAAGAATGTCTGAAAGACAAACTCAAGCAGGCCAAAAACTTCCGTCATATTGAAGAAGAATCGAATAAACAGTATGCCCAACGCATCCTGCAGCGATGCGGCGGGCAGACCCTTGTCGTCAATCCACCCTTCCCGCCTATGACAGAAGCCGAGATCGACGCCAGCTTCAACCTGCCCTATACCCGCCTGCCCCATCCGAAGTACAAGGGCAAAGTGATCCCAGCCTTCGAGATGATCAAGTTTTCGGTCAATATCCATCGCGGATGCTTTGGCGGTTGTGCCTTTTGTACCATCTCCGCCCATCAGGGGAAATTCATCGCCTCCCGAAGTAAAGAATCCATCCTGAAAGAAGTCAAGGCGATCACCGAGATGCCGGACTTCAAAGGCTATTTGAGTGATTTGGGCGGACCCTCTGCCAATATGTACCGCATGAAAGGGCTGAATCCGGAGATCTGCGCCAAATGCAAGAAGCCGTCGTGTATCTCGCCCGTAGTCTGTAAGAACCTGCATGCAGACCATACTCCCCTTCTGGAACTATATAAAGAAGTAGATAAGATTCCAGGAATCAAGAAATCTTTCATCGGAAGCGGAGTGCGCTACGACCTGCTCCTCCATCGTTATGATAATGATGCCCTCAATCAGTCGGCACATAAGTATGTGGAGGAGTTGATAGCCCGTCACGTTTCGGGCCGTTTGAAAGTCGCCCCCGAACATACACAAGACGAAGTACTGAAACAGATGCGCAAGCCCTCATTCAAGCTCTTCGAACAATTCAAGAAGATCTTCGACCGGGTGAACAAGCAGCACGGACTGAACCAGCAACTCATCCCATACTTCATTTCCAGTCATCCGGGCTGCACCGAACTCGATATGGCAGAGTTGGCTGTTATCACGAAAGGTCTCCACTTCCAGTTGGAACAGGTACAAGACTTCACTCCTACACCCATGACCTTGGCTACCGAGATGTATTACACAGGCTACCATCCTTATACCCTGGAGAAAGTCTATACGGCACGGACTAAAGAGCAGAAGTTAGCTCAGCGTCAATTCTTCTTTTGGTATAAACCGGAGTATCGGCAACAGATCATGAAGGAATTACAAAAGATGAAACGGCGAGACCTGATCGATAAGCTCTTCAGAAGGAATATAAAAGACATTTGAAAACGAGTCAACAACAATAAAAACAGACAATATATGGAAATCAAAGCAAGATTCGACCATTTCAACATCAATGTATTGGACTTACAACGTAGTATCGCTTTTTATGAGAAAGCATTAGGTCTGAAAGAACACCATCGTAAAGAAGCTTCGGATGGTTCCTTTATCTTAGTCTATCTGGCAGACGACCAAGAAAACTTCCTTTTAGAACTGACTTGGCTACGAGACCGTCAGGAAGCCTATGAATTGGGCGACAACGAAAGCCACTTATGTTTCCGAGTAGCTGGAGATTACGATGCTGTCCGTGCTTATCATAAAGAGATGGGATGTGTATGCTTCGAGAATGAAGCCATGGGACTTTACTTCATCAACGACCCAGATGACTATTGGATTGAAGTTCTCCCGATGAAATAAAGATCATACAAAAACGAAGAAGTCCGCTGGTTATTCGTTCCAACGGACTTTTTTATTCCTATTCTACTTCATCCGGCCAAGGTACTACTTTCCCCGTCGCTTTGAAAGCCGGACGCTGTGCATCAACCGACCGCAGATACGTTCCCAAATCAGCCGACAAACGTTTCACTATATCCGGATGCGAAGCCGCCACATCATGCTTCTCGCTGATGTCTTCCGGAATGTTATACAGTTCTTTCTTTCCTGTCTCATAGAAATAAATCAATTTCCAATCTCCTTGACGAATAGTACAAGTAGCCGCGATGCCTGGTCCATGTTCACCTGCCCAAATATTCGGGAAATTCCAGTACAAGCTACGTCCTTCCGAAGGATCACCCGTTTGCTTCAACAACGGCACAAAACTGACGCCATCAATCGGCTGCGGTGTCTGATAGTCTGTAATACCTGCCATCTCGAGGATTGTCGGGTAATAATCTTCAATCATCAGGTACTTATCGCATCGAGTTCCAGACTTTACGACTTTCGGCCAAGCCACAATCATCGGTTCACGAATTCCTCCTTCATAAGCAGAACCTTTCCCCGCTGTCAATGGATAGTTTTGGGTAAACAAAGGCTCGTCCCGCCAACCAGATCCACTGGCATAGCCACCATTATCACCCATAAACAGAATGATCGTGTTATCAGCCTCGCCATTCTTCTCTAACCAATCCATGATGTCACCCAGGCTTTTGTCCATTCCTTCAATCAAAGAAGCATAAGCCGCTTCTTTATCCGACAACCCTTTTTGCTTGTACTTTTCATAGTACCGCATATCCTTGTCAATCGGGATATGGATTGCATAATGCGACATATACAAATAGAACGGCTGATTATAAGCCTTCGCTTTATCAAGAGCCTTCAATGCCTCTTGAGTCAAGGCTTCCGTAGCGAAAGTTCCAGTCTGCCAATAATGCTCCAATCCCGGTATTGCCATCAATGAAGTAGGATTTCCTTTCTCGTCATGACCATAATTCCGTTCACTCAAATAAGTAGCCAAACCACCGGCTGCATGGCCACAGATATTGGTTTCAAAGCCGAAATGACAAGGATTTTCGCCCGGCGTGTCAATAGCTCCCCAGTGCGCCTTTCCACAATGAATCGTATGATAACCATTCTCCCTCAATAACTCAACGAAAGAAGTCCCGACAAAAGTATGTTCTGTCCCTGGCACCTGCGCAATCCCATTAATATTCCATACGGGAAGATTCAATACATCTGTTTCTCCATCTGTACTCTTGTCCTTCTCCAAAGTCCAGTTAGTGACCCGATGCCGGGCAGCATTACAACCTGTCATCAAACTACACCGAGTAGGCGAACTAATGCTACAAGCATAAGCCTGCGTAAACATCATTCCCTGTCGGGCCAGCCGCTCCATATTCGGAGTTTCATACCGTTCGTTGTACATAGTCTTCTGATTCCAAAACGGAAGTGACGTATCCTGCCATCCCATGTCATCCACCAAGAAAAGAATGATGTTCGGTTTCTTTTCTTGCTCTTGAGCCATTCCATTCACTATTGGCAGCATCGCCAACGAAAATAAAAGAGTCTTCTTCATCGTCATTTATCTTTTGCATTAACTAGTGGACAAATATACGGAATTATTTTTATCCACTAACCAACATTCTTCCCCTGGGAAGAAATTTCTTGCACGTATGAATAAAACCCCGTATCTTTGCAGTCGAGTGCTTGATAAACCTCGTTAAAAACAAGAATATATGCAAAGAACAACAGTTAGTGTGCCCTTCATGTTATTGGGCATTCTTTTTAATGTCTGCCTAGTTGCAGCTAATCTTTTAGAGACAAAAGTAATTCAATTCGCAGGAGTTACAGCGACTGCCGGTCTGATTGTCTTTCCCGTATCTTATATTATCAACGATTGTATTGCAGAAGTCTGGGGATTTAAGAAAGCCCGCTTGATTATTTGGAGTGGTTTTGCTTCCAATTTTTTGGTTATTGCTTTCGCACAAATTGCAACAGCTTTACCTGCAGCTCCATATTGGAATGGCGAAGAAGCTTTCAATTTCGTATTTGGTTTAGCTCCTCGTATTGCGATAGCCAGTTTACTTGCCTTTTTGGTAGGTTCTTTTCTTAATGCCTACGTAATGAGTAAAATGAAATTGGCATCTCAAGGGAAAAACTTCTCTTTACGAGCCGTTCTTTCTACTTTAGTGGGAGAAAGTGCAGATTCATTAATTTTCTTTCCCATCGCATTTGGAGGATTAATACCTGGGAATGAGTTATTGATCATGATTATGACTCAAGCCGTATTAAAATCTTTATACGAAGTTATCATTCTCCCTATTACTATCTGTATCGTCCGCTACATTAAGAAAGTAGATGGTAGTGATGTATTTGATGAACATACTTCTTATAATGTATTAAAAGTAAATGATCTTTAAGAGAAATCGTCAAGTTTCCTCTTTTTGAGCAATCGAGGAATCTCCTTGAGGAACAAAGGATTCATCAATTATTTATCAAGCATCAATAAAAAAGTAGAACAAATATTTGCTTATTCAAATAAAATGCGTACCTTTGCAACGCATTTGACAAGGATGGTCAGGTAGCTCAGCTGGATAGAGCAACAGCCTTCTAAGCTGTGGGTCCTGGGTTCGAATCCCAGCCCGATCACGCCAAACGGAAGAATTTAAGTTACTGACAATTAGCTTATTTTCTTCCGTTTTTCTTTCAAGAAAATCTCCGTAAATAGATTAAAAAAAAGGATATTTTGTCCAGTTTTGGACATTTCCGCGTATCCTTTGCGTATCCTAAAATTTTTAATCTTTATGGCGACTCTAAAATTAACAATCTTCAAAGCGAAAGTTCTCAAAGATGGCAGACACAAAATAAGAGTAGCCCTTTGCCATAAACATGAGACTTCGTACATCATCACCCGATTTATCATTGACTCGGAAGCTCAGTTCAAAAACGGACAGGTTGTGAAACGACCTGATGCAGCTGTCATGAATAAAAAGCTAAGAAATCTGCTCAATGAATATCAAGAAAAGCTTGATGCTATCAAACACCCCAACCTATATGACTGTAGGCAACTGCGGGAAATACTTGTCAACGGAATGCGAGAAGAAGAATCTGCCACATTCCAAACCGTCAGTTTGGAATATGTCAAAGAGCTCGAAGAGGCCGGTAGCATTGGATACTCTAAAATGATTGAAAGGAACAACCGTTATTTCTCCGAGTTTGTCAAGGGCAAAATCCTTCTTGCGGATATTACTCCCGAACTGATTGAAGGTTATTCCAGATTCTTACGGATCAAGAAGGGTATTGGAGATACTACAAACAGTATGTTAATGCGGCAAACTAAAACAATCATTAATAAAGGTATCAAAAGAAGGATCGTCAAGTATGAAGTCCACCCTTTCATCAACTTCAAAATTCCGTCATCCCCTGTCAGGGAAATTGACATCTCACTGGAGTCATTCAACAAGATCAGAATGGCGCAACCAACAGAAAAGAAATTCAGAGTTGCCCATGATCTGTTTTGTCTGTCTTTCTACCTTGGTGGAATCAATCTGGTAGATTTACTTTCCATTGATTTCAGGAATATAGAAGTTCTGGAATATGTGCGGAAGAAAACAAGAACAACAACACAGGGGAAAAATACGATCTCCTTTACTATTCCTGAAGCCGCAAAAGAAATCATCAAGAAATGGATGAACAGAAATACCGGAAAACTTGACTTCGGATATAAATTTTCATACCCAAACTTTTCCAGGTATCTTACACGATCTTTGGCTTCGCTTGCCAAAAGACTTGGAATAACGGAGAAAGTCGTTTACTATTCTGCCCGCAAATCGTTTGCACAATATGCCAGTGAAATAGGTATTCCTGATGGGATCATAGACTATTGCCTCGGGCACTCAGACAAATCCAAGGGGATTATCCGATATTACACAAAAGTCAGACAAAAGCAGGCAGACATGGCTATAACTCGTGTGATTGACTATGTGAACAATCCGGAAAAGTACAAAGATTGTATCGAGCTTAAACAGGATGTGATGATGAGATGGGGATAAGTAAACCTGTGGAATAATTAAGTTATCTAAGCCGTCCCAGCTTGTCAGTTAGGACGGCTATTTTATCTACCACACCCTCCAATATCCCCCAATTCCAACATAAGGAGACAATCCATTTCGTCCTATCCCATAACCAGCTATCACCCCAATCCCCCATCTTTTCGACTTCTCCCGGATGATGATCTTCTCGGGATATACCCATACACTATCCAATGACGGTTTATAGCCGGAAACCCAAGCATGATAGTTTTCTGTTTGGTATTCCTTCTGCGTTATAGGAACAGGGATATAAACTGTATCGTGGATCGTGTCACCAGCCAAGGTTATATAGACAGGGAACAGTTCCGGTATTTCCTGTACGACAGTCTCAATCACGGGATAAGGAATACTGTCGCGAATCGTATCACGGATGCGGACGGTATCAGCTACAGGCGTGGAACCCCATGTCCTCCGTCGCCCATAACCGTAACCAATTACGGAACATATTGCTGCTGTCAATAAAATTATCAATACTATTTTCCAAGGTTTCATCTCAATTCAGATAAAAGTCTATATCCGTATTTGGATTCCGCCCGGGTATGAAAAAGGCGGTACGCCCTTGACTTTCGTGGGAAGTACCGCCTTTGTATTATGAATAGAGAATTATCAATCCATACTTGTCGGCACGTAATCGTTCAATGCTCTTTCTTGTGATATATATCCTAACTCCTTACACTTATCCAAGAGGATTGTGGCCAACTTGAAATAATCCGTAGGAGTTTCCGACCACTCCGATAATACCTCTATCATATTTTGCATATCTTTTGTCTCTGACATACGAGAATCAGCTCCTCTCACTCCATATGTCAATCCAGACAGTTCTTTATGGGTAAGTAGTATACAGACCAATTCACGAATAACACGGCTTATATCTTCACCCTTTGGTAAAAATGAACCTAAGAATTTTTGGATATTACCATAATACAATTCGTGAGAGAGTTTAGGGTTTTGTTCCGAAATACCTAATATTTCTCTAATTGTTTCCGAATTTTGAACTTCCCCAAACAAATTCTTTTCTGAGTTATTGTTTGCTTCGATGATTTTATCGGCTACGCTGATTAAATCGTCTAATGATTTCTTTGATAATTCCATTGTATATTCTATTGATTATATTATATGACCTTTCTTTCTAAAGCCGATTTCATCTCATCAATAGCAACTGTCAATGAACGTTTTGATATAGGATCAAACAAAATATTTTTAGTTGCTATTTCAGTAGTAATGAGCATCTCCTCTTTATTAAACCTTGCGAATTGCTGATTTTTCATTTTCCCTTTAGGTAGTAACTCCAAATATACACCATATATGATAGATGGCGAAACATGTAGTTTTTGGGCTAATGACTTTACATTTGCCGGAAATGATACGACTTTCCCAAGCTTTTCTTGAATTGTCGGATTGATCAGAATATCCAATGCAAATTGGTCCGCCTTTTGTTCGTTTAAAAGCAAATCGGGCATATTTGGAGTTGAAAAGTGGTAGCTTAAAGTCTCTATTATATCAAAATCATTAACAACATGGTAAAGCTCATGAAGCAAACTAAGCCATAATTTATAGTACTTCTTGCCCATATCGGTTACGATAATGCAAGGTTTGCCATTTAGAATGAGAGTAGCTCCATGTGCATTTGTTCCTGTGGCATAAGATTGTGTCAACACAGTAATTCCTATCTGGTACAATACAAGAACAAATCTGTAATAACCATTCTTTTCATCCTCCGTAAACTCTGCCGACCGGCGAAGCAACTGCAAAAGTAAATCCCTGTCAAATTCATTCGGATTCCCTATTTTCAGGAATGATTGAATAGCACACTTTAGCCAAAAAGAAGTCATTTTGGATTCTTTCTCTTCCAGAACCTTTCTTTTCGATTTGCTGAAAAGGGTAGGCATCAACGACGTATCGTCATATTCGTAAATGGAGTTTATACCAAGAAAGCTACAAATATACTTTTCATACTCTTCCACTTTTGCCTTTGGTATGATTCCTAACTTTTTCAATGCAACCAAATCAAAGTTCTTGGATATATAAGAAAGCCTTTCAAGCCTTTCAAACCCATCCTCTTCCGTATCCTTTCCGTTACAATATACTGAAACAAAATCACCCTCAGAAAGCCCTAATAATTTCATCAAACGGATTGCCTGCATGAATTTTAAATCAACAGCTTCTCCATCCAAGAATTTGCGTAAAGTGTCATTGTTTACTTTTATTTCATCAGCCAAAGCATTGACTGAAATATCATTTTCCGACATGAAGTCCAATAACAATTCACGCAATGGCTTGATTGCAGATGTTTCTTTATTCCTTCTTACAATATACATACCATCGCCATTTTTCGGCAAAAATATATGATATTATGAGAAATTGCAAATTTTCGCCGCCATTTTTGGCGACAAAAAAAACAATACTTCCCGCAATGTCAAAGAACGCTTCTCAGATCTCTTTCCGATCAAATATTCTTATATTCCTCTTCCGCATCGAAGCAAGGGCACATCTTGGTCCATTCGTTAGGCGTGATCTTCCCGTCACCGTTCAGATCAGGCGATAGGTCACGGTGGCCACAGATACGGCTGTCAGGGAACTGCGCTACCAGTTTAAGCAATAATTCCACGATGGCACTCCGTTGAGCTTCCGTCCGGGTATCGTCAGGTTTACCGTCGGCATCCAAACCACCCTCGTAGCAGATACCAATCGAATTTTTATTGTACCCTGTCACGTGGGCCGGAATAAGTTCCAGCGGGCGCATCGGTACGACCTCGCCGTTCTTACGGATATAGAAATTATACCCGGCAGAATTAAATCCACGGGCCTTGTGGTCACGTTCCAACTGTTCCGGCGTGTAATCCTTATCGACACGGGTCGCCGAGCAGTGGATCACGATCAAATTTATTTTGCGATTAATCTTTCTCATTTTCTCTCCTCCTCCTTTTCCTTCTTGATTAATTTAATCAGTTCCTCTGCATCCTTCTCATGGGCACAACTTATAATTCTGGCAATCATATCAACGACTTCACCTGCTTGGCTACGTTTCTTTTTGCTGTTCTCAATAACAGAACGGAATTCGATAAGTAATACCCCCAGCGTAGCTAATATGGCACAGTAAGGGATGGCATACCATGTGAAGCATAGACCTAATACGTCTATTAAGACAGCAAAAACCAGTACACGCAAATAGTCAATAATCTTTGTTACCGTTTTCCGTAGTGAACGACTACTTATCGGTTCTTTATTCACTCTTGCGGCATCTATTCCGGTCCACATATCAATAAACGAGGCAATAATAATCAGGATGCAACATATAAAAATGATTGTTGTTCCATGGTGTATGTCTTGAGTGACATTCAGGTGTAGTACTTGCTCCATGCTTCTTCTCTAATGAGGGGCGGCCTGTCACACCGCCCAATTGATAACCTAAAACTTAATCCAAATGAATTGCATCTTCTTTCGGCTTGAATAATTCCCAAACAACTTTAACCAGATCATAGAATCCACATCCGGATAATCCGGCTGCAACTCCATATACCAATGTCTGCCACCAGATAAGTCCAGCCAGCGGTTCAGAGATTTTCAATACCCATGCCAGCATACAGACAATAATTCCCACGCCAACAGAAATACCAATCTTTGCGATTTTGCTTCCATCGATAGCCGGGATCAGCTTGAAGATCTGTGTCACTACGGATGAAATGACAGCGACGATACCTGTAAATGAGGAAAGATCAAGAATAATTTGAGTTCCCTCATTACTTACTTCTGTTTGTGCAAATACACCACACACAAAGAGCATCAGCATGCTCATAACCAAAACAATCTTTTTCATAACCTAAACATTTTAACTGTTAAACAAAAATATAAATTCAAAAATGCAACAATCTCCAACCTTCGGTTAGGCATTGTTGAACATAGCTTACTGCCGGTAGATAGAACTTTTCCAGTTCCTCTACGGAGGGTTAAAGCGTTAAAGAGTTAAAGGGTTTATAAAGCAGCGAACGCCCGCACCCGATTGTCGTTGCCCTTAGGGTCGTTGCCCACGCCCCCATCAGACCAAGTCAGTTTCCAAGCGCTGCCGGAATCGTACTGCGTGGAAGTCCAATGATAATCGTACGTTGCTATAGCCGTACCTCCGATCAAAGACATACAAGCGTCTATCTCGGCTTTGTTGTTATATGCTTCTTGCCATTCGCCACATGAGCCCAAATAGCCTTTTTTGCCATTCTTGAAAGAGAAGTTTTGACACCAGCCGGCAGCATAATCTGTTCCAGCCCCGTATTTCGACACGATGGCGGAGGAATTGCTTACGCCTTTGTAATCCTTTTTTGCGGTAGAATTGCTGGTTGTTGTCGTTACGCCCGGTACAGCATAGCGATGTCCGTTCTTACTCCACTTGAATTTGTAGCTATATTGTGTAGGAGCGATAACGAATTTGCAGTTACCAGACAATACGGCTACTCCGACAGCCTTACTGTTATTGCTTGTGCTCCATTCGGAACGCTTTACCAGGTTTCCGTCGGTGTCAAGGATAAAGATACCCCGCTTTTTTTCAAGATAGGTCATAGTTACCGAGCGTGATACCCGATTCGCCGTGAACTGCCGCTGGGCAGGTGTTGTAAAGCCTGATTTTTCATTTACCGACACGGTATAGCTTGTACCGAAAGGAATCTTTACAGAAATGGGAATTCCTGCATAGGTGTGTTGCTCGTTATTTATCGTTACTTGTTGCCCATTACATGAAACAGAGTTATCTGTATTTACAGTTACCGTTACTACTTCCGTCTGATACAGTCCACTCTTTTCAGCCAGACCGCCGTTATGAGTGAACACTATATTGTCAGGCTTTTTATATCCTTCCACTTCGGGGAATGTAATAGTAATAACTTTACCTGTTGGTATTCCTATTGTTTCTCCATCACCTATTGTAACTCCATCACTTCCTTCCCAACTTACATTAGCTCTTACTGAGGCTAAATCAGCTTTATCTGACTGATTACTGTTAATGTGAAGTAATAAACCACTTGCTACATAGTTTGCGGTAACAGTCTTATTTGGTTCAGAAGCTACAAATTCCTCATCTATAGGCTTTGAATATTGGTCTATTTCCGGGAAAGATACAGCAATATTCTTTCCATAAGGCACTTTCACAGATGCCCCATTTGCAGCAGTTTGAACTACACTATCATAAGTAATGGTAGCTTTATTATCTGCGAAATCCACACCCGTTACGTTCACCGTCAGGACACAGGTGTTATATACCACCGACACATCCTTGCTTGCAGTCTCAGCCGTCAACTGCTGTGCTGACGGAGTTTGGTAATACTGTATATCCGAAGCTGTCACTGTATAGCTTTTACCAAGGGGGACTTTCACAGATCCTCCGCTTGATATAATTTTCTGAACACTGTCGTAGGCAACAGTTATCTGAGACCCTGCCACGTCTGTATGTTCGCTTTGGTTTGTTGTTGCATTAACTGTCACCAAGCAAGCATTATACACGAACGATAGGTTTCGTTCGCCCTGTGTCGCCGTTTCAAATGTCTGTTCTGCCGGTGTCGCATACCCTTCAACCTCTCCAACAGTTACACGCACGTTGATAAGCGGGGATATGTTAACCTTGATTTCCGAACCCTGCCATGTTCCGTCATACAGTGATTGCATTGTCCCTGTATCAACCACTGATATTGTCGCCCCGATAAGGGAATTATCAGGCTGTGGCTGGTTGCTGGAGATTGTTATAGACAGGACATGCGGGGGATGTGATTCTGATTTACCGAACTTACCATTACCGGTGCCGAGCGCATTGAGCGGTGTAGAACCGAGTACTAGGGCGTTCAGCAGGATATAATTCAGTTTCATGATTCCGCCTCCCTGATTGTTCCCATCGTTACCTCTGTCTCACTCACAATCTTAATGTGCATGGGATAGACCACATGACCGAAAGACTGGTCTATAAACTGCCCTGTCCTTTCCAACCAAGGGGGCAAGGCGCATGGGACAAATGTCCCGGCGTCTGAACTCCGCTGCGAGATGTGGAAGTAACCTCCTCCTTTTCGCTCTAGGTGCAATGAGTAGTCGTTATTTACCGTCTCTTCAGCTACCCATTCTTTCCCTTGCTGGGAAAACTGTAATTCTCTTTGTGCCATAATTCTTACTTATTTATTTAACCACCAAATACTTCAACAATAATTCCGCATTACCAGCAGACATGCCAATGACCATGTCGGGAAATACGTCACGGGGGATGCAGGGATCGGGGAACTTGCCTTCGTACTCTTCGTTATAGAGCTTGTTCTGCATCGGGATGAACTGCTTCTTCCATTCGATCACACCCGGATCGTCTTCTTGGAATTTCATCGGATCTACGGATTCCGGCTTGGTGCCGTTCTTCAGTTCCTCCGCCTTCTTCTGGATCTCTTCCACGATCGAAGAGATTTCTGATTTAGTCGTAAGGACCTTGTACAGGTCTTCGCCTTTCATCTTCGGCAGGCGGATTTCGCCCCCGAAGATGCTGTTGATGATTACGATCTCGCCTTTTTTCATGCCGTTGCCTCCTGTGCTTTAGCGGTGACATCGGAATTAAGCTGCACCAACAGGGTGGCTGCATCCATGAAGTACGACATGCGTGACTGGTTGGCGATCGATAGGTTGGTCTGCGAGTAGTCGCCGATGTACTCTTCGCCGCTCTTGGTGTAGACCTGCCCGTAGAAGGTGTTGCCGGATGTGCCGACGGTTGCCTGTCCGCGCATGACTAATGTTTCACTCTCGATGACTGTGTCGAACGTGTTGCGTCCGTTGCTGAAAACTGTTTTTGGTTCCATGATTCAATCGTTTTTAAATGGTTGTAAAATGAGGTTGAAATTACATAGGTATATCGCCGCGGCGATATAGGCATATCTCGGCGGAGATATAGTAGTATCTCGGAAGAGATATACCTATGTGCCGGAGGCGGTGCCGCTACTGGTTCGATGGCGGTGTGTAGCGTTCGTACTGCACGCCGGTGTCCTGCATGTCGCGCAGCCTCTTACCCAGATAGTACTGGATGCTCGGCTTGCGCATCATGGTGGCGGCATCGTAGGTCTCGGGCGTGTCGGCACCGGTGCTTCGGATGTTGATGCGGAACGAGCCAAGGTCACCACAATCCACCGAACGCCCTTCCTTCAGGTGGCGCACGAGGCAGTTGATCAGGCGGTCCATGCAGTTCTTGATGTCGCCTGAGGTGAGCGACGACTGTTCAGCCACTTCCTCACAGAGCGAATCGAACGACACGCGTCCTAGGTTGATCACTTGCGGATAATAGAGCTTCGCTCCTTCCAAAGCTTCCTTCGACATGTCCTTCCGCTGGACTAGCTTGTAACGTAACATAATGGTCTCCTTCCTTTTTTAAAGGGTTGTTTATTATTTATAAACCAATACTAATTGTATATCAATAATAAATTCTTGGCCTATACCCGACCTTATCGGTAGCGTACAATACTGTGTGCGTGTAAAGTTGACTTCTGGAGGCAATTCTATCTTATAAGTAGGGCAGTCCTGCCAGTCGTTTCTGTCTCTCCATTTGCATCGGATATAACTTCTTGACGTGTCAATTTCCCGACTATCGTTTCCTGTTTTCGTCAAGTTAAATCTTACATTCTGGGTCGTTGTATCTGCATCTGTCATCTCCTTGGATGTAACGGTATAGTTTGTAGCAGTCACAAAGCTAGGTGTCGACTGTATTACTGTCGTAATATCACCAAGTACGTTCTTTGCCCAATATTTACCCCAATGAATAATCCCGTAAGAAGTAGTTGGGAAATCACATATCTTATTGCCTTCACCCATCGAAAACTCACCCCAGAAATATAATTTTCCACCTTCCGGTATTCCGCCAAGAGCATTTTGTGTCGTTTCTACCGTGTAATGGCCAAGTATATTGTAATCTTCTATTGCAATATATTCGTCGATAACCGGATGAGCGTAATACAGCTCTTTTCCGGCCATTACATGTATATGCGTATAGTTTCCGC
>CDZI01038230.1_pt1 | contig 14793 bp, 10 predicted proteins | sample 554811 | NCBI WGS metagenome assembly CDZI01 (sample SAMEA3182110, study PRJEB8094) | gut metagenome | biome: human; feature: gut; material: Stool; isolation source: human stools | place: Canada | collected 2013-04-23
ATATATCTTTTTTCTCCATCTGCATAAAACAACAAAGCGATACGAGCCGAACGATTCGGATCGTATTCAATTGTTTTAACCACTGCAGGCACACCGTCTTTATTTCTCTTGAAATCTACGATACGAATAATCTTCTTACTACCGCCACCGATGTAGCGCATAGTCATCTTACCTTCGTTGTTACGACCACCTGAAGATTTCTTACCAAATACAAGAGACTTTTCTGGTACCCGTGCAGTAATCTCTTCGTAAGTACCAATAATTTTATGTCTTTGCCCCGGTGTTGTGGGCTTAAATTTACGTACTGCCATTTTTATTAAATATTGCTATAAAAATCAATAGTATCTCCTTCTTTCAACGTAACGATAGCCTTCTTGAACGCATTCGTACGTCCGTTGATGATACCGGCACGAGTATAACGGCTCTTGTTTTTGCCGGCATACTTCATTGTATTCACATCAACTACTGTAACGTTGTAAAGGGCTTCAACTTCCTTCTTAATTTCCAGTTTATTAGCTTCAGGACGCACGATAAAGCCGAAACGATTATTCGTCTTATCAGTAATTGCAGTCATCTTCTCTGTCACTAACGGTTTAATAATAATTCCCATTATTTAAGCCTCCTTTTTACATTAAGATATTGTCGATAGCAGAAAGTGCACTTTCAGCAAACACAACGACCCCAGCGTCCAATACTCTGTAAGTATTTAACCCTGAGATAGTCTGCACATTAGCACCCTTCACATTACGAGCCGACAAATATACGTTTTTATTTGCTTCTGGTAAAATCACAAGCAGCTTTTTGTCAGAAACTTTAAGATTTTTTGTCATTGCAACAAAATCTTTAGTCTTCGGAGCTTCAAAAGAGAAGTCTTCTACTACTACAACTGCGTTGTTCTGAGCCTTGTATGACAAAGCTGACTTACGAGCCAGAGCCTTTACTTTTTTGTTTAATTTGAAGTAGTAATCTCTCGGTTTCGGACCGAATACGCGTCCACCACCAACAAGTACCGGTGAGTTCATGTCACCACGACGTGCACCACCACCACCTTTCTGGCGACCGATTTTACGAGTAGAACCACTGATTTCGCTTCTTTCCTTTGACTTGTGTGTACCCTGACGCTGGTTAGCCATAAACTGTTTAACATCCAAGTAGATAGCGTGGTCGTTGGGCTCAATTCCGAAGATAGACTCGTTTAACGTAATCTTTCTCCCAGTGTCTTCACCTTTAATGTTATATACGTTAACTTCCATTATTTCTCAATTATTACGATTGAACCTTTGCAACCAGGAACAGATCCCTTAATCAAAAGAAGATTGTGCTCCGCGATTACCTTTAATACCTGCAGGTTTTGAACAGTTACTCTGTCGCCACCAAGCTGTCCGCCCATGCGCATTCCTTTGAATACTTTTGCAGGGTAAGAACAAGCACCGATAGAACCCGGCTTACGAGCGCGGTTGTGCTGACCGTGAGTAGTCTGGCCTACACCACCAAAACCATGGCGTTTTACTACACCCTGGAAACCTTTACCCTTAGAAGTACCTACAACGTCAACAAAAGTTGCGTCATTGAACAGTTCTACGGTAACAGTGTCACCCAGATTCAACTCTGTTTCAAATTCTTTGAACTCAGCCAAGTGTTTCTTGGGAGTTACTCCAGCTTTCTTAAAGTGCCCCATCAAAGGCTTTGTAGTGTGCTTCTCCTTCTTGTCCTGGAAGCCCAGCTGAACAGCTTCATAACCGTCCTTTTCTACAGTTTTCACTTGAGTAACAACACAAGGACCTGCTTCGATAACAGTGCATGGTACATTCTTACCCTCGGCACTGAAAACGGATGTCATTCCGATTTTTTTTCCTAATAATCCTGGCATTTCACTTAATTTTTAATACTTACACTTTGATTTCTACTTCCACACCACTCGGCAACTCCAACTTCATCAGAGCATCTACTGTCTTAGCTGTTGAGCTATAGATGTCAATCAGTCTCTTGTAAGAAGAGAGTTCGAATTGTTCACGCGACTTCTTGTTAACGAAAGTCGAACGGTTCACGGTAAAGATACGCTTGTGCGTAGGAAGAGGAATCGGACCGCTAACGATGGCGCCCGTTGTCTTCACCGTTCTTACAATCTTCTCAGCTGACTTGTCAACCAAGTTGTGGTCGTAAGATTTCAGTTTGATTCTAATTTTTTGACTCATTACTGTCTTTAATTATTAAATAGTTATATAAGATGAAGTTCCGCAGGCTAAGAGTCATTCGCTAGCCTACGGGACTTCAAGTTTTTTTTAGATTAAGTCAGTACGACCTTTTACTTCCTCCAATACTGCCTTGGCAATAGAGTTGGAAACCTGGGCGTGGTGAGAGTATACCATTGAAGAGGTTGCACGACCAGAAGTGATGGTACGCAATGCTGTTACGTAACCGAACATTTCTGCCAGCGGAACCATTGCCTTCACGATACGTGCACCGGAACGGCTGGATTCCATACCTTCCACCTGGCCACGACGCTTGTTCAAGTCACCGATAACGTCACCCATGTTCTCTTCCGGAGTAACAACTTCCAGCTTCATGATAGGCTCCATCAGCACCGGACCTGCCTTAGCACAAGCATTCTTATATGCCTGGATAGCACAGATTTCGAATGACAACTGGTCAGAGTCAACCGGGTGGAAAGAACCGTCAATCAAGGTTACTTTCAGTGAATCCAACGGATAACCTGCCAACACACCATTCTTCATGGCAGTAGTGAAGCCCTTCTGTACAGACGGGATAAATTCCTTAGGAATGTTACCACCTTTCACTTCGTCGACGAATTGCAATCCGCCTTCCTTGAAGTCTTCATCAACCGGGCCGATGTTCACGATAATATCAGCGAACTTACCACGACCACCGGACTGCTTCTTGTAAACTTCACGCAAGTTGACTGTCTTAGTGATAGCTTCCTTATAGTTAACTTGAGGCTTACCTTGGTTACATTCAACCTTGAACTCACGTTTCAGACGGTCGATGATAATATCCAAGTGAAGCTCACCCATACCAGAGATAACTGTCTGACCAGTCTGTTCGTCAGTCTTAACTGTAAACGTCGGATCTTCTTCAGCCAGCTTAGCCAAGCCATTTGACAGTTTATCCATATCCTTCTGAGTCTTAGGCTCAACTGCGATACCAATTACCGGTTCCGGGAAGTCCATAGACTCCAATACAATCGGTGCAGTTTCGTCACACAATGTATCACCAGTATGTATATCCTTGAAACCTACGCCAGCACCAATATCACCAGCACCGATAACTTCTACCGGATTCTGCTTGTTTGAGTGCATCTGGAACAGACGGGATACGCGCTCCTTCTTCCTTGAACGGGAATTATAAATATAAGAACCCGCTTCAATTTTTCCTGAATAAACACGGAAGAAAGTCAGACGACCGACATACGGGTCAGTAGCAATCTTAAATGCCAAAGCAGATGTTTTTTCATCATCATCCGGCTTACGATCTTCCTCCAAACCAGTATCAGGATTAGTTCCTATGATATTCGGAGTATCCAACGGAGAAGGCAAGAATGCACAAACATAGTCAAGCAAAGTCTGTACACCTTTGTTCTTGAATGAAGATCCACACAGCATCGGAACAACAGCCATCTGTACTGTTGCGTTACGAAGAGCTCTCAAAACCTCTTCTTCTGTAATAGTAGAAGGATCATCGAAATATTTCTCCATCAAGGCATCGTCAAACTCAGCTACTTTTTCGAGCATCTTATCTCTCCATTCATTGGCTTCGTCTACTAAATTGGCAGGAATTTCCTCCACCGTATAGTCAGCCCCCATTGTCTCATCATGCCAATAGATAGCTTTCATTTTAATAAGGTCAACCAACCCCTTGAAAGTTTCTTCAGCGCCAATAGGGATAACGATAGGACATGGATTAGCACCCAAAACGTCCTTCATTTGGCGAACTACTTCGAAGAAGTCTGCACCGGAACGGTCCATTTTATTAACATAACCGATACGTGGCACATTGTACTTGTCTGCTTGACGCCAAACTGTTTCAGATTGCGGTTCAACGCCACCAACTGCACAATAAGCAGCGACAGCACCGTCCAACACACGTAAAGAGCGTTCTACCTCAGCAGTAAAGTCCACGTGTCCCGGAGTATCAATCAAATTGATTTTATAAGTATTACCGGCATATTTCCAACGAGTGGTAGTAGCAGCAGAAGTGATAGTGATACCACGTTCTTGTTCTTGCTCCATCCAGTCCATTGTAGCGGCACCATCGTGTACCTCACCGATTTTGTGGGTCAAACCCGTGTAAAACAAAATACGTTCAGAGGTCGTTGTCTTTCCGGCATCGATGTGGGCCATGATACCGATATTACGTGTCAAATGTAAATCATGCTTTGCCATTTTCTAATTCCCTTACTTTAAGTTTTTTAATCTTCTAATTGGTTAGTCTCTTATAGTATTAGAATCTGAAATGAGCAAACGCACGGTTAGCTTCTGCCATTCTGTGCATATCTTCTTTACGTTTGTAAGCGCCGCCCTGTTCATTGAAAGCATCCATGATTTCGGCAGCCAGCTTATCAGCCATTGATTTACCGCCACGCTTACGTGCAAAGATAATCAAGTTCTTCATTGAAATTGACTCTTTACGGTCAGCACGGATTTCTGTAGGGACTTGGAAAGTAGCACCACCCACACGGCGAGATTTAACTTCCACCTGAGGAGTCACATTATCCAGAGCTTTTTTCCAAATTTCAAGAGCGGATTTCTCTTCGTTCTGCATTTTGTTCTTCACTGTTTCCAACGCAGCATAGAAGATTTCATAAGAAGTGTTCTTCTTTCCATCGTACATCAAGTGATTCACGAACTTGGAAACTTTTACATCATTGAACACGGGATCCGGAAGGATAACGCGTTTTTTTGGTTTTGCTTTTCTCATTTGTCTGAAAGAATAATGTTTTTCGTTCTTGGTTGTTTACTTCTGTCTTCTTCAACTCTCCCTCCGGAGAATTTACTCAACCTTTAGCATTTCCAACAAACTAAAACGTAAGTTATTACTTTAAATTTTCCTATTTTGGGAATCAGGCCACCAGATTATTTCTTCTTAGCAGGAGCTGCTTGACCCGGTTTCGGACGTTTTGCGCCGTATTTGGAACGTCTTTGTGTACGACCTGCAACACCTGCAGTATCCAAAGTACCACGTACGATGTGATAACGCACACCCGGAAGGTCTTTTACACGACCACCACGTACCAACACGATAGAGTGTTCCTGCAAGTTGTGACCTTCTCCCGGAATATAAGAGTTCACCTCTTTACCATTGGTCAAACGTACACGAGCTACTTTACGCATAGCTGAATTCGGCTTCTTCGGAGTGGTTGTATACACTCTCACGCAAACGCCACGTCTTTGAGGACAAGAGTCCAAGGCTGGAGACTTTGATTTCTCCACCAGCACTTCGCGTCCTTTTCTTACTAATTGCTGAATTGTAGGCATTTTAATTGTTTTTAGTTATATATTATTGTTTATATTAATTCAAAACTATACACTTTTGGGCTGCAAAGATACTAATAAGTTTTGAATAATCAATGCACTACAAGTTTTTTTTTGATTTTACGCTTCACCCTTGATGTTGGGAAGAGGCGGAAATGTTTGTTCGTCCGGCATGCGAATCAGTCCGAAAGCGCGTTCATATTTCCCAATATTCTCTTCGAGTGCACGCAGCAAACGCTTGGCATGTTCGGGTGCCAAAACTATGCGCGATTGCACGCCAGCCTTTGGCATTCCAGGCATCACGCGGATAAAGTCGAGAATAAATTCCGAACTGGAATGAGTTATAATAGCCAAATTGGCATATGTACCTTGCGCCACTTCTTCCTTCAATTCTATCTGGAGTTGACCGTTGTTGTTTTCTTGATTTTCCATGTTGCACAATTGTTTTTAAAATGTTCTTAAAAGATAGACCAAAAGTACTCTTTTTTTTCGGATGATATACATTTAAGTTCAAAAAGACACATAATAATCCGTTCTGAAAAAGGAGCAAGCCACTGCAACCGTTTTGCAGTAGCACTGTAACAAACATACAGAAGCATTGCAGTACAGAAGGAAGAGGCAAAGATAAAACAGAGAGGGAATACTCCTTCTTATAGGATATTCCCTCTCTATTTAATAGAATTATATTGACGTTGTAAGGCTATCCCTCTACTTTCTCGTCTACAGCATAATCAAGTACCGTCTTCTTGTTGGCAAGCATACGGTCGTACTCTTCTTTGGAGCCAACGATAATCTTCTCGAACTCGCGTTGTCCGGTACCGGCAGGAATCAGGTGACCGCAAATTACGTTCTCCTTCATACCTTCCAGACGGTCCACCTTTCCGTTGATGGCAGCCTCGTTCAGTACCTTCGTCGTTTCCTGGAAGGAAGCAGCCGACATGAAGCTTGAAGTCTGCAATGCAGCACGGGTGATACCTTGAAGAATCTGAGTAGAAGTCGCAGGTACAGCGTCGCGCACTTCCACGGGTTTCAAGTCGCGGCGTTTCAACATGGAGTTCTCGTCACGCAGCTTGCGGGCCGTCACAATCTGGCCAGCCTGCAGACTCTGGGAATCTCCAGCATCCACTACCACCTTCTTTCCCCAGATACGGTCGTTCTCTTCCATGAATTCCATCTTGTCAACAACTTGCTGTTCCAGGAAGCGGGTATCACCTGGCTCGTCGATTTCCACCTTGCGCATCATCTGACGAACGATGATTTCAAAGTGCTTATCATTAATCTTCACACCCTGCAGACGGTAAACGTCCTGAACCTCGTTCACAATATATTCCTGCACGGCCGTAGGACCTTTGATAGCCAGGATGTCCGCAGGTGTGATAGCACCGTCAGACAACGGAGTACCGGCACGTACATAGTCGTTCTCCTGAACCAGAATCTGCTTGGACAACGGTACGAGGTACTTCTTCACTTCACCGGTCTTGGAAGTAACGATGATTTCGCGATTACCGCGTTTCACCTTACCCATGGTAACCTCACCGTCGATTTCTGAAACCACAGCGGGATTAGACGGGTTACGTGCCTCGAACAACTCAGTGACACGGGGAAGACCACCCGTGATATCACCCGCTTTACCTACGGCACGCGGAATCTTCACGATAACTTCACCGGCCTTTACCTTCTGACCGTCTTCAACCACTACGTGGCCACCTACTGGCAAGTTGTATGTACGGATCAGTTCGCCGTCTTCTGTCATGATGTGTGCGGTAGGCACCTTCGTCTTATCCTTAGACTCAATGATGATGATTTCGCGCAAACCGGTAGATTCATCAGACTCTACCTTATAAGTCACGTTTTCAATAACGCCTTCAAATTCAATCTTACCGGTAGCTTCGGTAATGATAACCGCGTTGAACGGGTCCCAACGGGCAATCATCTTGCCTTTCTCTACCATTTCACCATCGGCTGCATAGAGCGTAGAACCGTAGGGTACATTATGAGTGGAAAGCACAATACCCGTGTTGACATCCACGAAACGCACTTCGGCCAAACGGCCTACCACTACCTTTGCCGGTTCGCCTGCTTCGTCGATAACGTCTACCGTACGGAGTTCTTCGAATTCCAGACGGGCAGGATTCTTGGCCACGATGCTTGCGTTGGCAGCAATATTGGCTGCCGTACCACCGGCATGGAATGTACGCAGTGTCAACTGTGTACCCGGCTCACCGATAGACTGTGCAGCGATTACGCCGACTGCCTCGCCCTTCTGAACCATACGGCTGGAAGCCAGGTTACGTCCGTAACACTTGGCACAAACACCTTTCTTGGATTCGCAGGTCAATACAGAACGGATTTCAACGCTCTCGATTGGAGAGTCTTCAATGCGTTGTGCAATGTCCTCGGTAATTTCCTCACCGCCGGCCACAATCAGTTCGCCGGTTGTAGGATGAACAATATCATGTACGGATACACGACCCAGGATACGTTCATACAGAGTGGCAATGGTTTCATCATTGTTCTTCAGTGCCGTACAAACCAATCCGCGGAGCGTGCCGCAGTCTTCTTCATTAATAATCACATCATGCGATACGTCAACCAGACGACGGGTCAGGTATCCGGCATCGGCCGTCTTCAAAGCGGTATCGGCAAGACCCTTACGGGCACCGTGGGTAGAGATAAAGTACTCCAACACGGACAGACCTTCCTTAAAGTTAGAAAGAATCGGGTTTTCGATAATCTGACCGCCTTCGGCACCTGCTTTCTGGGGCTTCGCCATCAAACCACGCATACCGGAGAGCTGACGAATCTGTTCCTTAGAACCACGGGCACCGGAATCCAGCATCATGTATACAGAGTTGAAACCCTGGTCGTCGCTTGAAATGGTTTTCATCAGGATGTTGGACAACTCAGAGTTCACGTGCGTCCAGATATCGATTACCTGGTTGTAACGCTCGTTGTTCGTGATGAAACCCATGTTATAGTTATTGATTACCTGCTCTACTTCATCATAACCTTTCTGTACTAATGCTTCCTTCTCTTCCGGGATAATGATATCGCCCAAGTTGAACGACAAACCACCCTTGAAGGCCATGTAATAACCGAGGTTCTTGATTCCGTCGAGGAAGTCGGCTGCCTTGGCAACACCGCACACCTTGATTACGTGACTGATGATGTCTCGGAGTGACTTCTTGGAGATAATCGTATTGATATATCCTGCTTCTGCCGGAACAATTTCGTTGACAATGACACGGCCCACGGAGGTATCGTGCATCATCTTGTCCACAATGTTACCATTCTCGTCAACGTCTTTCACTATTACGCTTACCGGAGCATGGATGTCGCACTTACCTTCATTGTAGGCAATCAGCGCTTCCTCAGGACCGTAGAATGTCAGGCCTTCACCCTTGGCACCCTTGCGCAGCTTCGTAATATAGTACAGACCAAGTACCATATCCTGAGCAGGCACAGTGATAGGAGCACCGTTGGCAGGGTTCAATATATTGTGTGACTGGAGCATTAGCATCTGTGCTTCCAGAATCGCTTCGTTGCTCAACGGCAAGTGCACGGCCATCTGGTCACCGTCGAAGTCGGCATTGAACGCCGTACATGCCAACGGGTGCAGCTGGATTGCCTTACCTTCAATCATTTTAGGCTGGAATGCCTGGATACCCAGACGGTGAAGTGTCGGGGCACGGTTCAACAGCACCGGATGCCCCTTCATCACGTGTTCCAAAATGTCCCAGATAACGGGTTCCTTGCGGTCTACAATCTTCTTGGCGCTCTTTACCGTCTTCACGATACCACGCTCAATGAGCTTACGAATGATGAACGGCTTGTAAAGCTCGGCTGCCATCAGTTTAGGGATACCGCATTCGCCCATCTTCAGCTCCGGACCTACAACGATTACAGAACGTGCGGAATAGTCGACACGCTTACCCAACAAGTTCTGACGGAAACGTCCTTGCTTACCCTTCAAACTGTCGGAAAGTGACTTCAACGGACGGTTAGCGTCGGTCTTCACTGCACTCGATTTACGGGAGTTATCAAACAGAGAGTCGACAGCTTCCTGCAACATACGTTTTTCATTACGCAAAATCACTTCAGGAGCTTTGATTTCAATCAATCTCTTCAGACGGTTGTTACGGATGATGACACGACGGTAAAGGTCATTCAAGTCAGAAGTTGCGAAACGGCCGCCATCCAATGGGACCAACGGACGAAGTTCGGGTGGAATAACCGGTACAATGCGTACAATCATCCACTCGGGCTTGTTGCGTCCGCGTGATGCACGGAACGACTCAACTACCTGAAGACGTTTCAGAGCTTCGGTCTTGCGTTGCTGTGAAGCATCGCTTCCGGCACGGTTACGCAGTTCGTAAGACAAAGAGTCAAGGTCGAGGCGTGACAGCAAATCGTAGATAGCTTCCGCGCCCATCTTGGCAATGAACTTATTGGGATCTGAATCTTCGAGGAACTGGTTGTCTTTCGGCAACTTTTCCAGCAAGTCCAGGTATTCTCCTTCTTCAAGCAAGTCATACTGTGCCACTTCATCGGACAGTACACCCGGCTGAATGACAACATAACGCTCGTAATAGATAATGGCATCCAGCTTCTTGGTGGGCAAGCCCAACAAGTAACCGATTTTGTTGGGAAGTGAACGGAAGTACCAGATGTGAGCCACGGGCACAACGAGCTGGATGTGTCCCATACGCTCACGGCGCACTTTCTTTTCAGTCACTTCCACACCACAACGGTCGCAGACGATGCCTTTGTAACGGATACGCTTGTACTTACCGCAATGGCACTCGTAATCCTTGATAGGACCAAAGATGCGCTCGCAGAACAATCCGTCGCGTTCGGGCTTATACGTACGATAGTTGATGGTTTCAGGCTTTAAAACTTCACCACTCGAATTCTCAAGGATTTCCTCAGGAGAAGCCAAACCGATAGAGATTTTCGAGAAATTACTCTTTATCTTGTTATCTTTTCTAAAAGCCATAAATTTATTTAATTGATAATTGACAATGGAAAATTGAAATTGAAAAACTGAAAACCGATAATTGAGAATGGTAACTTGCATTATCCACTCTCAATTATCAATTATCCATTATTCTAAGTTGATGCTCAAGCCCAAACCTCTCAACTCGTGCAGCAATACGTTCAGTGACTCGGGGATACCCGGAGCAGGCATCGGTTCACCCTTCACGATTGCTTCATAAGCCTTGGAACGTCCTACAACGTCATCAGACTTGATAGTCAGGATTTCCTGCAGAATGTGTGCGGCACCGAACGCTTCGAGTGCCCAAACTTCCATTTCTCCAAAACGCTGACCACCGAACTGTGCCTTACCACCCAACGGCTGTTGCGTAATGAGTGAGTACGGACCGATGGAACGTGCGTGCATCTTGTCTTCAACCATGTGACCGAGCTTCAGCATGTAAGTCACACCTACCGTAGCCTGCTGCTCGAATGCTTCACCGGTACCACCATCATACAGCGTTGTCTTGCCGTAGCGAGGCAAGCCGGCCTTATCGGTCCATTCGTTCAAATCGTCCAAAGATGCACCGTCAAAGATAGGAGTGGCAAACTTCACGCCCAGGTTTTTTCCGGCACGCCCGAGAACGGCCTCGAATATCTGACCGATGTTCATACGTGAAGGCACACCCAACGGATTCAGCACGATGTCTACCGGAGTACCGTCAGCAAGGAACGGCATGTCTTCCTGGCGTACCACACGGGAAACAATACCCTTGTTACCGTGACGACCGGCCATCTTGTCACCGACACCAATCTTACGTTTCTTGGCAATGTATACCTTGGCCATCTGAATGATACCTGCGGGCAACTCGTCACCGATAGTGATGGCGAACTTCTTGCGTTTCAGCTCGGCATCGAGTTCCTTGTACTTCTTGATGAAGTTCATCACCAATGCACGAATCAGTCCGTTGGTATGTTCATCCTTCGTCCAGTTGCTCAACTGAACAGCGGTGAAGTCCAAATCGCTGAAGTCGGAAGCAGAGAATCTGGCGCCTTTGGAAATAATGTCGGCACCCATGTAATCCTTCACACCTTCCGATGTATAATTTTCTGTAAGCTTCAACAGCTTGTTTATCAACACTTTCTTGAGGTCACCAATCTTAGCGTCGAACTCATCGTCAATCTTCGGTAACAGAGCCTTGTCGGCCAGCTTGGAGCTGCGGGTCTTGACAACACGGGAGAACAGACGCTTACCGATAACAACACCCTTCAAAGAAGGAGAGGCTTTCAAAGAAGCATCCTTCACATCACCGGCCTTGTCACCGAAGATGGCACGGAGCAGTTTCTCTTCCGGAGAAGGATCCGATTCACCCTTCGGAGTAATCTTACCGATAAGGATATCACCCGGTTCGATGCGGGCACCCACACGAACAATACCGTTTTCGTCAAGGTCTTTAGTCGCTTCCTCACTTACGTTAGGAATGTCAGAGGTCAACTCTTCCATACCACGCTTCGTTTCGCGAACTTCCAAAGAATATTCTTCTACGTGTACAGAGGTCAAAAGGTCCTCACGAACCACACGTTCATTCAGTACGATAGCATCCTCATAGTTATAGCCCTTCCACGGCATGTAAGCAACCAGCAGGTTCTTACCCAGTGCAAGTTCTCCGTCTTCGGTTGAATAACCTTCCGTCAGGATTTGACCTGCAGTCACGCGCTGACCCTTCTCGCAAATCGGACGGAGGTCAATCGTCATATTCTGGTTGGTACGGCGCCACTTCGGGATATTATATTCTTTCAATGCAGGCTCGAAGCTTACGAACTCTTCCTCCTCCGTACGGTCGTACAGAATACGGATAGTCGTTGCATCCACGAATTCAACCACACCGTCACCCTCGGCAGTAATCTGCGTACGAGAATCGCGTGCCAGCTGGCGTTCGATACCGGTACCTACAATCGGAGCTTCGCTCTTCAATAAAGGAACAGCCTGGCGCATCATGTTTGATCCCATCAATGCACGGTTGGCGTCATCATGCTCCAAGAACGGAATCAAAGAAGCCGCAATAGAAGCAATCTGCTGGGGAGATACGTCCATCAATTCCACCTCGGAAGGAGGAACCACCGGATAGTCGGCATCCTGACGGGATTTTACTTTATCACGTACAAAAGTACCGTCATCGTTCAAAGGAGCATTACCCTGAGCAATAATCTTGGCTTCCTCTTCTTCTGCGGTGAGGTAAACCAAACCTTCGTCAGAAAGATCAACCTTACCCTCTGCCACCTTGCGGTACGGAGTTTCAATGAAGCCAAGCTCGTTGATTTTCGCGAACACACAGAGTGAAGAAATCAAACCGATGTTCGGACCTTCAGGAGTCTCGATAGGACAAAGACGTCCGTAGTGAGTATAGTGTACGTCACGAACCTCGAAGCCTGCACGCTCGCGTGACAGACCGCCGGGACCCAGGGCAGACATACGGCGCTTGTGAGTAATCTCGGCCAGCGGGTTGGTCTGGTCCATGAACTGTGACAAAGCATTCGTTCCAAAGAATGAATTGATAACGGAAGAGATTGTCTTGGCGTTAATCAGGTCAATCGGAGTAAAGACTTCATTGTCACGGACGTTCATACGCTCGCGGATAGTACGCGACATACGTGCCAGACCGATGGCAAACTGATTGGACAACTGTTCGCCCACTGTACGCACACGACGGTTGCTCAAGTGGTCGATATCGTCCACATCCGCTTTCGAGTTAATCAACTCGATGAGATATTTGATAATTTCGATAATATCTTCCTTGGTAAGGACACGCACGTCCATATCGGTCGTCAAGTTCAACTTTCTGTTGATACGATAACGGCCTACATCACCCAGGTCATATCTCTTCTCTGAGAAGAACAGGTTATTGATAACCTCGCGTGCACTGGCATCATCGGCAGGGTCTGCATTACGCAACTGGCGGTAGATGTAGAGTACAGCTTCTTTTTCCGAGTTACTCGGATCCTTCTGCAGAGTATTATATATGATAGAATAGTCAGACTGGTTCGGTTCTTCCTTGTGTACGAGGATATTCTGAACGCCCGACTCTAATATAATGTCAACATGTTCCGGCTCGATTACAGTTTCACGGTCAATAACGACTTCGTTACGCTCGATGGAAACAACTTCACCGGTATCTTCGTCTACAAAATCCTCAATCCATGTTTTCAACACACGTGCGGCCAACTTACGTCCCACCATCTTCTTGAGGTTCGTCTTGTTCACCTTCACGTCTTCCGCCAAATTAAAAATCTCGAGAATGTCCTTGTCATTCTCAAATCCGATGGCTCTCAGCAAAGTGGTAACCGGCAATTTCTTCTTACGGTCAATGTACGCATACATGACGTTGTTGATGTCGGTGGCAAACTCAATCCACGAACCCTTGAACGGGATGATACGGGCTGAGTACAACTTGGTACCGTTGGCATGTACGCTCTGTCCGAAGAATACGCCCGGTGAACGGTGAAGCTGGGATACAACCACACGTTCCGCACCGTTGATGACGAATGTTGCCTTATCCGTCATGTAAGGAATAGGACCGAGGAACACGTCCTGAATGACCGTGTCAAAATCTTCGTGGTCGGGGTCGGTACAATATAATTTCAATTTTGCCTTCAAAGGCACGCTATATGTAAGCCCTCGCTCTATACATTCATCAATGGTATAGCGCGGCGGATCAATATAGTAGTCCAAAAACTCAAGAACAAAATTATTTCTTGTATCGGCAATGGGGAAGTTTTCAGCAAATACTTTATACAGTCCCTCGTTCTTACGTTTCTCGGGTGGGGTGTCCAGTTGTAGAAAGTCTTTGAATGACTTCAATTGTACTTCCAGAAAATCCGGATATTCAAGCGGATTCTTAGTCGAAGCAAAATTAACTCTTTGATTTACAGTATTTGGAGACATCTGTTAATGGATTTGTAGAACTTAATTTTAAATATATACACAAAAAGGTTAAGAACCCTTTTCACGAAGGGTTCCTAACCGAATTACCTGATTTACAGGCTAATGTTATTTAAGTTCAACTTCAGCTCCAGCTTCTTCCAATGTTTTCTTCAATGATTCTGCTTCGTCCTTAGCCAAACCTTCTTTTACTACGCTAGGAGCACCGTCTACCATGTCCTTAGCTTCCTTCAAGCCAAGACCGCAAGCTTCCTTAACGGCTTTAACTACCTGAAGTTTAGCTGAGCCAGCGCTCTTCAATACTACGTCGAAAGAAGTCTTTTCTTCTGCGGCAGCAGCACCACCGGCTGCAGGACCAGCAGCAACAGCTACAGCTGCAGCAGCAGGTTC
>CDZI01039755.1_pt1 | contig 14738 bp, 11 predicted proteins | sample 554811 | NCBI WGS metagenome assembly CDZI01 (sample SAMEA3182110, study PRJEB8094) | gut metagenome | biome: human; feature: gut; material: Stool; isolation source: human stools | place: Canada | collected 2013-04-23
GTCCTAGGAAAATATTAAAGTTACTGATAATTAGCGTCTTGGCCAACTTTTTACTATCAAACTATGTTAATAGCTATCTGATTTTTAGCGAGTTACGTCAAAGTGGCTAAGGCCTCATTGGCAGTATAAAATGATTAAATTAATAATTTACCGAAGTATTGTAAATCTTTCGGTAAAAAATTACCGAAGTATTGCTCGACAATATACTTAAAATAATATACTATGGCAACAATAGGAACACCGATGTCACCTACTGCAACGAAAGTAGTTCTTTGCGGTAGTGGCGAATTAGGAAAAGAGTTTGTAATCGAGTTACAGCGTTATGGAGTAGAAGTCATTGCGCTGGATAAATATGCGAATGCGCCAGCCATGCAAGTGGCCGATCGTTCGTATGTGGTTTCAATGTTGGATGGAAAAGCACTGCGTGAAATCATTGAAAAGGAAAAGCCGGATTATATTGTGCCGGAAGTAGAAGCCATCGCAACAACTACGTTGATGGAATTGGAACAGGAAGGTTTCCATGTCATTCCTACGGCTAAGGCTACTTGGCTGACGATGAATCGTGAAGGTATCCGTCGTTTGGCTGCTGAAGAATTGGGCTTGCCTACTTCTCCGTATCGTTTTGCTGCAACTGAAGAAGAGTTTAAGGCTGCCGTAAAAGAGATTGGAATGCCATGTGTGGTAAAACCGATTATGAGTTCAAGCGGACACGGCCAGAGTGTTGTCCGTAAGGAAGAAGATATTGATCCGGCTTGGCATTATGCACAAGAAGGCGGTCGTGCCGGTGCCGGTAAGGTGATTGTTGAAGGATTTGTGGATTTCGATTATGAAATTACACAGTTGACAGTTCGTCATATCAACGGAACTTCTTTCCTGGAACCGGTTGGTCATGTACAGAAAGATGGCGATTACCGCGAATCTTGGCAGCCTCAGGTGATGAGCCCGGTAGCAAAAGAAAAGGCACGCCAGATAGCCAAGCAGATTACAGATGCTTTAGGTGGCCGGGGAATCTTTGGCGTTGAATTGTTTGTTAAGGGTGATGACGTGATCTTCAGTGAGGTTTCTCCGCGTCCGCATGATACCGGTATGGTGACGATGATTACCCAGGATTTGTCTCAGTTCGCCCTTCATGCCCGTGCCGTATTGGGTTTACCGATACCAAATATCCGTTTTTTGGGAGCAGGAGCTTCGCGTGCTGTTGTAGTTGATGGGGAAAGTTCGCAGTTGAGCTTTGGTAATCTGGAGCATGTCTTGGAACAACCCGACACGCAGTTGCGTTTGTTTGGTAAGCCTTCGGTCAATGGGCATCGTCGTATGGCAGTGTTGCTGGCCCGTGCCGAGAATGTAGAAGAAGCTCGTCGTAAGACTGGTGTGATGATGGATCAATTAGAAATAAAGCTCTGACGGAGCTTCCTGGGAAAAGGAAGCCTTGTCCGACGCTCCGACGGAGCTTCCTGAGGAGCGGAAGCCCTGTCGAGCCGCTCGACGAAGCATTTTCTGCGGAGGAAGCCCTGTCGAGCCGCTCGACGAAGCATTTTTTGCGGGGGAAGCCCTGTCGAGCGTTTCGGATATTATTCATATGAATAAAAGTAAATAAATTGGGCTTCCTGGAAAGCATTCTTCTTGAGAAAAGAAGGACTTTCAGGAAGCCCGATTGTTTTTATCCCCCGATTTTAGCCGTTAACTGATGTTCGGCAAAGATGTCTAAACACCGTTGTTGGGTTGCTTCATCAGGAGCACGCATTGCGTATTGATGCGGATTGTAGGTCGTTCCTAGTTTATCATGCTTGTTTTTCCCAATATCGTGATACACCAACAGGTTGATCATCTCGGGCGGTTTGGGCAGACTGGCAAGAAATTCGGCCGATTTCCGAATATTCTCTTCATCAGCATTGACTCCATCGATAAGTGGAATACGAATCCAATAAGGAACATCCGAAGCGGCTACCAACCGGAGATTCTCCAAGACCCGTTCGTTGGGTACACCACAATAATGCCGGTGTTTCTCTGAATTCATCAGCTTCAGATCAACCAGGAATAAATCACATAGCGGGATGACTCGCCGAACGACTTCTTCCGAGGCATACAATGTGGTATCTACTGCCCGGTGAATATCTTCCTGTCCACATCGGGTTAAGAGTTCCAGTAAGAAGTCGGGTTGCATCAACGGTTCACCACCACAGAAGGTAACTCCGCCTTCCGATCGATCCATGACGGCAGTTTCCTTTTCAATCTCGCGCATGGCTTCGTTTACCTTCCATTCCCGTCCTGAAATCTCCAAGGCACAAGCCGGACAAACTTCTACACACGTTCCGCACATCTTGCATTTGGTTTCATCCGTGACGATGCCAGAGCGTGTCAGTTCCAAGGCTCCTTCAGGACACGCATGCACGCATGTCTGGCAGCCGATACATTTCTTCCGTGTATAAAGTTTGACCGGTTTCTTCCCGATGCCTTCCGGATTATGGCACCACACACAAGACATCGGGCAACCTTTCAAGAATAAGGTGATCCGGATGCCCGGACCATCATTAATCGCATATCGTTTGATATCAAACAGCAGTCCCATACGTTAGAATGATTCCTGTTCAGTACGTGCAATCACGTCGGCCTGCAGGTCGGCATTCATGTCGTTGAAATAATCGCTGTAGCCGGCTACGCGTACCAGCAAATCCCGATAATCTTCCGGACATTTTTGGGCAGCATACAAAGTTTCTGTATCTACGATGTTAAACTGGATATGGTGTCCGCCCAAAGCAAAGTAAGTACGGATCAGAGAAGCCAGTTTGGCAACGTCTTCTTCACGCTTCAACAAGCTTGGCATAAAACGTTGATTCAATAAAGTACCGCCACTCTTTACCTGATCTAATTTGCCTAAAGACTTGATAACGGCAGATGGCCCGTGAGTGTCTGCTCCGTGTGAAGGAGAAGTACCGTCTGAGATAGCTCTGCCTGCCAGACGGCCATTTGGAGTTGCTCCCATTACCTTACCGAAATAAACGTGGCAAGTAGTAGAAAGCATATTCAGGTGGAAACATTCACCTTTCGTATTCGGTTTGCCTTCGATGGCATCATACAGATCATTGAATACCCGGACAGCTACGGAATCCGCTTTGTCATCATCGTTTCCGAAGAATGGAGTATGATTCAAGATATACTGACGCATTACTTCATGACCCACGAAGTTGTCATTCATTGCTTGAAGCATTTCATTCATGGTGTACCGTTTGTCTTCAAAGACATGCTTCTTTAATGAACATAAACTATCCGTAATAGTACCTAAGCCGGTGCATTGGATATAAGTAGTATTATATCGTGGTCCGCAATTGTAGTAGTCTTTTCCCTTCGCGATGCAGTCGTCGATAAAAAGAGAAAGGAATGTAGCCGGAGCATATTTGGCAAACATCCGGTCGATATAATTGCTGACGCGCACTTTCATATCCACGAAATAATGGATTTGTTTCAGGAAGGCTGCATATAAATCTTCGAATGTCTGGAATGAATCAGCTTCACCTGTTTCCAATCCGACCTTTCTGCCGGAAACCGGATCGATACCGTTGTGCAGTGTTACTTCCAGAATCTTCGGAACATTCAGGTAACCTGTCAGGACGTATGCTTCTTTTCCGAAGGCACCAACTTCGATACAGCCGCTGCATCCGCCTTCGCGGGCATCGGTCAGGCTCTTTCCTTGGCGCATCAATTCCTGAATATATACATCCGGATTAAATACCGAAGGATAACCATGTCCTTGACGAATGACTTTACAACCGGCACGCAGGAAACGTTCAGGAGTGCAGGCACTGATATGAATGGCACTACCGGGTTGCAGGATATGTAGCTCTTCGATAGTTTCGAGCATGATGTATGATACTTCACTGACGCCATCGCTGCCGTCTGATTTCACACCTCCGATATTCAGATTCGTGAAATCGTTGTAGGTTCCACTTTCCTTGGCTGTGATACCTACTTTAGGAGGAGCAGTATGATTATTGACTTTGATGAAGAAGCAAGACATGAGCTCTTTGGCTTGGTCGCGGGTTAACGTACCGTCAGCAATACCTTTCTCATAGAAAGGAGCCAGATGCTGATCGAAATGTCCCGGATTCATGGCATCCCAGCCGTTCAGTTCTGTGATGGTTCCCAGGTGAACAAACCAATACATTTGGATAGCTTCCCAGAAATCACGAGGCGCATGAGCCGGAACCCAACGGCATACTTCTGCAATCCGACGAAGTTCTGCTGCACGTTTCGGATCTTTTTCCGTCATACTCATTTCATCTGCCAGGTCTGCATGCCGGTTGGCGAACAAGATAGCTGCATCACACGAGATGGCCATTGCCTGCAACTCTTCTTGTTTATCGGTAGCTTCCGGATCATTCATAAAGTCGAGTGATTCGATATGCTTTTGGATTCTGTCTTTTAAGTCTAATAATCCGTAACGATATACTTTTCCGTCGAGAGCCGTATGGCCGGGAGCTCTTTGTTCCATAAACTCGGTGAACATACCTACTTCGTAAGCTTCCTTCCATTCTTTCGGGACATGATTGAAGATACGTTCGCGTTGTGTACGACCTTTCCAATAAGGAATAACTTCGCGTTCGTAAGTGTCAATGTCTTCCTGGCTGATGGTGTAGCGTTGTAATTCGCGTGTATTCAGAACGTGCAAATCTTCTACACTATGACAAGTTAATTCCGGGAATGTAGAAACAGCCTTTGGACGTGGTCCGCGTTCTCCGACGATCAATTCATCCTTTCCGATATAAATTGTCTTCTGTTTGCATATCTCATAGAAATTAAGAGCACGCAGAATAGGAATAGGATATTTTCCTTCGTTTTCTTTATAGAACTTCGTTTCGATCAAAGCTCTTTCAATAGACAAAGAAGGTTGAGCTTCGAACGATTCTTTACGTAACCGTTTGATTCGGTCGTTCATGCCCATCATATTCGCTTCGTTGGAAGGAGCGAAGTTGCAGGCGCTTTTAGGCGCTCGTTGTGCTACTTTTTGTGTTGACATATTGACTTTAAAATTAGAATCGGTTATATTTTTATATTCTTTTTTCAAAAGTGTAAAGATACTACTTCTTATAAATATTTTGTATGAGAATGAAAGTTTAACAGTATAAAAAATATTAATAGATAAAAGTGTAACTATTTTGTGTGGAAAATATTCTATATGAAAGATGGGAATAGGGATTTTATAAGTTGTCCGGTTACTTTTATGACATATCGTTTTACTGATATTTATATAAAAACGAATGATGCAGAACCAGTTATTCCTTCTGCATCATTCGCCATACAACAATAGACTGCTGATAATATTAATAGATGTATTTTAATTCCTTTCCATGGACTTCATTTCGGATCTGACCGTCTTTCCAAACGACTTCGCCATTTACCCATGTTGTATCAACGGCATGATGGAAGGTGTATCCTTCAAATGGAGACCAACCACATTTAGTCAGGATATTTTCTTTGCTTACGGTCCATGTCTTGTTCGGATCAATTAAGACCAGGTCTGCATAATAACCCGGACGTATGTAGCCTCTCCGGTCGATGTGGAAAAGTTCGGCAGGCTTGTGAGCCATTTTATCCACGACCTTTTCGTATGTGAACCGGCCTTCCATGGCTAATTCCAGCATGACGATTAAAGAATGTTGTACCAATGGTCCGCCTGAGGCTGCTTTCTGACAAGAGCCTTCTTTCTCGGAAAGCAGGTGAGGAGCGTGGTCGGTGGCAATGATGTCTATTTTGTCATTATTAACGGCTTCACGCAAGGCTGTCCGATCGGCCAGCGTTTTGATAGAAGGATTCCATTTGATCCGGTTGCCGAACAAGGCATAATCGCCGTCATGGAACCATAGATGATGTACACAAACTTCTCCGGTAATTTTCTTGTCCTTCAAAGGAAGCTTATTATCCAGTAAAGTAGTTTCCTTGGCTGTTGACAGATGAAGGATATGCAAACGCGTTCCTAACCGGGTAGCCAGTTCGACAGCTTCCGAAGAGGAGGCATAACAAGCTTCTTCACTACGAATTTTACTGTGGAAGGAAATATCCAGATCTTCACCGTACTGTTGGGTGTAGTAAGCGATGTTCCTTTTGATAATTTCTTCTTTTTCGGCATGGACAGCAATCAACAGATCACTTTCGCTAAAGATTCTTTCGAGCGCATCTTTCTTATCTACCAACATATTTCCTGTCGATGAGCCTAAGAATAACTTTAATCCCGGAACACGGGAACGATCCAGGCGGCGAATGTCTTCCATATTATCGTTTGTTCCTCCGAAAAAGAAAGAATAATTGGCTACGGATGTTTCGGCTGCCCGATTGAACTTCCATTCCAGGTTTTCGAGTGTTGTTGTCTGCGGTTTGGTGTTTGGCATATCCATAAACGAGGTGACACCACCAGCCACGGCAGCCCGACTTTCAGAATAAATATCAGCTTTGTGCGTTAGTCCTGGTTCACGGAAATGAACCTGATCGTCGATACAACCTGGCAGTAACCATTTGCCCTGGCCATCCACGACCTCTTTGGCTTCAGCTATGATTTCAGAAGGAGCTTCTCCTTCGTACACGGCTTCAATCATTTCGCCGTTGATCAGTACTGCACCTTGATAACTCCGCCCTTCATTAATGATACGGACATTTTTTATCAGTTTCTTGTTCATAAGCTTATTGGGATTTATGGTCCAAAAATAGGGATTTTTGTCCGGTTATTTCTCTTTCGTCCCATGCTTTTTATCATACCAGCGTCTAAATCGATAGTCGAGCCACAACAGGAAAAGAGCGATACTACCTATATAGGTATAAATAAAGAGCAAAGAAGTATCTATTTTCGGCCATCGGATAGCGGGTATTTCCAATTCTTTCAACTCAATAACGGCGGCGACAATCATAACCATCGAGGCGAGAATCAGCATACTCCATTCCAGACATGCCTGCCGTTTACGCTTACGTACCGCTTCTTTTTCGATACGTTGCATCATTTGCGACCGGAATCCTTCCGAGAGTGATACTGCCGGCATTTGTTTGAACAATGATTTCAAACGGTCTTCTTGTACTCTATTTGTTTCTTTTTCCATGATTCTTTACTTCTTGTGAACAATATCCTGATTTTTTTTCTTCTTCAGTTAGTAGCACATACAGTTTCTTCCGTATGCGGTGTAACTTCACTTTCAGATTAGACAACGACAAGCCGGTAATACCCGTCAAGTCTTCAATGCTTTTCTCTTCCATATAGAATAATTGGATCAAAGCCCGGTCGTCTGGCGGAAGCTGGGCCAAAGCCCGGTCCAGCCATTCCAATTGCTGGGCTGTTCCGTATGAACCTAATGCTTCCTGCACTTCCTCTTCGGATACATTCGTCAGCTGCGAATCTTCTATTGATAAATATTCCATCTTCTTTTTTCGGACAGCCGATATGGCCATGTTGTAAGCAATCCGGTACAGCCAATTGGCAAAGTTGCCTTCTCCACGGAAAGATTCCAATTGACGGAATGCCTTGATGAATACATCTTCCGTCAGTTCCTCTGCATCTTCCCGGTTTTGTACAATCCGGAAGATCAGAGCAAACAACGGTTGGCTGTATTTATCCAACAGACAGGCGAAACAACTGGTGTCGCCTGCCAGAATCCGGTTGATATAATATGTATCCGATAATCCTTCCATTTCATAATGATTGACGCAGGCTTGCCGGAAAGGTTACAGGCTTTATCAAATAATTTGGACGGGACACTGCATTTTCCCCCGGAGGTAAAGTCTGTAACCCCGGTTTTAAACTTCCTGACCCTATATGTAATTCTTTAGTTCACGCCGTGAACTACTTAAACCACGCCGTGAACTACTTAAACCACGCCGTGAACTACTTAAACCACGCCGTGAACTACTTAAACCACGGCGTGAACTAAAGAATATATAATAGGAAAAAAAGTTTTCCCTCGGCAGGGTGGAAAGTTTCTGACAGGCAAAAACAAGTTTGCAAAGGACGGCTACCCAAAAAAAATTGCCTGAAAGTTGTAACCATTCCGTTTCTCTTGCGTCCATATTACAGAAGCTTCGGAAAACAAAGGTATTAATAACATAAAAATAACAGAAACGATTATGATGGATTTTATTTCTATTCCGCTGGTTGTCGGAATTATTTGTTACGGAATTTACAGTTTGTTTGAATTGTTCGTTCACAAGAAAGAACGTCTGATGATTATTGAGAAATTATCGGAGAAAGTAGATTGGGCTGTGTTGGATGGGAAACTTCAGTTACCAAGTTTTGCTCAAAAACGGATATCCTTCAGCGCTTTGAAAATCGGATGTCTGATGGCTGGCTTAGGCTTAGGATTGCTGATCGGCTTTATTTTCCATACGTTTGTGCGTGTGAATTTCGAAGGCGACTGGCAAATGATTTCTATGGCGTATGGAGCTTCGGTTTTGTTGTGTGGTGGTTTAGGATTGATCTTGGCATTTATTATCGAGAACAAAATGGGAAAAAAGAATGATGAATAGTTTTCTCAGGTAGCAGAGTAAAAACAGGTTTAAAACTTAGCAATAAAAACTCCAGAGAATCATTTTTGAAACCAACGGGAATCAAAATGAAAATAAACGAGAATCATTTCCACTCATGCTCGTATTCATGAAAGAAAACAAGTATGAATGGAAATGATTCTTTTTTATTTCTTAGGTTGATCGCCTAATGTGAACTTCAGAGTTCCGGCTTTTACCAGATCTTGATGAGAGATGGTATAACCTTTTAACTTCTTGTCTCCTGCCTGAATCGACTGGATGTAGATGGATTCAGGTGTAGCGTGTGAAGCTTCGATTACCAAATCTCCTGCCGGATAATATTTCTTGTCAAGATGAATCGTGATCTTATCGAACACCGGTGACGTCAGTACATAATCAGCATCACCCGGACATGCCGGATAAAATCCCATCATCGAGAAGATAGCCCATGTTGACATGGTTCCGGTGTCTTCGTTTCCAGGAACACCGTTCGGCGCATTGTGATAGCCATTCTTCAGAATCTTATGTACTTCTTTCTGGGTACGCCATTCTTCTCCCTTGAAATAACTGAACAAATACGGATAAGCGATATCGGGTTCGTTGGCCGGATCATAATTACCATCGTTGAAAACGCCTTGTAATTTATTGACAAACTTCTTATTTCCACCCATCAGTTTGGCCAATCCTTTGATGTCGTGCGGTACATAGAAGGTATAATTCCAAGCATTTCCTTCGTGGAATCCCGGACTTGGCTCAAAGTTTTCACCTTGTTTCGGATCAAAAGGCTCATAGAATTTACCATCCGGCAAAATCGGACGTAATGTTCCGAAATCTTTACAATAGTAATGTTTGTAACCCATTGAGCGATCATAGAACAATTTCGCATCTTCTTTCTTCCCCAAAGCTTCTGCAAACTGACTTAGATTCCAGTCGGCCAGATAATATTCCAAAGCATGGGAAACGGAATTATCATATTGCTCACGTAAAGGAACATAACCTAATGAGAAATAATCATTGGCATCCGGACGAAGCAAATTAAATTCGCCTGGAGTTGTAGCTCCCTTACGCATGGCTTCATAGGCCGTTGTGGTGTCGAAATCGCGTAAGCCTTTCATCCAGGCATCTACAATATAAGGGATTGAAGGGTCACCTTCCATGGTGAATGTTTCCCGGCCGTAAAGTTCCCATTTCGGTAACCATCCGTTTTCCTTGTACATATCAATCATGGTCTGGATAATATCCAACTGGCGATCGGGGTAAAGTAAAGTCATGAGCGAACTGACATTGCGGTAAGTATCCCACAACGAGAATACTGTGTAGCGGTTACCACTTGTCTTACCCACTTCCAGGCTCTCCATCTTCGGATATTCACCGTTGACGTCCTGTAAAATATTCGGATGGATCAGCAAATGATACAGGCCTGTATAGAAGATTGTCTTTTCATCCTTCGTACCGCCTTCAACTGTGATGCGTGATAAATCATCATTCCACTTGTCGCGGGCAGCAGAAGCAATCTTGTCGAACTCGAAACCGGGTTGTTCGGCTTTCAGATTCTCACGGGCATTCTCGATACTGACGAATGACACACCGATCTTTACCTCGATTTGTTCCTGTTCGGCTACGTCGTATTTAAACCAGACACCTACGTCGTCGCCACTGATTTCGCGGGTATATTTCGTGTATAGTTTGTATTTACCTGCATCAGCATCCCACTGAGCCTCTACGCCTTTCATCTCGCGTTGCTTTTTCCAGTATCCTTTTTCCTTTGGAGCCTTGTTTACTTGCATCACGAAATAAATCGGAAAAACAGCTTGCGGATTATAACAAAAAGTTCCCATCAGTTTGCTTCCTTCGATTTCTGTGTCACTTACAAAGCGGACGGTTGCACCGGTTTCGTTGGTTAAGCCTTCTCCTAAGTTTAGCAGGATATTCCCTTGTCCTTTCGGGAAGGTGAAGCGGCTTAATCCGGTACGAGGCGTAGCTGTGACTTCCGTCTTGATATTATATTTAGTCAGCATATTACTGTAATATCCCGGATGAGCCACTTCTTTTTTATAATGGCTTCCATATTCATGGTAATCTACTTTCAGATCTCCGGAAGTCGGCATCAGTAATAAGCCTCCTAATTCAGGACAACCAACACCGCTCAGATTGACATGGGCATAACCGGTGAAGAAGTCATTATCGGATGTATAAGGTGTTGACCACCACCGACTGTCTTTATCAAATTCGTTGGTTTCAGATCCCATGACATTGAAAGGTGTCACACTCATCATTCCTTGGGGACAGACAGCTCCGGGATTAGTTGTTCCGAAATTGCTTGTTCCGATAAAAGGATTGACATAATCGACAGGCTGCTGTGCAAAGGCGAAACTTCCGCCACACAACAAGAGCGTCAATAATTGTTTTTTCATGTTTGTCAGTTTATTTGTGTTTAGATAAAATAAATACTTGTTTATTACCAGATGACGATTTCATCTACGAAAATGAATCCTTTAGGATTCTGAGCCTTGACTTGTACATAACGGGCCTTCCAATTCCCCTGGAATGTATATTCTTGAAATGTGAGATCTGATTTATCCTGAGGAATCGTAGTCGGGATAACACCTTGTGATGTGAAATTCTTTCCATCTTCAGATGTCAATACTTCTACTTTTTCCGGTTGATAAACTCCAGGGCCTGTTAGTTGCATCCATTTCGAAGAAACTTGATGCAAGTCCATAACTTCCCCTAGGTCGATGACACAATCCAGATTGTCTGTGTAACCTTGCCAACGTTGGTCGAGATACGTTAATCCTCCTCGGCATCCGTTAATGATGGCATTTATACCTCCGGCCATATAACCCGGATACAGACGGCTGTTGAAGCGGATACTTTTTCCGATGCCTTTATGGTAGTCAACGCGTTGTTCGGAAACTCGATCCTGCAACTGACCATTTACGAAGATGCCAGCCACGATTTTAGCAGAATCTTTGACAACAATCGGTTCCTGATAGATAGGAGAGGACGCTGTCGGAGTAGATCCATCTGTTGTATAGTGGATTTCTACCGGATATTTCTCGGCATCCATGGTTACGCGGATTTCTTTTTGAATGGTATCTACTACCATATCAAATTCCAGTTCGTTGGAAAGCGGGAACGGATTCAATCCCATTTGTTGTAAAACTGGGATGTGTGCGTTGACACGTGGCTTGAAGTCTTGCCAATCCCGTTTTTCCTGCGGCGTCCAGCCGATTTCTGCTACGGCAAGAGCACGCGGGAACATCATGTATTCCAAATGCTCGGGAGTAGGAATGTATTCAGACCACGTATTCGCTTGTACACCCAGGAAATGTTTGGCTTCTTCAGCTGTCAACGAATCCTGAGGGATCGGATTATAATTATATACTTTCCGGATCGGTGTATATCCGCCAATGGCTACCGGTTGATACCGGGGATCAGCCTGATAGAAGTCAAAATACATGTAGCTACCCGGAGTCATGATCACATCATGTCCCATGCGGGCTGATTTAAATCCGGCAGCTTCACCACGCCATGACATGACAGTTGCTTCGGGTGCTAATCCACCTTCTAGAATTTCATCCCAACCGATCAGGCGGCGACCTTTGGAATTCAGGAACTCTTCTGCTTTCCGGATCATGTAGCTTTGCAACTCATCAACATTGGCGAGTTTTTCTTTCTTCATCAGCGCCTGGCATTTCGGACAGGTTTTCCATGTGTTTTTACCAGCTTCGTCTCCACCGATATGAATGTATTCGGAAGGAAAGAGTTCTACTACTTCGGTCAGCACATTTTCCATGAACTCGAATGTTTTCGGATTACCGATACAGAAATCTCCACTGGTATGAGACTTTCCTGCACAACATAATTCAGGATAAGCCACAAAGACTTCATCCGAATGAGCCGGGAATTCGATTTCCGGAATGATGGTGATATGTTTCTCGGCTGCGTATGCCAGCATGTCACGTATATCGTCTTTGGTATAGTAACCGCCATAAGCTCCTTCCGTTCCTTCTTTCAGATACTGACGGTCTTTACCGTTATCCCACCATTCACGCCAGTCGGATTGGGTACGGAAGGCGCCTTCTTGTGTCAGTTTCAGATATTTATCGATCTGCAGACGCCAGCCACCGGCATCGGTCAAATGAAGATGCAATGTGTTTAGTTTGTAATACGACATGACATTCATCAGCTTCTTGACTTCTTCTTTGTCGAAGAAATGACGGGACACGTCGAGATGCAAGCCTCGATAGGGAAAACGAGGATGGTCGTTGATCTTTACATACGGCAGTCCGTTGGGTGTTAACAGCTGCAAGAGCGTTTGTTTACCGTAAAACAAACCGGTTTCTGTTTTCGCTGTCAGACGGACACCTGCTTCATCGATTTCCAATTGGTATCCTTCGTTCGGGATATCCGTAGCATTCGGATCGACACGGAAGTTTACTTTATTGGAAGTCGAACCGGCTCCAACTAACATGGCTTGACTAACTTTAAACATACCATCCGACTGTGTTATTTCGAACGGCTCTGGTATCAATTGAATTTGTGTTTCGACTGTTTGATTACAGGATGTAAAGAGCACGGAACCAACCAGCAATGTCCCACCAAGCACTTTACTCACACGTTTTGGTATTAGCATGAGCATGAAATATTAAATGATTAAACGAATATCTTTCAGAAAGCATCTCTATCTAATTGCCTCAACTTGTTGTTGCCGGAATTTCCGGAACTGACGGATTAAAACAATGGCTGTTACGATCGTTGCCGTCAGGTCGGCGATAGGGATACTTACCCACACCCCAAATGTACCCCAAATTCTTGGTAAAACAATCAGACAAGGCACTAAAAATAACATCTGTCGTGTCAGTGAAAGGGAAATGGCCATTTTAGATAAGCCAACTGACAGGAAGAAGTTGGTCGATACCATTTGGAATCCTACAATCGGGAATACGGCGAAAACAATATGCAATCCATAAACGGCAGCACTGGTCAACTCTTCGTCGGTTGTAAAGAAGCCTACGATGAATTCTGGGAAGAGCTGACAGATCAGGAAGCCAAAGGTCGCAACACCGATACCCCATTTCGTAGTTAGCTTCGTCACGTCGATTACACGGTGGAATTGTCGGGCGCCGAAGTTATATCCTGCGATCGGCTGCATTCCCTGATTGAATCCCATAATAATCATGACGAAGAGAAAGACAATACGATTCACGATACCATAGGCTCCGATTGCCATATCGCCGCCATGTTCTTTCAGTCCCCAGTTAATTAATAGGACGATGAGGCATGAACAGAGGTTCATTAGGAATGGAGACATCCCAATGGAGATAATTGCATCTACCAGTTCTTTATGTAGCTTATAAATTCCTTTGTGGAAATGCAAGAGTTGCGTAGGGCGCGAGAAGTGAATGAATTGTCCGATCAAGGAAATCAACTGCGAGAAGACCGTTGCCCATGCCGCCCCTTTGATACCCCAGTCGAGCACAAAGATGAATAACGGATTGAGCAAGCAATTGACTACTACCGATAGTAACGTGGCTAACATCGCCATCTTGGGATAACCAGACGAGCGCAAAACAGAGTTTAACCCCAAATACATATGGGTGATCACGTTGCCATATAAGATAATCCGCATATAGTCACGGGCATAAGAGATAGTTTGTTCGCTTGCCCCGAAGAAGTAAAGAACCGGATCGAGGAATAACAGGAATACTACCGAGAAGGCCACACCCATAATCAGATTCAGCATGAAGACATTTCCTAACACGTTGTTGGCACCTTCGTAGTCTTTCTGTCCCAGTTTGACAGATACTAACGTGGAAGCTCCCACACCGACCAGCGAACCGAATGCCGCGGCCAAATTCATTAATGGGAATGTTAAGGCGAGACCGGCGATACCTATCGCACCTACTCCGTGGCCAATGAAAATACTATCGGCCATGTTATACAATGAAGATGCCGTCATGGCAATGATTGCCGGAATGGCATATTGGGTCAATAACTTGCCAATTGGCTCTGTTCCTAATATCAACGGTGAATTTTTGTCAGACATATATTAAAATCTTAAATCGTGTAACCTAAATCATCTGCCTATTCGGAATTTAACATACAAAGATATGCATTTTTTTAATGAAAGGCTTTAGTGGTTTTACTCGATTTACTGAAAACGAGTGATTATTGTCCTTGTATTTTCAATTTATCCATATAACAATAGTTCGTTAATTATTAGATAACGGCTATGC
>CDZI01008803.1_pt1 | contig 14562 bp, 5 predicted proteins | sample 554811 | NCBI WGS metagenome assembly CDZI01 (sample SAMEA3182110, study PRJEB8094) | gut metagenome | biome: human; feature: gut; material: Stool; isolation source: human stools | place: Canada | collected 2013-04-23
GCCCTGCAATATTACCATCGAGATTGATAACAAGCGGATCTGTCAGGTCAACGATCTCGGCAATGTTTTCGATCTTCGTTTCTTCCCGGAATCTTCTGCTCATGCCAAGCTCCAGCCCGAAACTGATCTCCCTGCCATCTGCCGTGCGGACTGTTCCGCTCGTACGGAAAGCAGTATCTTCCGCTTCCTCATGATAATAAGAAGCGGTCAGATTTACCCGTCTTATAGCAGCCTGTTGTCCTGTGGTAACCGGCTGCAGATAAGTATCATCTACCTGCACATCTTTCCACTTGTCGCCGTACAAAAGCCGGATCAGATATTGCAGACACTGCTGTCTGATCGACTGCATAGCCCTCTTTTCCTCTAAAGAGGTGATGCTTCTTGCACTGCCGGTCTGCATCAGACCGGTCACCTTTGTGAGTCCGTCCATGTACGGTTCTGTGTCCTCTTCCCCCGTTTCTGTCTGAAACAGATCTGCAAAAGACCTGTTTCCCATTTTGCCTCCCTGCATCGCCACTGCATTGACTACTGTCATGCTGATCGATTTTCGCTCTACAGAAGTATACCTTCTGGCGGATTCCATTCCTATGTAGCTGGAATCAATTTTCAAATAGTCCCTCCTTTTTTGCCGCCACTTGTGGATACCCCTCGCATGAGATTTGCTTCGCAAAGCTCGGGGCTACGTCCTGCACCTATGGTGCAGGACATATGCCAAAAGGTGTATGTCTGCAAATGCAGAACATACACCTTCCGTGGCTGACTTTTATCATTAAACTTACATAATGATTATCGGTCAGAATTTGATTTACTTAACAGCTATCTTACAAGTTATACTCTGTTATAGTTGATGAGGCAGCCCTTTAAGATGATCTCTCTTTCCTCGTCGGTCAATTCCCCAAGCCGGAGAGTAAACGGTACAAGCGTATCCTTTACCACATAGGCTGTGATCTCATCCCATTTCTCCTCTACCGCTTTCCTGATATCCGGGATGAAAAGATAATCTAAATTCCGGAACGGAAGCTCGCCTTCCTCGATCAGGAATGGAAGCATACCCCAGTTGATCAGGTTGGAGCGGTATCTCTTGGTCGCATATTCATTGGCAATGTTTGCCCAGCCGCCAAGTACCTTCTGGCAGCTTGCTGCCTGCTCTCTCGCAGAGCCATCACCCGGTTTTACGGCAAAGATCGTAGAGCCGATACCAAATGTTTCATGCGTCAGATCCGGGAACTGTGTTTTGATCACACGCATAACAGCCTTGATCTCCGGAAGCTCTGCACATGGATGTACATCACTTTCTCCGCTGATCAGTGCTTCTCTTGCCTTTTCTGCCTTCTGGACTTCCTTTGCGCGGCCGACATAAGCCGGATCCTTACGGGAAAGTGCAAATTCTGCAAGTCCAAGCGGATTGGAACGGTAAGAAGATGTCTCACCGGATGGGATCAGCTCATCCGTTGTTGTAACCGGATCATGGATCTCGGAAACAACCTTCAGCACCAGATTGTCGGTCAGTGCCACCATCTTCGGCCAGTCTTTGATGTTCGGCCCGAAATGGATCTCAACCGAAGGATCTGCCACGCCCTTGGAATCAAAGACACGGTTCTTATAAATATTTGCATCAAAGTGATATTTGTATTTGCCAAATTCACCGTCAAATTCTGTTGCAGGTGTCAGAACACCCTTATTTGCCGCAGTTGCTGCAATGGAACGTGCATCCATCAGTGCAACGGAAGAAATCTGACCATTCTGCAGCTTGGAGCCCTCACGGTTCGGGAAGTTTCTTGTAGAATGACGGATTGAGAATGCATTGTTAGCCGGCGTATCACCTGCACCGAAGCAAGGACCGCAGAATGCAGTCTTCATAACAGCTCCTGTTTCAAGAATTGTCGCTGCACAACCATTCTTGATCAGTTCCATATAAACAGGCATAGAAGCCGGGTATACACTTAATGTAAATTCATCGGATCCAATATATCTGCCCTTTAAGATATCAGCAGCCGCACAGATATTTTCAAATCCGCCGCCCGCGCAGCCTGCGATGATTCCCTGATCTACCATAAATTTGCCGTTTACAACTTTATCCGCCAAAGAATACGGTACCTGACCGTCTAATGAAACCTTGGCTCTTTCCTCTACATCATGGAGCACATCAGCAAGGTTCGCATTGACTTCCTCGATCGTATATGTATTGCTCGGATGGAATGGCATGGCGATCATTGGCTTGATCGCAGAAAGATCAACCTCGATCAGTCCGTCATAGTAGGTTACCTGACCCGGATTCAGTTCTTTAAACTCTTCACTTCTGCCATGGATCTCATAAAACTCTTTGATCTGCTCATCTGTACGCCAGATGGAAGACAGACATGTTGTTTCTGTTGTCATGACATCAATTCCAATTCTGAAATCAGCGGAAAGAGCGGAAACACCCGGTCCGACAAATTCCATGACTTTATTCTTCACATAGCCATTGGCAAATACCGCACCGATGATCGCAAGCGCTACGTCCTGCGGACCGACGCCTTTGACCGGTGCACCCTTTAAATAAACGCCGACAACACCCGGCATATTGATATCATATGTCTGACAGAGGAGCTGCTTTACAAGCTCAGGACCGCCTTCGCCCATTGCCATCGTTCCAAGCGCACCATATCTTGTATGAGAATCGGATCCCAGGATCATTCTGCCGCCGCCTGCAAGCATTTCTCTTGCAAACTGATGGATGACTGCCTGATGCGGTGGTACATAAACACCGCCGTATTTTTTTGCGCAGGTCAGGCCAAACATGTGGTCATCTTCATTGATCGTTCCACCTACCGCACAAAGAGAGTTATGGCAGTTTGTCAGGACATATGGGATCGGGAACTTTTCCAGTCCTGAAGCTCTCGCTGTCTGGATAATGCCGACAAATGTAATGTCATGGCTTGTCAGCTTATCGAACTTGATCTTCAGCTTATCCATATTTCCCGATGTATTATGATCCTTCAAAATACTATATGCGATCGTCTGCTGTGCAGCTTCCTGCTTTGTGACTGTTTTTCCTGTTTTGGCTGTTACCGCCGCCTGTGCCTCTGCATTATCCGGTATGATTTCTGTTCCGTTTACCAGATAGGCGCCGCCATCATGCAATTTGATCATGTGTTATCCTCCTGTTAGTCAGTTTGATCCGTCAAAACCCAAATCATTTACAGTTTATCATGCTTTTTTTCTGTCTGCAACTACAGCTATGTATTGTTTTGTAAATACGGGATAATCAGGTACATTGTCTTGTCCGGGATTTTGGAGCCGGAGCCACCAATGCATTGACTGGGATAAAATTCTATCGTAATATGTAGAAGAATCAAGGAGGTATCACAATGAGCGAATATATTATCAGCTGCTGTTCCACAGCAGATCTTTCCAAAGAACATTTTACAAATAGAAATATCCATTATATCTGCTTCCACTATTTTCTGGACGGCAAGCCTTATGCCGATGATCTTGGTCAGTCCATGCCATTTGACAAATTTTATGAAGCAATGGCTAATGGTGCGGATACCAAGACATCCCAGATCAATATGGAAGAATTTGTGGAGTATTTTGAGCCGTTTTTACAGGAAGGGAAGGATATCATCCATCTGACACTTTCTTCCGGTATTTCCGGTGTATACAATTCAGCCATGCTCGCAAAAGAGGAGCTTGCCGAAAAGTATCCTGACCGCAAGATCTATATCATTGATTCACTTGCCGCATCTTCCGGTTACGGACTTCTGATGGACAAGCTGGCCGATCTGCGTGACGAAGGAATGGACATTGATACGCTCGCAAAATGGGCTGAAGATAACCGTCTGAAATTGAACCACTGGTTCTTTTCCACCGACCTTACCTTTTATGTAAAGGGCGGACGTATTTCCAAAGCTGCAGGCGCAATTGGTGGCATGCTGAATATCTGTCCACTGTTAAATGTAGATCTGGAAGGACGTCTGATTCCCAGACAGAAGATCCGCACCAAGAAAAAAGTCATTGCTGCTATCGCAGAAAAGATGAAAGAGCTCGCTGAAAACGGAACCGATTACAACGGCAAATGCTACATTTCCCAGTCAGCCTGCTATGAAGACGCCAGAGCGGTTGCAGATCTCGTAGAAGCTGCATTCCCGCATCTGAACGGCAAGGTGGAGATCAACTCTATCGGTACAACGATCGGCAGTCATACCGGTCCTGGCACTGTTGCCCTTTTCTTCTGGGGGCAGGAACGTACAAATTAGTAAATAAATTTACTTTTTTCATAATTACAGAGACGAATATGCAGTGCACATCCTCGCGGAGCATTTTTATGTAACAGGAATGAAGTTTCCTATTACAGAGACGAGATACGCTCTGCGAATCTCGCTCTGATTAGCGGTCGTCAAATGCACCGCATAAATGCGTGCATTTTCCTCGTCGCCATAACATAAAAAACAGGAGCCGTAACTTATCTATCCATAAGCTATGGCTCCTGTTTTTCTCCCTTTCATACTGCCATATCGCAAAAGCTCCTATGCAGCATATCTCCTCATAATCCGTTAGAACATGTCCTTTCCCTGTATATTCTTCCTTATGCAGGTACAACGATTCCTGACTTGTCTGCTATATCGCATCGTATCCCTCCTTTTCCCACCGAAAGTGCATAAACTATAGTTATTTATACGCATAATAACTATAGCAATTTGAACTTTCCATGTCAATAAACTAAACTATGGTTATGATCCTTGTACAGCGCAGATACTTGCGCAGGTGATCAACCGCAATGAACAGGAAAACAGCTGATTCTGAAGCTGATCAAGGATCTGACCAGATATGTCGACAATGTTTCTAATCTTTAGGATAGCATACTTATTACTTCTTCTAAAGATGTGACAAAAATTGTGACAAACTTTTTCTGTACACATCGGTTCTACTTGGATTTTTTCTGAAAACCGGTTATAATAAATGCAGTTATTATTTTCGTACATATCGCAGGGGTTCATATAAGAGGGGGAGCACACATATGAAATCACTTCATACACTGTTAAAGGAATACATAGCAAAGAGCAATTACACCATATATCAGCTGGCAATAGACAGCGGCATCAATCGTACCACACTCCAAAAGGCATTATCTGGTGAACGTCCCATCAGTCTTGAAAATTTACAGAAGATTCTTCCTTTTCTCGCACTTTCCGTCGCAGAAAAAAGGGAGCTGGATCAGGCGTTTCTGATTTCGCAGATCGGCGAAATAACTTACCAGAAACATATGTATCTGAAGAATCTGCTGGAGGGCGTCAATCTTCCGGTCTCTGATCTGCCTGCACCAAAGCAGGGCACAACCGTCCTACCCGGTCTGCAGCTGCAGCAAGCCTGTCCTGTAAGTGGAAGCTATCCAATCATCACAACGATCTGTAATCTGCTGGCTGCAGAAACATCCGAAGGAGCCGGAGCTTACTTATATACCATTTCCGACTTTCACAATCAGTTCTTCTGTAATTTATACATACAGTTACAGGCAGCCAACCTCAATATGCTCCAGGTCAAACATATCGTGACCTTCTCCAAAGTATCTGGCAATCATGACGAAGCATCCCTGTCAAACCTCAAAACACTTTCTACTTTATTTCCGTTTGCCATGTCGACACCACGGGACTGCAGCCTTTATTATTGTTACGAGGAGATCGCAGCGCAGAAGCTCTCCGGTATACCGTATCCTTATTATCTGGTACTTCCCCAGAATGTTGTTCTTTTATCCGGTAATTGCCAGAATGCGCTCATTTTACCGAAAGAATGTGTTCCGTTTTATCAGCAGCACTTTGATGGTATGCTGCAGTCATCCATGCCACTTCTGGATGACATTGACACAGCCTCTTTCCTGTCTACGTGTATTTCTCTTTCCAGCAGTGCACGGTATATTTATACACTGGAAACACAGCCTTGCATTGCTTCCTTTTTAGATGAGGATATGATCGCAAGATGTATTAATTCGGAGCTTGATCCCTCACAGATCCGGCTGCTGTCCCAGACATTGTTGGAGCACTGTAATAACTTACAGCATACCCCTGACTTTTTGTCTATCTTTTCCAGAAAGGGATATGATGATTTTGTTGAAAACGGTATTATTTATCAGATTCCTTCCGGTTACTATCATCCTCTTTCGATTGAAGACCGGATCCTGCTCCTGCAGCGCCTGATCCATGCCAACCAATCCGGACAAAAACGTTTTATCCTCGCCAGAGGGGAGGCATTCCGTCCCCAGATGGAGTTTTTTATCTATGACGGTGCCATTTTATTTACACGTACACCGGATAACGGTTCTGCGCAGATCTGTATTATGAAAGAGCCTCATATCATTCAGATTTTTAAGGATTTTCTGTTACATACATCCTACTATAAGTTGATCTATACAGCTGAGGAAACAACCGAACTTTTCCGGAAAAGTATCACCCAGCTAACTGGGCAGTTATCGGACTGATTTCTGCCGATATATAGTTTCCCGATACGAAATAAAGTGTGTGCATCCACTGTAACAGGAACAAAGTTTCCCAATGCGCAAAAAGCGAGCCGGCTTTAACCCCTTAAAGCCGGCTCTTTCTATAATAACTATAACCCAAAATACCCTTATTTTATTTTTCTTCTGCTGTAACTGTCTTTTTCACTTCTTTTTTCTTCGGCAGAACAACCTTGTCAAGCTTCCAGATATCATCTACATATTCCTGAATGGTTCTGTCTGATGTGAACTTGCCGGAGCATGCTGTGTTTAAGATTGCACTCTTTGCCCAGCCCTTTTCATCTTTATAAGCTGCTTCTACCTTCTTCTGTGCTTCAGCGTAAGACTTGAAATCCTTCAGGATGAAGTAAGTATCTGCCTTTGCCGTACACTGTGTATTCAGCAGCGAATTGTAAAGATCTCTGAACAGCTCAGGATCCTGTGGTGAGTATGTACCGTTGATCAGCTGCATCAGTACCTTACGGATATCTGCATCATTATTGAAGATCTCCATCGGATCGTATCCGCCGCAGTTCTCATAATGGATCACTTCATCAGAAGAAAGACCGAAGATAAATGCATTTTCTGCTCCAACTTCTTCTACGATCTCCACGTTGGCACCATCCATTGTTCCGATCGTCAGCGCACCGTTTAACATAAACTTCATGTTACCTGTACCGGATGCTTCCTTGGATGCTGTGGAAATCTGCTCGGAAACATCTGCTGCCGCAAAAATCAGCTCTGCATTGGATACACGATAATTCTCAATAAATACAACCTTGATCTTACCATTGATAGATGCATCGTTATTGATCACATCAGCTACGGAGTTGATCAGCTTGATCGTCAGCTTGGCATTCTTATAACCGGCTGCTGCCTTTGCACCGAAGATGAATGTTCTAGGGAAAAATTCCATATCCGGATGCTCTTTGATCTCATTGTATAAGTACATAACGTGCAGGATATTCAAAAGCTGACGTTTGTACTCGTGCAGACGTTTTACCTGTACATCGAAGATAGAACGTGGATCTACTTCAACACCATTGTGCTCTAAGATATATTTTGCAAGTCTTACCTTGTTCTGATATTTGATGTTCATGAATTCCTGCTGTGCTTTTTCATCATCCGCATAAACAGCAAGCTTCTTGATCTTTGGCAGATCCGTGATCCAGTCTGCACCTACATGTTCTGTTACCCACTCTGCAAGAAGTGGATTTGCGTGGAGCAGGAAACGACGCTGTGTGATACCGTTTGTCTTGTTGTTGAACTTCTCAGGCATCATTTCATAGAAGTCTTTCAGCTCCTGGTTCTTTAAGATCTCTGTATGCAGTCTTGCAACACCGTTTACGCTGTAGCCTGCTGCAATTGCCAGATGAGCCATCTTGACCTGACCGTCATAGATGATCGCCATCTTGCGGATCTTCTCCTGATTACCGGGATATTTTGCTTCGATCTCCATCACAAAACGACGGTTGATCTCTTCTACGATCTGATAAATACGCGGAAGCAGACGGCTGAACAGCTCGATCGGCCATTTCTCCAGTGCTTCTGCCATGATCGTATGGTTTGTATAAGCACATGTCTTTGTTGTGACATCCCATGCTTCATCCCATGTTAAATAATATTCATCCATCAGAATACGCATCAGTTCTGCAACTGCAACGGTCGGATGGGTATCATTCAGCTGGAAGGTAACCTTCTCATGGAATTTACGGATATCATCATGGGAACGCATATACTTCTCAACTGCTTCCTGTACGGATGCGGAAATAAAGAAGTACTGCTGTTTCAGACGAAGCTCTTTACCTGCATAATGATTGTCATTCGGATACAGGACTTCTACAATATTTCTTGCAAGGTTTTCCTGTTCTACAGCCTTGCGGTAATCACCTTTATCAAAAGAATCGAGCTGGAAGCACTCTACAGGCTGTGCATCCCAGATACGAAGTGTATTTACAATACCATTGCCATAACCTACAACCGGCAGATCATACGGTACAGCAGTTACTGACTGATAACCTTCCTGCTTGAAGTTGTTGCGGCCGTTTTTATCCTGATATACGGATACATAACCACCGAATTTAACTTCTTTGGAGTATTCGGGACGACGGAGCTCAAACGGATTGCCATCTGCTAACCAGTTATCCGGTACTTCCACCTGATAGCCGTCGCGGATCTCCTGCTTGAACATACCGTAGCGGTAACGGATACCACAGCCGTAAGCAGAATAACCAAGAGTTGCAAGAGAATCCAGGAAACATGCTGCAAGTCTTCCCAGACCACCATTACCGAGTGCTGCATCCGGCTCCTGATCTTCGATCACGTTGATATCAACACCAAGCTCTTCCAGTGCTTCCTTTGCCTGATCATAAGCCTGCAGGTTGATCATGTTATTACCAAGTGCACGGCCCATTAAGAATTCCATGGACAGATAGTAAACTGTCTTCGGATCTTTTTTTTCGTATTCTTTCTGTGTTTCCATCCAGTTTTCCACGATCTGATCCTTGACTGCATAAGATACTGCCTGAAAAATCTGCTGGTCAGTTGCTTCCTCCATCGTCTTACGATAAAGAGTTCTTACATTGTAGAGCACGCTGCGCTTGAAGAGTTCCTTATCAAACGTAGATGAAACAGGTACTGTTGTCTTCTTAGCCATTTCTGCCTCCTAGAAATATAATATTCGATTGCGAACTTTACTTAATCGTTTTCGTACTTATTTATTATACAATAAAATGTAAGAAAAAGGAAGAAAAAACAACAAAATCATCATTTTTCCACAATATTTCCCAAATTACCTGATAGCGATCCACCTTGTTTTCCAGATCAATCCCATCCGTCGTATGTCTGTAAATCATTTTGTCGAAACACGGACATTTTGACAGAAACTGCAGGCGGTAAAACACAAAAGCATGTCCATATATTTCCTTTGCCAGTTGTTTATGGCTGACATTGTTCCACTTCTTTTTCCAAATGATTTGACCGGCTTTTTTATCGCTTTACGGTTTGCTTTACAAGTGCACATCGAAAGAGGACCGCTAAATACTTAGCGGTCCCCTTGGATTCAAAAATCATTTCGTCCTTACAAACTCTATTTGACGGTTATTTGAACCTTTGCAGTTTTCTTTCCTGATTTTACAATAATTGTTGCTTTCCCTTTCTTCTTAGCTTTGATAACACCCTTGTTAGTAACGGTAGCAACGCTCTTCTTGCTTGACTTGAATGTTACCTTATCAGGTGTTGTGATCGGATTCGTCACAACCTTGAGTGTGAGCTTTTTGCCCTTCTTCAGGGTAGCCTTCTTAACTACACGATCTGTCTTGGCATTCTTCACTGTTACCTTTTTGGTCGCAACCTTCTTTGCTTTAACGTATACTGTGATAGAAGCCTTTGCGCCCTTGTCTGTCGTGACAGTGATCGTCGCCTTACCGACCTTCTTACCTGTGATCTTGCCCTTATTTGTTACAGTAACGACCTTCTTGTTTGATGTTTCCCACTTCACAATCTTGTCGCCTGCAGTAATCGCAATATCCTTAGCTAAGTTAGTAGATGATTTGCGTTTCTGGATGGAAGTAGACTTCGCAGAGAATTTGGCAACATACTTCGTTACATCTTCCGGCTTTGTCTCTTCGGTTGTCTTCTTGCTCTCTTCGACAGCCTGCTGATATGCAGCTTCTGCCTCTGTAAGCAGCTTTAACTGACTAGCCTCAACCAGCTTCTTCTGATCCTCTGTCAGTGCGGCATATGCTTTTCTGGCAGCCTCAACCTTAGCCTTGCTGTCCTCTGATGCATCTACCTTACCGATGGCTGCAATTGCTTTCTTAACGGCATCAGCCTTCGCTGCATCCTCCTTCGCTTTCTTTTCTGCCTCAGCCTTAGCTGCAGCATCAAGTGCATCGTAAGCTTCCTCTGCATCTGTCAGAACCTTCAGCTCCTCTGCCAAGATCAGCTTCTTCTGATCTTCTGTAAGTGCATCATATGCCTTTCTTGCTGCATCGATCAGTGCCTTGCTGTTTTCTGCGAGTTCAACCTTACCGATCGCATTAATCAGCTCCTTTACATCGGAAGCAGCCTTATTATTGGCTCCTGCCTCTGCTGCTGCAAATGTCTTCTTTGCTGCCAGATAGCCTGAAACGCCTGCTCTGTCTGCAAAGGAAAGTGCGGCATATTTTTGGTCAATCTCTTTTAATAATTCCTTGTTTTTTGCTGTATAATCAGCACCCAAAGCCTTGATAAGCTCATTTACTGCATTGACAGCATCCTGATTTGTGATAACACCGTCTGCCAATACTGCAGTGCCGTATACACTTGGATTCTGATATCCGTTTCCGCTGGCATCATACCAGTTCAGTGTACCAAGACGGCTGCCATCCTTAGCATCATTAATCTGTACATCCAGACCAATCAGTTTTCCTGCCTCCGGTGAAAGCGCAGTCCATTTGATTGCAGTCTCAATGTAGTAGCCTTTTCCATCTTCCTTCTCTTTTGTAGCAGATACGATATTTTCTGCCTTACAAGAGGTTCCATTGAATGTCTGAAGATTCTTGTAGCTTACGCGATACTGCTTATCATTGTCATCAAAGCTACCGGATTTCTCATTCAGCTCATCAATAAAGATTTCCGTTGAATCCTGCTGATAAGCATCACTTGCTGTGTCATCCAGTGCATCATCCGTTACATCTAACATAACATAAAGATTATCCGCATCCCAGGAAACCTTTGTTTCAGCTGTTGTTGTCAATGCACTGCCGGATTTTACCTCTAACTTGGATGCAGGGATATCTTTCCACTCTGCAATGTCACCATCAATGATTGCAGAACCCTTTGTGATTGCCATAAACGGCTTCATAGACAATACGGCATAATATTTGCTGCTGTTCTCCTGATTGTTTGTCGTATCATTGTAAGAATAGGTGTTTCCATCCTTTTTCACTACAACGTCAAATGATACTTTATCAAGCGGGTTCATGGTCATCGGAACCGTAAATTCAGCCTTATATCCACCGTCAACATCCTTCAGTTCCTCGCCTGTTGCATTTTTCCTGACAAAATCACCTGTCTTATCTCCTTTTGAATTTGCAGGATCAACATACAGGATAATTTCGCTGTCTGCTGTCTTCTCAGACTTTACGACAACCTGAACCTTCAATTCATTTGCGTTCCAGATTGGTCTTATGATGACATCATCTGTTCCTGCAGCAAATCTGATCGCATTTGCATACTCAAACTTGTCAGTCTGCATTGCATTGACATCGCGCACAAGCGGCTCGAGCTGTGATGCATTTACAAATGCCCAATATGCCGGTTTTGCACCATAATAATCATCAAACAAGAGCGGATACTGCGGTGTCTTGCCGTCTGCAGAGCCACCGACACTGTTCGAGGTCTTTAACCAGGAAACTGGGTCATGCGTACCCCAGATTGTGATGTTCTGTACATATCCCTTCAGGGAACGGGGATTGTTTTTATGCTCCTCATTGATCTTACGGACAATTTCGTAGATATCTTTGTATCTGTGACCTTCCTTGGTAAACTCTGTTTCCAAATCTTTTCCGTCAAATCCGACACTGGATTTGATATCAAGCTCTGTGATATGAACCACATCTGCAATCTCTGCATACTTACGTGTCGCTGTCTCAATCGTCTCGTAGGTCGGTGTGAGCATGTCGTGATGCCCCTGCATACCGGCACCGAGCTTTCGTCCCTCCGTGAGGACTTCACGGATTTCTTTCAGGAAGCGGCAAATTGTCGCAGCCTTTACAGGATCACAGTCGTTGTAATCATTATAGAAAAGAATGGTGTCTTCTGCCAGATACTGATCTGCAGACTTGAATGCCTGCAGGATATACTCTGTAGAACCGCCGTAAATAGCTGCCCAGTCAGTTCCCATTCTGATTCCGCCCGCATCACTTGCCTGTTCATTTACAACATCCCACGCATAGATAAGTCCCGGGAATTCTGTATCAAAATGTTTGCCAACCTTTTCGATATACCAGTCGATACGCTTATTCATTTCTTCTTTGGAAACATACGCGCCGTCTGACTTAAAATCTTCTCTGAACCACCATGTCGGTGTCTGGCTGTGCCATACAAACACATGACCTCTCATCTTGATAGGTTCAGAAGGATTGTTTTTATTGTACTCCGCAAAATGCCGTGCAACCTTATCTGCACTCTCAAAATTCAGCTTGCTTTCCAGCTCCTCCAGTGTGCTGACACCCGGTTCGCCGGAACCGAGAATAGATTCCGGTTTCATCTCATTCTCGCATGTAACACTATTGAAGTGCTTCTCAACTAACTTCATGGTGTTCTCATTGTCAAGACTGCTCACCGGAAGGGCTACACCCATATACTCCACACCATTTCCGGTTTTCTGCACTTCTTCATGCAAATCCGGTATTGTCATATCCACCTTTGGAATTCTCATTTCGGCAATCTGGAGATTGTCGATGTCAAATGTAATTCCGGCGCTTCCCTCAAAACGAATCTGGGATTCCGGCAGTTCATTTGCATTTTCCGCAATCACCATGGTTCCGGATACCTTTTGCCATGCATCAGTGAGCTCATAGCTCTCGTCATATGTAATCTGTGCGGACTCCTGGTTTTTATAGTCGCTGTCATGTACCAGAACTGACATGCTGACCTTCGGCGTACTTACCTTGGTCGCATCTGCTATTCTGGCATAATATGTGAATTCATATGCCTTATCTGCTGTAATTCCGGTCTTATAGTTCATCTGAACTGTCGGCACGACAGCTTCGCCTTCCAGCCCGTTGGGGCTGACTGTATTGGGGCTGACTGTATTGGCACTGACGGAAGAGGCACGCATGTATTTACTGCCCAGCGTCTTTTTCGGTGCCGGATCTTTCTCTGAATAAGAACAGTACGCGATCAGAGAATCCTCTTTTGTCTCATCTCTCCACTTTACGTCATTCCAGTAGCCTGTATTTTCGAAGTTTCCGTTAAAGCCTGCCATGATATCTTTTTTTGCATCAATGACACGCTCTGCACTCTTTGCATTGATCGTAATGCTGTCAAACGTCATGGTGATAGGCGTTGCTTCCGAGGTCGTCATAATGCCGACATACCGAGCGGTTTTGCCGAGATCATCACTGGTTGCATTTAATGTATTGCTGCCATATGCCACTCCGACATCTCCGTTTCTTTGATCGGTATTAAAGTCTGCCTCGGAAAGAAGCTTCGGAGAAAGCCCTGCTTGAGAAGAACCCTCCGCTACATTTAACCTGATTCCCGTAATGATCATTCCGGCAAGTTCTTCCGGCAGGCGGAAAAATACTTGCCCATACTGCCTTGTCATAGTCACTGATAATTTTCCGTCTTCTCCTATTGCAGCTGTTGCACCCGTTTCTTCATCATCCGCAGCTGCCAGCGTTAGCTTATCAAAGGTGTAATCCTTTGAGACAGCACCCTCCGATGATTCTGCTTCTACGATTTCAATATTAACATCGTCGATCAGATAGTCCGCAGTTCCGCTGCCTGTTGAAAAATAAAGCTCCTTTGCTCCTTCCGGAATCGTTACGGTACCGGAAAGCGCAGTCCACTCTCCTGGCGTTACATTCGTGTTGAGCAGCCAATTGTAGTAGTCCTTGCTATCAGATCCTGTTCCTGTCACTTCGCATACAATCTGCGTATCTTCCGTCTTCATAAAAACACTGATATTTGCGGTTGCACCGGCATAGGCAGATACATCATAAGCATATGTATGCCAGTTCTGCGTACGTCCGGAAAGCTGAAGTGCCTTTCCAGCATGCCCCTCTTCCACGACTGTCAAACTACCTGAGCCTCTGACATATCCCTTCGGTTCACCGCTTTCAAAGTCTTCTGCAATGTCAATCGTAGCTGCAAGCGCTTCAATCGCACCGGAATATTCTGCCGGTACAAATGCTGTTCCGGGAACTACCATTGCCACACTCAGCATCATCGCAAGAAACCTACTTCCTGCTTTTTGAACAATTTTCTTGTTCTTCATAATAACCCTCCATTTTCTTAGATTTGCCGATCCGGACATGCCCCATTCGCTTGTGCCCTTTCGGCATTTTTGTGTAACAGGCATATTTATGTGCTTTTTACATATC
>CDZI01066943.1_pt1 | contig 14409 bp, 9 predicted proteins | sample 554811 | NCBI WGS metagenome assembly CDZI01 (sample SAMEA3182110, study PRJEB8094) | gut metagenome | biome: human; feature: gut; material: Stool; isolation source: human stools | place: Canada | collected 2013-04-23
TGCGGCAGGTCACTGCGGCAGGCAGCTCCACCACCGGAACTTACCGCCCCTACGGACTGGATTGCAGCGGTTTTGTGGATTGGGTGTTTTACAATCAGTCCGGCGGCAGCTATGTCATCGGCCATGGTGGAGGGGCTACTATGCAGCACTCATACTGTGTCGATATTTCGTGGGCGGACGCACAGCCCGGTGACTTGGTGTTCTACCCGGATAATTCCCATGTGGGCATCGTTGGCGGCAGGGACGCAAACGGAGAGCTGCTGATCATCCACTGCGCCAGCGGCTATAACAATGTGGTCGTTACTGGTCTGGAGGGCTTTACATCTATCAGTAGACCAAGGTACTACGCAGAGTAAAAAAGTTTTACCTTTTGTTCCCCCCTGACAGGGGTAACAAGTGATTCCTGGGATACCCCGGCAGGTCATCGTATCTACGATGCCTGCCGGGGTTCTTCCGTTTCCTGGGTTTGTAGGGGGTCCGGTGCTTCCATCGTTTCTTCCACATCCAGCTGGCCGCTGCCGACATAGCCAATGCCGTTGTAGTGGATCTCCACGGTCTGCGGCGCGTGCTTAGACCACTTTACCTCTTTCTCGTGAACCACGATCTTCTCAATGAACAGCCGCAGCAGCTCCGGCGTCAGTCCCGTGATATCCGTGTGCTGCTTCGCCTTGTCAAGAAAGCTGTCCGTTCCAATCGCCGTTTCCCGCAGGCGCTGGATCTCATTCTCTTTCTGTGGAATACCAGCGGTGATACGGTTCTGTTCTTCCGTGTAGCTGCCGGACAGCATCTGGAACTGCTTTGTTGTGATGCTACCCAGCACACTGTCCTCATACAGCTTTTTGAAGATCGCGTCCAGTTCTGCTTTCCGCTTCCGCATGGCGGCCAGTTCTTTCTCCTGCCTGCGGATCTCCCGCTGAAGCTCGGCGGACTGCTTGCTGCCAATGTAGGCGGCGAACTTTTCCGGATGTTCCCGCGCCGCACTCGTCACCCGGTGCAGGTCCTCCAGTACGATCTCATTCAGAACGTACTCCCGGATGTAGTGGCCTGTGCAGGCTTCTCCATCTTTCTTGTAGGTGCGGTAGGTAAAGTGATTGTACGCTTGCCTGCCCTCCTCTGTGTGATCGTGCGTTCGTGATGCGTGGCTCAAGCCGCAGTGTTTTCCTCGTCGGACTCATCCTCGAAAGCAGCAGCGGGCATGGCATCGAGCGACCGCGCCGCGGAATTGCTGGCGGTGGAATCGTTTATTGTGAGTTCTTTACCGATGTTTTCAAATCCTTCGGGGAATGTGTTGGTAGCATCGATGTTGGTTGTCACAGAGTATTCTGTTCCGGTCTTCGAAACAACGCGCTTTCCGATGCCGCCGAGGAAACCGCCGACCGACGCACCGGCCGCATGATTCTTGTTGACCGTCATATCCTCCACCTTGCAGCCGGTGATGGTCACGCTGCCGTTGCCGCGATAGTCATTGTCGGCCCAATCTCCTTCTGCGTCATACGGCGTGTAGAGCGCATCCGCATAGCCGATGAGTCCGCCAATCAGGAACTGCGTTCCGCCGTTGTCATTCTTATCGGTGACATTGACGGTCATATTCTCCACCTTGCAGCCAGTCAAAGTCACGGTGCCCTTGGCATAGCCGACAAGTCCGCCGATGCACTCCGCAGGCAGCAGGTGGGCGGAGTTATAAGCATTTCCTTGCTCGCCCAGCAGGTTCAGATTCATGGTCACATGCCTGACCGTCACATTTTCCGCCGTGAACATGTCGCCCACAAAGCCCGCCAGAGCACCGAAAGCATGATACTCGTTGCTGTCGACACTGGGTTGGGCAGTGTAGTCGATCGTCATGCCGTCAATGGTCAGGTTCTTCACCGTCACGTTATCTCCGTAGCCGTAGATGGTGCCCACGGATTGGTTGGGAGCCGCCTCGCCGCGTTTTGCATGGTAGATCGTGCGATTGTTTCCATCGAATGTGATGCCGCCGACAATGTCACCGGTGCGCGTCGTATCGGCATAGCAGAGATCCAAATCAACGCCCAGTGCGTAGCTTGCTGCCTCAGAGGAGTAATCCTGCACGACCTTAGTCAGAAAATCGTTGGCATTATAGAGCAGCTCTGTGCCATTGCTATCAGTTTCGGATTTCCATTGGACACCGACCTTGACGATGGCTCCCTGTTCTGCGGCCATTTGGGTTAGTTTGGTATCTTCCACTTTTACAAAAGTCTCGGTAGGATTCCCCCATTGGTTCAGCTCTTCCTTATAATAGCCGAAATATTCGGCGCCGGGGATACCGGTGGGCAGGGTAAAGGCCTGATCGTACTTTACGCTCACATCAATGTAGGGAATGCCGTGGTCGTTGGCGTTGATATACACATAATTCGCCTCATCGTACTCAGCCGTGAGCAGCTTGCCGCCATTATTAAGCAGCCAATCTCTCAGCGGCACATTGCCGTCCCAGTCGAATCGGAGGAAATAGGTCATGGTATCCCACTTGGCGTAGAGGGTGAGGTCACGGGAGGGCATAGTCGTCCCGCTCCATGGAGTTGTGTATTCCACATCTTCATACCAACCGGCAAAGGTATAGCCGGTGCGCTTTGCATTCGTCATGTCCACAGAAATTTCCGCGCCGTAATAGATGCTTCCGCCGTTGGGGACGCAGCCATCGTCCAGACTTACTCCGTCGCCCAGATTGAAACTCAGTGTGTATCGGTTACGGGTATAGTAGAGATCCACCACATTCTGTGCGCTGTCGGCTTGGAGGGTGATTGAGGTGGACGAATCAGCTTTCGGCGCAAATCCCTCGAAGAACTTCTGCACATCCACCGCCTGACCGGTCACGCCGGAACTGGTCACAGTATCTTTCAGTACGTAATCCGTGCCGTCCACGTTTTGCAGATAGTAGTTTACAGTGTAGTTGACCTCGCCCGCGTTCCACTTGGCATACAGGGTGGTGTTCTCCGCAGGCATGGTGGCTGCGGTGAACTCAGTCGTACAGCCCGCATCCGTGTACCAACCATCAAAGGCGTAACCTACTCGGCTCAGGTCATTGGAGGTCGGAGTGGTGATTTCCGCACCGAAACGATATTTGCAGGATTTGGCGGTTTCACCGTTTGTCCAAACGGCATCGCTGCCGTTCAGGTCATAGGTCAGCGTATACTCGTTACGGGTGTAATACACCTTGACCACCGTGCTGCCGTCGCCCTCGACAGTCTTCTGCTCAAAGCTCTGTGCGGTAAATCCGGGGTAGGGCTTACTTTCGGCGGCAGTAGGCTGACCTGTAGCGCCGGTCTTGGATTCCGTGTCCGCAAGGGTGTAGTCATCGTCCGCTACATTCTGCTGATAATGCTCCACGGTGTAGGAGATACCGCCTTGCGCTGTCCACTTGGCGTAGAGGGTAATGTTCTCGGCAGGCATGGTGGCTGCGGTAAACGCAGTCGTGCAGTCTGCATCCGTGTACCAACCATCAAAGGTATAACCCGCTCTCGTCACATAGCTCTGCGTCAGGAGCTTGAGCGCAGCGTCCAGACGATAGGATTTAACACCGGGTTTCGAAACCCAATCTGCGTCCTCGGCGTTCAAGTCATAGGTCAGACTGTACCGCTTACGGGCATAGCTGATGGAAACCGTTCCGCCGTCCTCCGCGCTGACGGTGTAGTTCACCTTTTGGGGAAAGTCATAGGTGTTTTTCTCTTCGTCCGTAAGGAACTCCGCCGGATTGATGGTAACTGTTTCGTCCGTTTTTCCGGTGCGGGTCTCGGTCGCTTGTGACCACTTGCCGTCTGCCCCCTCTTTGCGGAGCACAAGGAAATAATTGATATCGACCGGCACCCACTTGGCGTAGAGGGTAAAGTCCTTGGCAGGCATGGTCGTTGCGGTAAACGCATTTTGGCAGGTTTCGTCCGTATACCAGCCGCCGAAGGTGTAGCCAAGGCGGGTGGGGGCATCGTTCAGCTTGTCAAGTTGATCGCCATAGCGATAGGGCACAGTGCTTACCTGACCATCGTTTCTTAATGTAAGCGTGTAGGGCGCGCGGCTGTAATAGTAGTTCTGGCCGCCCGTTCCGTCCGGACGGATGTGGATGCCCGCATAGCCGGGGTGGCGGTAGCCGATTTCGTCCGGCACAAGGGCCTTATCCGGCACAAAGTAGTTGTCGGCGGTGCCATAATGAACCACGCTCTTGGTCGGCGTTTCGGGATAGGTTCCGTCCTCGTTTTGCAGATAGAAATTGAGGGTGTACGGAATGTTGGTCTTGGGTTCAAACGTTGCCACCGCTACCAATGCGCTCTCCGGCATGGTGGCGCTGTCATACCGATCGGCCTCGGTATAAGAGAAAATGTCACTCTCGTTTTTCAGCAGATAATACGTCCAGCCCTTAAAAGTATAGCCAGTGCGGGTGGGCGTTTTCAGATTGAGCGCCTCACGGAATCTCCGCTGCTCCCAACCGATGTAACCGCCGGTGCTGCTCAGCTCATGAATGGGATAACCGTCCCGCAGGCGGTCCCAATGGACCTTGACCTTGAGCTGCACCGGAGTGGTGGAAAAGCTCAGGTCTGAGCCTTTGTAGGTGAGCGTCATCACGCAGTCGATCTCTGGCTCGTCGCAGGTCTGCCAGTTATCAAGTGCCAGCTTTATGTGCTGCTGACTGTAATTGCCGCCGTAAACACCGGTGTGATAGGCACTAAAGCGGGGATCGTCAAAGCTGATGTCAAACTTGTTCCAATCATACGTCTCGGTGCGGTCGTTGCCCGTTGTGAGGTCAAATCCGGTCAGCGCTTGCACCGATTGGGGCAGAACGACATCAAGGCCGCCGTTTTTCAGATAAACCGTCGGTGTGTCTTCCTCGCCGTCCGCATTTTCCATCTTAAATGCCGTGATGGCATGGGTGCTGCCCGCCGACCACAGTGGCGTTTCATCGGTGTATATCTCCGGTGTCCACGAAACCTTGCCCTTAAACGCGGAGAGGTTGGCGCTGATGTCCATGAACATGCCGACTTCCACATACAGCGCGCCCGAGGCATTGGAGGTTTTGGGTTTCCCCGCCTCATAGTGGAGCGCATACAGCACATAGCCATAGCCTTTTAAGTACGCGCCCAATTTGGCCACAATGCCCACTGTGGCCACCTTCCTCGATATGAGACTGACGCTCGGCCATATCTCCACACCGGCTCGCAGACCCACCGCACCCATTGCGTACAGCCGCAGATTGTACTGCTCGTTCACAAGATTGTAAGTGCGGGTGGTGGTCCTGTGCTTAAACAGGTAAACGCCGAACACATATCGCTTGGCATTGGTATAGTTGAAGTTCATACCCATGGCCATTCGGATGTTCAGCTCGACCACAAAGTCTACCGTGAGCTCAAACTTGATGATTTTTGCCACGGTCTTTTTCATGCTGAAAATCTGTTTGCGGTACAACTCCACCCAGTCGCTGTCCAACTCCAGCATACTGTTGTACAGCTCCTGCAAGCTGAGCTTGGAAGTGTCGATTTCTTCGCGCTCGCCGCCGGTGTCCTTGCCCTCCAAAGCATCCAGTTTCTTTCCCAGTTTGTTCACCAAGTCCTTCACCTTCGTCACGGTGTCCTTTTCGCCCTGAGAAACAACGGTGGCGTCGAGGTTGATGGCGGTGTAGGTATAAACATTCAGACCAGCCTCCAGATACACATCGCTGATCCAGTAGAAAATGAACTTGTGTTTCCAAACAAGCTTGCCGTGGGTGCTCAGATCCAGTTTCAGCTCCTGAATAAAGGTAGGTGTGACGGTGATGACAATGTCGCCGCCGTCCTTCTGGATTTCCTTCGTGACCTCCAGTTGCAGTTCCAGACGCACGCCGGACAGCGGGTTTCCGGACGCATCCGTAAAGTTTTGCAGTTTCTTTGTAATCTGAGCGCTTTTGACCTTCACACTGGTCTTGCCCCCGCCGTTGGCATTTGCCCTCGCCGGTGAGACAGCGCCGGAGCCTCTTGCATCATTCAAGGATAGGGTAGAAATACCGAGAGTGCCCTCCGGGTCGATGTCAATGGAACGCAGGTCGATCTCATCACCTGCCGTCAGGCCGCTCAGATCCATCTCGTCTATCGCCACGGAAATGCGGTCCGCCACAGTCTGGGCAAAGCCGCTTTCTACGGCTTGACGGGCGATCTGCTTCTCCAATTTTTGGGTGTCAACATCATGCAGCATGGCATCGCCGCTGATGGGGTCAGTGGTGTCCACATCCATGGAGGAGAGCACATCATCTTTAGTGGCATCGGTATAAGTAATCTGATAATAGTCAGAACCGAGCTCATCCGTGGTATAGTCCACAGCCGTGATGCGGCCGTAGCCATCGGACTCTGCGTTTCCGGCTGTATAGCTTTCGCCCGTATAGAACGCAAGGAAATCTCCCACATCAATGGTGGTGTTTTCGTCCAGATTTCCCACACTCGATGCAGCGGTAAAGGTCAGCTCCTCCACGGGAACGAGGATGGTATAGTCGTCGGACGGGTTCTCTTCCTTAGCCGTTTTACGGCTTGCCTTCACCGGCAGCACATCGGGAACGAACAGAACATCCTCCACCGCGGCGGACTGATAGGAATAGGTATTGGTTGTCTTGTTGACCCCAGTGATTTTCACATAGGAAACATCGCCGGTGTTGGCATCGGTGGTTCCGACTGCCACACGCTTTTCAGGCTCGGTGCCCTCATAAATGGCCACGGTGTCACCGACTGCCAAGTCGCCCTTATAAACAAAAGTACCTGTGCTGTCGGAGACAGCATCCATGGCTGTGCCGCCGCTACCAAGAGCAGCGACCGGCATGCTGAGTGCCTTGACCCGTTTGCCGTTCTGGGTGGCATTGCCGATGGCGGTTGCCGGGATGGATTTAACTTCCTCTCTGAGATGCCAGTTCAGCACCGGATCGCCCGCTTCCACGGTGAAGTGGTATTCCCGCACGGAAGGTGCTGTACCGTCAAAGTACAGACTGTTATCTTCCAATACCACCTTATAAGTGCCGCCCTCTGCCCATCCGCCTGCGGGCGGCGCAACGGTGTAGGTGCCATTGTTATTGTTCCTGACGCTGCCGACAACGAGAATCGTATTGCCGTCCGCGTCCACTTCGCTGGTGGGCTGCTCCGTGCCGATCAGACTGATCTTGCCCGTCAGGTCGCTTTCGGAATCGCTGTTGACGCGGATCGTAAAGTTCGGTCCGACATCCGTCGCTCCGGCGTAAGTCGGTGTTTCCACGCCCTCGATCGCATCGTAGTCCACCATCTTTGCGTAAAGGGACAGATTTTCGCTGAGCGGATCACCGTCGGCAACGGCCTTGTTACAGTTTTCATCATAATACCAGCCGACGAAGGCTTTCCCCGCTACCGAGGGCGTGGGAAGATTGGCAAGGGAAAGCGCAGAAGTTGTCTGTGTAAAGGTGGAAGTTGTTCCATCGGGCAGATGTAGCGTGATGGTATGCGTTGTGCTGTCGGAGCCGCTTCCACCAGAACTGCCGCCAGAGGAGCTGCTGCCGGAGGAATTGCTGCCGCTATTCGGCTTGCTCTGATCTTCCTTCTGGGGTGTCTCACCCGATTTACGCCCCACGATGCCGGGTGCTGAATACCAAATCTCCACCGCCTCGTCCGCACGCATACACAGCGTCGCCATCTGGGCGCGGGTAGCATTGCCTTCGGGGGCAAAGCGTGTGCCGTCACCGTTCAAAAGCCCCTGTTTCCAGAGCTTCAGCACAGCATCCTGTGCGTAGGCGGGAGTACGCTCCAGATCCGCAGGCGTAGTGGTGATATTTGCGCCGGTCGCATAGTCCACTTGGAACGCTTCAAAATACCGCACGAAGAATGCTGCCATCTGTGCCCGGTTGATGAACGCATCGGGAGAGAATTTCCCGTCATCTGTACCTACTGTGATGCCGTACCTTGCTGCCCACTGCACATAGGGGGCGTAATACATCGTCTGCGGCACATCAGAAAACGGCGTCTCTCCACTGTGATCATCTGGATTTACACCAGCCATGCGCCCAAGCACCGTCACGAACATCCCGCGCGTCATGGTGCCGTTTGGTGTAAAAGTCGTGGCGGACGTGCCGCTGAACAGGTTGTGGGAATAGACATATTCCACAGCCTTGGCACACCAGTCCGAGGACTTTACATCCTGAAACGGCATTGTCTGGCTGGGCTGCTCCGCCCTGCCGCCGTTGCCTGCGGCAAGTACCTCCATGGGCAGCATCGTTACCAGCAGGACGATACTCAGCAGTCCGGCCACAAACCGGTTCCATTTTCTCCTCATCCGATACCCCTCCTCATTTTCTAATTGGATGCGCGGAAAGTACGGCAACCCTCTCAGGCACGCGCCTGAGAGGGCTTTGCACGCAAGCCCCTCCACAGCATGATGTTGCACTTTTATTTTACCATTCCCATACCGTGCTGTGTTGTGTTGTTTAGGGGCAAATCCGTGTCGTTTAGGAAAAAGGGGACTTTACCGCTTGTGCAGAGGAACACACTTTGTTACAATGGCAAACAGGAAAGGAGGCGGTATCATGGAGCCTCAGCACAGAAAGATCTGGCCCGCAGCCACTCTGTTGATCCTTGCTGCCGCTGCAGCGGTCTTCTGCCTGTTCCGCCTGTCTCAACCAGACAGGATGCAGACATCGCTTCTTTTGAACTGCACACAGACGAACCGGAACGGTTGGACCTTTGAGACAGAAAGCGGTCCGGTGGAACCTGTATTTGGCTTCGGCGGCTATCTGGATGGTATTCCGGTGGACGGAGACAGCCCGGTGGCGGCGGAGCGGGTCATGGAGGAACCTGGTCAACGGGATCTGCTGCAATTTTTTGGCTTTGGTGCGGGGATACAGGTGTTTCTGGATGGTGAACTGCTCTACACTGACTTTCCAAACAAAGAAAACCGTGCGGATGCCTTTTTGGAAGATGTGGATTTCAGCAGCATTTCCTATGACGGCCTGTGCATCCCACTTCCTATAGACTGTGCTGGGAAGACGCTGCGGATCGTCACCTACGGCGCAGCCCTCAACGGTTTACGTTACCCTGCTTTCCCATCTCTGGTCAGTCGCTTTTCCGACTCTGTGACCGCTGTTTCCAGCATTGTCTGGCCCATGGCAGCCATCACAGCACAGGTCATACTGGCGCTTTTCCTGCTGCTGGTTTTCCTTTTCAGTGCCCAGACGGGGCCGTATCTGTGGAAACTGCTGCCGCTGAGCGGCTATTTTCTGTTGGCGGCGGTGCCTGTGGCGTGCGGCTCATTCTTCGCGCTTTCTGCCGGATTGGATACAACGGGCAGCCTGACGGCCTGGCTCTGTCTCATTTATATTGACTTGCTGTTCTGCTTTCTGGCCATTTCCCTGCATGGTTGGAAGCGCCGGATATTGTTGATCGGAGCGGCGGCGCACATTTTGTGCTCGGCCCTGCGGTGCTTTACGTCGGTCACACTGTTTTACGGCAGGTTGATGGACTGGCTTGGCTTTGGCCTGTTCCTGCTGGCGGTTCTTTTGATGCTGCTCTCTCATGAACGGATGCTCCGTCGGACAAGCCTTTGCCTCTCCTGCGTCGCAGGCGCGCTGTTTGCCGCATGGTGCGTCAGCCGGTTCGTGGGCGTGGAATATCTCTATCCACTGAGCAATCCCATCACCTCCCTGCTCTACGGCAATCCGAAAGCGCTGTATACCCTACTGTGCGCTGTGACCGGTCTGCTCTGTGCAGTGCAGGTGGTGGCGGAGTTCATCCGCACCGCCTTCTCCCGCCAGCGGCAGATGATAGCCCTGCAAAGCCGCAGCCAACAGGCACAGGAGCAATACAAGCAAGCCCAAGAATCCCTTCGGAATGTATCGGCCTTCCGCCACGAGTGGAAAAACCACATCTCCGTGCTGTCGCTCTTGCAGCGCAAGGGGGATACCGAAGGTTTGACGGAATATCTTGCGCAGTTGGATGACCAGTTGGAGCAGCTTTCACCCCTCCATTATACGGCGAACTTCATTGTCAACACCGTTTTGCAGCGCTATGTAGCCAAGGCGAAAGAGATTGGCGCTGCCTTCCATGCAACGGCTCCGTTACCTGCCGAGCTGTCTATTGATGAGGATGACTTGTGCAGCTTTCTCTTCAACCTGCTGGACAATGCCGCGGAGGGCGCAGCCGGAACACCATCGGGCAAGCCGCGGGAAATTCGTTGTTCCTTGCAAATTCGCCAAGGCTACCTTGCCATCCGCTGCGAGAACACATTCAGCGGTGTGGTTGCCCTCGACGAGGAGAACAATTTGCTGACCACAAAGACTGCATCTGCCGACCACGGCTACGGACTAATTCAAATGCGCAGGATTGCTGCCAAATACGGCAGCACCCTTTCCGTCAGCTACAATGCGGAGCGTTTCACAGTCATGACCGCCCTCAAGCTGCCTTAAAACAAAAAAACGGACGCATGGGGAGACTTCCCATACGTCCGTTTTTTCATCGCTCATTCAGATATCGCACAAACTGTTCCCTGAATCGTTCGGCATACTTCCGCCCGATGGGCAGTTTCAAATGTTCAAGGGAAACAGTGCGGCTGCTGACTTCCCGCACACACGCCAGATTCACAAGAAAGCTGTTGTGGCAGCGGCAGAACTGCTCTGCCGGTAGATTTCCCTCGATTTCGGTCAGGCTCAGAGGGTAAAACTGCTCCCCGCTTTCCATATGAAACAGGCTCCCGTGGTCGCGGCTCTCCACATAGCGAATGTCTTCCAGCGGCAGCACCGCCATGCGCCCGCCCACCTTAATGGAAAAGGTTTTCGGTCGGTGATGGAGCCGCAGGTCGGTTTCAATGGCTCGTTTCAGTTCCGCTTTCGATACCGGCTTGAACAGATACTGAATCGGTCGGACCTCGTAGCCGTCTTTCAGATACTCCGAACTACCTGTGAGGAACAGAATACTGGTACGGTCATCTGTCATGCGCAGCTTTTTCGCAAGCTCCATGCCGCTCTCGCCGTCCATGAGAATGTCCAGGCAAAGCAGGTCAAACCGGTCGCCGGTCAGCAGCTGCGTTTCCAGTTCCTCTGCCGAGGAAAATGCAGCGATATGATGTTCGATTTCCAGGTCGGTGAGGACTTCGCCGCACAGTGCCGCCGCTTCCTCCCTCGTATCCTTTTGATCTTCGCAGACCGCCACTGTATACATCGCTCATCACCTCCCGGAGATCAGATAGATTTTAGCACAGATTTTATTTTTTTACAACAAAGCCGTTTGTTCGGACATTTCAAGCATCGACGGATCAGCGCGCAAGCGACATGGAGTAACGGCGACTGATTCAGTTAAGGAAATGATTGTCCTGGTCATGTTATGCCGCTAAGAAAACTATCTGGATGTGTAATGACTGAACACCGCTTTGTGTTGCTCAAAGTACCATATTTTCTTTTTCCATCGGCTCATTATGCCGTTGGAAAATTTTTTTGAAAATTTTTGCCGAAACTTTGCCAAAACCGCACCTTCCATTCGGGATAGAAGCGAAAGGGGAAGAAAGCCGACCTCTCGGTGCATGAGAGGAGGTGAACGACTCTTGGAGCTGACACCATCCCAAAAGAAAACCGTTAGACATCAGTTCGACAGCTTTTGCAGGAAGGTTCTGCGTGAAGAAGCCCGCGATTATGAGCGTCATATCGCGTGGCGTTCCGACCATGAGGTATCCCTTTCGGAGCTGTCAGAGGAGCAGGAGCGCCAAATGTATGTGCTGGACGAGTATCCGTCCGAGCAGACGCATTTTCATGTGCAGGGCTATGATGTGGCAATCGAAAACGAAGATCTTGCCAATGCCCTGACGGTGCTGCCGGATGATAAGCGTGACATTGTTCTGCTTGCGTATTTCCTTGATATGACCGATCAGGAAATCGCGGACAAGCTGGACATGGTACGCCGTACCGTGCAATACAAGCGCGCTCAGTCCCTCAAGGAATTGAAAAAAGAAATGGAGGTTACGGAAGATGGCCCGCAATCTGAGTAATGCCGCTGCATCTCTGCTGCCTTACTCGACCATCGAAGCGGCAGCGTCCGGCAATGTGGACGCGATCAATGCTGTGCTGAAGCACTATGAGCGTTATATTGCGGCTCTGGCAACCAGAACCCTGTATGACGAAAACGGTGTTCCGCACCTTTGCCTCGATGAAGAAAAGGTATGCAGGATGCGGACCAAGCTGATTACCAAGATTCTTGACTTCAAGGTAAACAAAACAGCCTAAAAACCCATAGCAGCCCGTGCAGAAGCGTGTACCCCTTTCCACGCTTTCTGCAACGGGCTATTTGTGCATCCGCGAGGAAAGGTTCTTATCGCCTGATAGGAGCCTTTCCCGGCTGATCCACAGCCAAATATCACACGCGCCTGAAAACGCGGATATGCTGTACCTTGAAAATTTCATAGGCAATCGGATAACGAACCTGGACGGAGCAAAGCCCAGCAAATGGCGCGCCATGATCCGCACGGAAAGGAGAATTTGGGCGAGCGATTCAGCCAGTTTGCATCTGTGTGTGGCATCACAGATGGCCATGACCTCCGTTCAGCTAACGATACTCCCGCGTTGAACGCCCTCAAAGCATTGCGCGGCGCACCCATCAGCATGGGCCGGGGTGAAATTCCCGTGGGCGGCTGCCAGCCGCCGTCCGGTTTTGCCATCATTTATAGCGAGATAATAACAACCTATAATTTTTACTATTTTGGGAGGTATCCCCATGACAGATAAAATCGGCTTAACGATTGAAGAAGCCGCAGACTATACAGGCATTGGCAGAAACACTATGCGGAAGCTCGTGGAATGGGAGAAGATTCCCGTACTGCGGATCGGACGCAGATACATCATCCGCATAGATGTCATTCATAAGTTCATGGAAGCCAACCAGGGTGCAGATCTTCTGGTGCGGGAACAAGTCCGTGCGGTCAGATGAAGGACAGGACAGTGCGGAGCTTTTTATTTGCCGGTTCATGTGAGGTCTGCTATAATAGCAGACAACACATCATAACAGCTCCGTTTGCCGCTATGAGAGGAGAAGCACTATGGCAAAAGGTTCTGTAAGAAAAAAGGGAAAGAAGTGGTACTATCGGTTCTATGTAGAGGATGCCAGCGGCAACAGCGTCCAGAGGGAGTTTCCCGGTTCTGAGAGCAAGAGCGAAACGGAAGCCATGCTCCGCAAGGCCATGGCAGATTATGAGGAAAAGCAATTCGTAGCAAGATCTGAAAACCTGACCCTTGCAGGGCTGCTGGACAAGTGGATCGAGGAGGAACTGAAGCCCGGTTCTCTGAGCAACGGCACGGTGGCCGCCTACATCGACACAGCCAGACGCATCAAGAAACACCCCATTGCCGACCGCAAACTGAAGAAGATCACACCGGATCATCTGCAAAGCTATCTGGACCTGCTGAGCCTTGGCGGTGAATGGCCGGACGGCACGGTGAGGAAAGCGCTGAGCAGCGGTTCCATGCGGCAATACTCCGCTGTGCTGCAAGGTGCGTTCCGCTTCGCAGTGTTCCCAAAGCAGTATCTCTCCTTCAATCCCATGCAGTATATCGTGTACCGCAAGAGGACGGAGGACTACGACCTGTTTTCGGAGGACGGTGCAGAGGAGGATGTTCCCATTATCCCGACGATCTCCTACGAACAGTTTCTTGAACTGAATGAGATGCTGTCCAAAAAGAAAAATCCCGCCCTTCTGCCCATCCAGATCGCGTACTACACCGGACTTCGCATTGGCGAGGCTTGCAGCCTGACCTGGCAGGACATTGATTTGAAGAAGCAGCGGCTGACGGTGAGACGCAGCATCCGCTATAATTCGGTGCGGCACAGGACGGAGATTGGCACCACGAAGCGCAAAAAGATCCGCTCAGTGGATTTCTGCAACACACTGGCGGATATCTTGAAAGAGGCAAAGAAGGCGCAGATGCTTGACCGCCTTGCCTGCGGGCCGCTATACAGCCAGAATTACTACTTGAGCATTGAGGAAAAGAACCGCACCTACTATGAGGTCTACAGCCTGCCGGTTTCAGAGCATCCTCCAGAGGGCTATCAGGCGATCAGCCTTGTCTGTGTGCGGCAGGATGGCAGGTATGAGTCTCCGGCAACGGTTTCCAATATGTGCCAGACAGCGAAGAAAAGAGTGGACGGTATGGAGAGCTTTCATTTCCACCAGCTTCGCCACACCTTCACCAGCAATCTGTTGTCCTACGGCGCAGCGCCGAAGGACGTGCAGGAGCTTCTTGGTCATTCGGATGTGACGACCACAATGAATATTTACGCACACGCCAGTAAGGAAGCCAAGCGAGACGCCGCGAAACTGCTGGACAAGGTGCAATAAGACTTTCCCTTGTTCTTTCCTGACAAGGGAAAAAACAAGGGAAATCGAGAGTAGAGAAACATCCAGACGCCTTGAAAAGCAAGCAATTTCAGCACTTTTGAGAAAAATGATTTA
>CDZI01014745.1_pt1 | contig 14394 bp, 13 predicted proteins | sample 554811 | NCBI WGS metagenome assembly CDZI01 (sample SAMEA3182110, study PRJEB8094) | gut metagenome | biome: human; feature: gut; material: Stool; isolation source: human stools | place: Canada | collected 2013-04-23
CACTCCCGCGACAGGGGGGGGGGTGCGCTCCGGGACGACAGAGGAGCGCAAACGATCACTCCTCTTTCACAAAACGGCCCTCGGAATCGAAATACACGATGCGGTCGTCCACTCCGAAAAGCTCGGCCCGATACCCCTTGTCCTGCGGCAGGAAAGCGCAGAGAAAATGGTTCGGATAACGCTCCCGGAGATAGGTCATCGAGGTCCCGGGAAGCAGATCCACGAACTCCCGGGGAATCTGACGCACATGGTAGCGGAAGCCGCCCAACATCCCGTCCGCCGAAAGCAGCAGGTAACCGCCGTTTTCGTTGACCGCGTAATAGAAACGCTTGTCCCAACGGTAACTGAACCTGTTCAGGCTGGGGAAATGCTGCAACACGAACCGACGAACCGGGTCGGGCAGCTGCTTCGCCTCGATGATGCGGCCCGGAAGTTTCCCGGAGAACCTCCCGGCGCCTAAGGTGAATCCGCCGGCCAACAGCAGCAAGGCCAGCAGAAAACGAATGGTCATCTCTCTCATCGCAAAGATTTCTATTTTATATGTTTATGATTCCGGACAGCCGCTCCGCCTGCGAACCGTCGTCCGCCGCGGCACAAACCGGCCGCCCTTTCATCCGAGACAGCACGCCCTATACCCCCGCACCCGGTTGTAAAACTCGGCCATCGCCGTGCAGAAATAGGGCACGAGCCACAGAATGCCCGCCACGGAGATCACGGCCAGAATCGTCCATCCGATGAAACTCATCCAGAGCCGGAAACAGGCCCACTTGTGCCCGCACATCATGGTCCAGCTCTCCTCCATAGCTTCCGCGACCGACATATCCCCGTTGTCCCGGAGGATGAAGAAGGTCATCGAGTATCCCAGCGCCGCGATCAGCCCGGGGATGAAAAACAGGAGCGCCCCCAGCGCAACGATGAGCAGGATCAGGACCCAGGCCATCAGGACCCGGAAATAATCGCGCGGCAATCCGAACGGGGCGAACATGTCGCCCACACGGACGACGCGCCCCGAACTCACATTCAGGAAGAGCCATTGACATCCCGCGAGCAGCACCGGCATTCCGAGCGCAGCGACACCGTATCCGAGGCCCTGCGAGACCGCATGCAGCCTGACGCAGCCTCCTGACAGCAGCAGAAATATCAGCATTGCGGCCGCTCCGGTGTTCCACCTTCCGGCGAGACTCATCCGGGCCGCCGCACGTATCGTGTTGGGTTTCAGGTTCCGTTCCATGTCTTACCGATGTTCTTTCAGGGGTTCTTCCCGTCACAGCCGGGCACAGAAAATCGCCAGCAGGGCCGCAATCGCCCCCACCAGCGCAAAGAAACAGTCTCCGTATGCCGCCGTTTCCTTCTGTTCGTCGGGTTCTTTGACAAGCGCTTTCTTCGATTGAATCATAATTTGGGTCAGTCTTTCGTTTATCGCATTCAGTCGTCCTGCGTTCCGTCGAATGGTATCCCCTCGGGGATGAATTTCTTTTTCAGCACGGATTTTCCGTATCCGTCCGTAAAGTCGAAGAATTTCCTCAGGGGCGACTTTCCGAATTGCGTCCGGAGCATTCCGTAAGCCTTGAAATGGCAGAAATGCCCGCAGTACGAATTCAGCACGGATCTGATTTCCAGGAGCCTGACATAGGTCAGTTCCCCTCTCCGGCATTCCGCTTCGAGCACTCTGATCTTCCTGCGGAAGCGTTCGACCGACGACTTCGTGGCATAGCGGCGGTAGGGTTTCACATAGGCCCCGAGAAACGCCACTCCGTAGTGATAGGGTTGCAGCACGATCTTGTCGGGATGCAGCGTCAGGTGGAGTTCCGATTGCAGAAACCATTGCAGACATGCCGTCAGACTCTTCAGATAGCGTCTGCTGGCATGCACGACATAGAAATCATCGACATAGCGTCCGTAGTGCCTGCACCTCAGGTTGCGTTTCACGAAGCGGTCCATCTGATCCAGCAGTATGTTGCTGAACAGTTGCGAGGTTATGTCGCCTATCGGCAGCCCCACATTCTCCGGGGCGTGGAACAGGCTCTTCGAGGGCGGAAGTCCGTCCCAGTCCGATTGTTGTCCCAGCACGATGCAGTCGCTCACCGGGTTGCGGAAAAGAATCACCCGTATCAGATAGTCGATCAGCCCTCTGTCGAGTCTGTCGCACCACCTTCTGCCGTTTCCCGACACCTTGCGCCAGTTCGCATCGAGTTCCCGCATCAGCACTCCGTGGAGCACCCACCGGTCTATGCTCATGAAATAGCCTCTCAGGTCGAGTTTGAGCACATAGGCCGCCTGGGAGTAGTTCCTCGTGCAGCTTCTCAGATGGTGTTCGAAACGCCGAATCCCCACGAACACCCCCTTGCCCACGCGGCACGAATAGCTGTCGTGAATCATGCGGGCCTCGAACATCGGGGCAATGTAGTTGTACAGCAGTCGGCACACCACCCTGTGTGCGAACGGCGAGGCGAAAATCTCGCGTTTGACGGGCTCCTCCGTGATGAAACAAAACGCCGGTTCCGGTTTGTAGGTCCTGTCCGCTATGCTGTCGCAGAGTTCTATCAGGTTGTGTTCGAAATCGAATTCGAAACTCAGTTGGCTTTTCGTGTTCCGCTTGTGCTTGCGCGTGTCGAAATAGGCACGGAACAAGTCGCCCAGCAGTTCGTCTCTCTCCTTTTCCATTCTCTCGATGCTCTCTTTCTCTCTCTCAGGCAGAAACTGCGAATCCTCGGACACAGCGCACGGGGAAGCCGTAAGCGCGGCTATTGCTATTCTGCGGGTTCACGTTCGTGGCGTTGAAATTCAAGTTGCCTGCATTCGTCGAACTCTGTGTCGGCGATGACGACCAACTGTAACCGTTGGAGCCGACATTCGTCAGCGCACCGGACGTGCGGTTGCGATAGCCCGAAGCGGGATAGAAGTCGGTCTCGCCGTCGTGCCAAGCCGTATAATAGAAGTGGTACCCGTGCTGAGTGCCCAACGAATTGCGGTTCGAAGCGTTGAAGGTCGCATCGCGCTTGGCGTCGGTGTCCTGGCTGCCGTAGTTGCCGCCATCGACCGTGAAGCGGTTCCACAAATCCTTGGGAGCGACGCGGTAACCCTGAGGGCACGGGTCGTAGATCGACTTGTAGATCTGAGCCTTACGCGGGTAGAGGTAACCCGAGCCGTTGCCCCACAGATGGTCGTTCTTCTTCATGACCCAATCGTAATTCGCGTACTTTCCGGTGGCGTCGTAGATGAACTTCGTCGGGTTCGCCGTAGCGTACTTGATCATCTCGGCGTCGGTCGTCTCGGCCGTAATATCGTCGGAACCAGCCAGATTGAACACGTTGTTGGCGCCTACCCACGAAGTGACGCCGGACAACCCGCTGAAAGTCGTGGCGGTGAAATTATCGACATTGTTGCTTACCGAAACAGCACCCGGGCGTCCCAGCGGGTCTTTGCGGCCCCACTGGTAGTAGAGACCGTACGAATCGACAACAGCGGTAGCCCCGGCGGCAACCGTATTCATGGCTCCCAGCGCGATCGGCATGACCTCGTAGGTCGAACCCGACCCGTTGCTGGCGGACGGAATGGCGTAGGTCAACAGTCCGGCCGTGGGGTCGATCTCGGGAACCCAAATGTGATACGACCACAGAATGCTGTCGGCATCGTTCGTGATGGCGACGACGGCGTTGCCCTTGCCGGAGATGCCCGTGACGGCGACCTTATTCGAAGAAACGGACCCGACGGTAATGCCCGTCAACGTGTTTTCCTTCCACAACAGCTTGGCTTTGGTCGGCGTGGCTGCCTCGGAAGAGTTAGCGAGTATGCCTTTCTTGCGGAAACGAATGTCGGACTTGAAAGGCGTAACGTCGATGTCCACCGTGGTCTTGCCATAGACCAGATAAGAGTTGTTCTCGCCGTAATAGTAGAACGTCGGGATGCCCGGCTTGTCCTCGACGGTGTAACGGAAATCCGTGCCGTCGGCCGTGAACTTCTCGTTGATCGGGAAGCGCAACACCTTACCGGCGGAAAGGTCCTGAGTGGGCTTGGCGAAGAACGTGATGGTGTGGAGATCGGTCGTGCAGACGATCTTCATCTCCTCGCCGGCAGCGACGGCGGGGAACAACATGACCGACCGGGAGAACGGAGAACCCAATGCGCTGGAGGTGTTGAACGTCCAGTCGATCGTCTCCGCGGAACCTGCGCCCAGTTTCGGAGCGACGGGGTCGGAGAGATCGACCGTAGCCTTACCGCCGATCTTAGCGGAACCGGCGGTGGTGGTGATGGTCATCGACTCCATAGTCTCGTCTTTGAAATCCGACTGGCTCAGGTCGAACGCGAAGGTGCACCAAGTACCCAACTGCTTGAACTTGAAGTTAACCTCGGAAGTGGACTCAGAAGCGACGGCGGGCGTGTTGTACGAAACCTTGATATCGTTGTAGGTGAACGAATAAGGCGAATCTTTCTCGTTCCACGACCCGATGCCGTACGTCGAACGGTGGTCCTGATCGTAATTCTTGTTGAGATTGAACGAAATCTGACCGTTGGCGGCGACCTCGGCGGCGACGGCCGGGTAAACGGCCCTGAGGTCGCTGACATTGGTGTAAGCGATACCCTTGCCGCTCAGAGGCTCGAACTTGCCGACGGAAGTGCCCTGACCCGAAACGAGCTCGTACTGAACCTTATCGCCGTTGCTCGTGTTGACCACGAGGATGCGGTCCTTGTTGGACCAATTCACCACGGAATTGGTGCCCAATCCCGTACGGGTTCCGATCTCAGCATCCAAAGAACCCGATACACTGGCAAGCGTGTACTTGCCGCCGACAGCCGGAATGTCGCTAACCTCGGCATCCTTGCTGCAACCTGCCACGGATACGGCGAAAGCCGTCATAGCAGCGTAAAAAAAGATCTTTTTCATATTGAAACAACCTATAAGTGATTATTCGATAGTGTCAAATGATGCCGCGGCAGTCTACCACGCGACGCCGCCGTCGGAATATGCGCCGTCGTTATCGACGGTAGCCTCCCAAGCCAACCCGCCGTCGATATACGAAGCGTCGGGGGAATCGGCGTCGAGGACGACCGAGATCGGCCGCTCGATGAAGTAACGGGTACCGCCGGCGAAACCGCTCGCGGGAACGTCCTTATCGGGAGTGGTCAAAGTCAGTCCGGCCTGAGTGGTGACCGAGAACTTCACGGTGCCCGACATATTCGAGGTGGGCAGAATGACGAAGTCGATGTAAGGATTCGGATTCTGTCCGTCGGCCTTCTTCGTGATGCGTACAGGTGTGGTGAGCCGGACGGTGACGGTGCTGGTGCCCGAAGCGGAGGCAGAAGCGGCCAGAGAACCGTCGGCGAAGGTCAATTTGCAATCGCCGAACAAAGCGCAACCGGAAACGGAAACGGAAGCCTGAGAGATATAGACCTCGTCAGCGGAAGAAGCCTCGTCAAGGAACAACTGCACCCGCATCAACGACGAAGCAGGCTTGAAGTCGAAGCGGACGGACTTGTTCAACCCGATCTGCTCGGAACTTACGGTGACGGCCTGCGAGAAGCAGACCTGATAACGTCCGAACTCGCCGTTCTGGGCCGAAGGGATGTTCAACAACACGCCCCCGTCGCTGTAAGTGGCGGCAGCGGCGGTCCAAACCGGATAATAGGCGTAGAACGTGTAATCGCCCGAACCGCTCCAACTCTCGGAATAGAGGATATTCCTGGGGTGGAAGACGGCGAGGCCCGATCCGGCGCCGGACTGGAGCGTGCAGATGTCGTGGGCCTTCAAGGCTTTGGAAGAGTCGAAAGCGTAAGCGCCGATGTTGTCGTAATCGCTCCAATACATCAGGCCCGAGGTGCCGGGGAAATAAGACCGGGACGACGCGGCGGATGCCGGAACGGATGCCGCGGGAGCGACGCCCGTGAAAGTCATCGGAGAACCGCCCGCGGGGACGGAATCCTCCTTGCTGCATCCCATCGCCGTCAAAGCGATGAGAGCCATTGCCAATACGTTGTTTTTCATACGTTTCATCGAATTAAACTATTCCCAAATTCCATCGACGTACTGTCCGGCATCGACGCCCCGGTCAACGACGACGCGAAGATCCCGGGAGTTCAATCCCTTGATCGTCGAAGAAACCGTATAATGGTAATTGCGAACCACGTTGAAATCGGTGGACGCATTCTCCCCGAGGTAGATCGTATAAGTGACGTCGGTCAACGCAGAACCGCGCTGGTAGTCGCCGCCGATCTCGATGAAAGTACTGCCCGCAGGAGCGTTTTCAGAACCCTTGTCGGAGGGGCCTTTGATGATCTCTTCGGAGACGACGCCCCGCAGGTTCTCGGGAACGTACCACGTGTACGTGAAAGGACCCGTCCCGGAGACGGAAACAGCGGGGTAATTGATGAAATTGTCGGACGAATCGGCGTCGGGGTACAAACCGGTAGTCCCGGTGGGAAGAGTGTGCTCCAGGAACCGAGTGCACGAAGCGGCGCTCCGCAAGCTCACGCGCGAAGGAGTGAATTTCTCCCCGGCAGCCGTAATCTGAATGTCGAAGGTGAAGTCGATTTTAGCCACCAAGCGCTTCATCTGAACCGTTCCCGAAGCGATGACGGAAGATCCCTCGTACGAACCGATCATCGGCAAAACGCCATCGGCAGATACGGCGGCCTCGCTGGCGAAAGCGAGCGTCGAAGCCTCGAACGACCCGAGCGTAACGTCCGAATCGGGCACCCCGTCCCCGGCAGAGAACTTCTGGAAGCGATTCGGACCGACGTTGGCGACGAAATAGATCTTCGTGTCGCCGGAAGTCTCGTACAAAGCGACGCTGAGCGAATAACCGTTCGTGGCGTCACCCCCGATCATGCTCGCATCGTAATACTCGCAGAACAACAGCTTCGAAGCATCCGTCGCGCCGTCGAACTGCAAAACCCACAGGTTCTTCAAAGCATCCTCGTCAACGGTGCTCCGGCCCTCGGCGGCCCCCAAAGCCGATGTCCGCATATCCGCAGCGCTCAGACCGAAAGTCATCCGGGCCGTTCGCCCGGAAGCATCTCCGCCCTGCTCTCCGGATACGGGAATCGTATCCGCACTTCGCTCGCATGAACACAAGGCCGCGGCGACGACGGATAAGATACACAATGTCTTTCTGAAAATTTTCATAACAACTTATACATTTGCAATTCATTCTTAGGTATTCCGGACGGCCCGCCGGAGGTCCGTCGGACCCCGCCCGGAACGATAGTGCGGGTGCGGCTACTCGCTCGCGTTTTCGAAAACGATACCGCCCATATCGACATCGGTCCACGCATCGGAACCGGCCAACGCGGAGAAATAAGCCCCCAGATCGGCTGACCAATCCTTATTTTCGGTCCAACTGTCGGGCTTTATCTGCGGCGTGAAATAACCGCCCACGTCGGTCGTCCAACCGGAGATCTCCCAGGAGCCGACGACGACGCTGAAATGAGGCTGATCCCCCAGGGAAGTGTCCCAGACGGCATCCGTATTCCACGGCGTGATCTGCAACGTCAGCAAAACGAAGCCCCCCTGCAAGGAGACATCGAACGTGTAACGAAGACCGGGAGCAAACGCCATAGCGGAAACCTGAGCATCCAGATCGGTGGCCTCGGTAGCGCTGTTGAAGACAACCTGCATGGCCAACCCGAAGGGAGCGTCGGCCTTGGGCAACACCTCGTCCGCGACCGTGTACTCGTAGGGCTGGTCGCCCTGAGCGAAGGTGGACGCGGGGAAATCGTAAGTGCCGCCGCCGACATCGGTCGGCAACGCCTCGCACACGACAGCCGAAACAGGCGAAAGCGTGATTTCGGAAAGCTCCACCTTCTTGATAACGGCTTTCGTGACGTTCTCGGCCTTCCGGGAGATGGTGAAATACAACCGGCTGCACTTACGCTCCAACATGCTCAACGCGACAGTCTGCGACGAAGTCCCCGACTGCGGAGCCACCTGGCATGCAGCGGTAAGCGAACAGGCGTAATCCGTACCGTGTTCGACACTGACCGAACGATGGTCGGCCGCAAACGGCAAAGCCGGCGTAAGCGCGTAAAAATCGTACGCCCCGGCCGACAACCGCATAGCGTCGCCCGCGGAACTCGTAACCTTGCCCTCGGAATCCACCGCGCACGGTTTCAGAGAACCGTCTTCCTGCACCTCGTAAGCGGCCTCGCTCACGTAAGTATCCTGCGCAATATCCGCAGTCGCACCTGATGCCCGGCGTTTGTAGGCGGCCACACGCACGGTGGACCCTGCGGACAACGACTCCGCGGCAGCCCGGCTGTCAGGACGGACCTGCGGCTGCACCGAGGCCGAGATCCCGACACCGCGCAACGCGAAGCCGACCTCGATTCCGTCAGGCCGGCCGGAGGCAGACTCGGAATCATGGCATGCCCCGGCGATGCCGGCCACGAACAAAATTCCTGTTAAAAACAATATTTTTCTCATAATATACCTGCTTTTCAGAATCGGAAACATCCTGCGATTCCGACTTGCGGGAAGATACGACCTCGAAAAAAGCATCGCTTTCTCAGAGGGTGATTTCCACCCGGTCCGAAGCATCCACCCACGCTCCGATCGTGGCCACAGGCTCGACAGCGGTAGTCGTGAATTTCAACACCACGTCGTAAGCCTTGCCTTTCTCGAATCCGGCGTCGGGAACCGGCAGCGCGACTTCGCAGGTTCCGCCCTGCTCCGTGACGACTGCCAGCGACAGGGACGCACCGGCTTCCACAGGGGCGACCATAGCATAACCGCACTCCGCAGCAGTATCCGAACCTTCGGTGAACGCCAGAGGATAGGCAATATCGGCATCATCGGCAAGCCGGTTCTTCGACAGAGGCAGGTCTGCGGCAGCGCCCTCGAACTCGACCGTACCGGGCAGCGTGATTTTGCAATCCGGCAGTCGGTCTTTCAGGGCGATGTCGGTTATCTTCCCCCAAACCGCCGGGGCTGCGGCATCGGCCGCATAAGCTTTGAACCTGAATTGCGTAAGCTGGTGTGCGAACGTGAAAACCTTGCCGGTCGTGCCGAACCGGAATTCGGCGACCTTGCAGCCCACGAGCTCCTGGGTCAGCATAATGTCCGTTCCGCCGTCGATGTTCAGCGTCACGACACCCGCAGCCGGCACCGCCCGCGGATACCACCCCACCAATTTCGTATTGTTATTGGTTTCGCGGCTCAGGTAATATTGAGAGGTTGCGAACGAAATTGCGGCCTCGGAAGATACCTCGCCCGTATTGGCGGCCAGCGTCGCCGGCAATGCGGCGGAAAGAGTCGCATAGGCAGGATATTGACCGTCGTCGAGTTGATCGAGACGGGCGAAACTGACCTCCAACGCCCCGTGTTCCGCATTGATCACGGCACGGGTGAGCGGCGGCAATTGGGCCGTACGCACCTCCGCGGATGTTGCAGGAACGACACCGCCGCTCAACAGAATCTCCACCGGCGCATCCTTGTCGGGCGTGGGTTTCACGGACGGTTTGCGGTCTTTCGAACATCCTGCCGAAAAGACGGCCGCCAAAAGCAGAGCTGCCGAAAAAAACGATAATTTCTTCATAATCGGGCTTGGATTTATAAAAACGGGGAGAAGTGCCGACCGTAAAACGGCGCATCTCCCCGTTTGAAATTCGATATTCGGGAAAACCTCGGCCGGCAACCCGAAAAAGGGGACCTGATTACTGGATCGGCACCTCGGTGTTACCGCCCTTCACCCAATCCGTAACGGTAGCCGTAGCCACGATTTCCGTAGCCTTGAACGTCAGGGTGATTTCGAAGGCCTGGCCCTGCGTATCGCCGGTAAACACAACAGGGATTTCGTCAGCCGTGCTCAGTTTGAGAGAAACCTCCTTAACCGTAGGAGTGCCATCAAGATCCGTAGAGACTTTTAACGTGAAGTGGTCGGCACTGTTGCCGGCAATGATCGGAGCTACAAGCGAATAAGCAGCCTCTACAGCATCAGTCGTCAATTCGATCTTGTTATCTGTAGCATCAACTGCGTTGTCGGTATATGCCGGAGTAGCAGTAGCGTCGATACGATAAAATGCCATTCCGTCTGCCGCAGGATTCGAAAATGCCGTACCGGTTGCAGCTGCGCCGCTTGCCAACGTAACCTCAGCAGTATCGAAAACGTCACCGTTGTTGGCTTTAATGAGCGAGATAGCGGTGATGTTACCCCATACTTTCTGAGCAGCCTCATCCTCAGCCTTGACTTTGACAACCAGCTTGGTAAGCAGGTGCTTGAACGTGAAAGAAGGAACCTTGGGGGCAACAACGGGGTTGGTGGTACCCGTGGCCCCAGTTTTATTGTTGCTTTCTTCCTTGGCAGCCATCACATCCGTCTTACCGTCGAACTTGTATGTCGCCGTTTGACCAATATTCTGCCAGTCAGTAGCGGGCGTCGGATAAAGAGCGCAGAGGTAAACCATGTCATCGTTTACCGGATAATATTGCGGAGTGGCGAAACTTGCGGCAGTCGTATTGTCGTCGGTGAACGTCATCTCTCCGTCGCAATACGTGGTAGTATAATCTGCAGCAGTTGTGGAACCGAGAACTACGGCAGTAAGAGTGTTGTTGGAAGCGATCGAGCCTTCAAAAGGCGCACGCGTCTCAATAGTAAGGGCTTTCGAGGTAGCCATGATTTCGACCATGTCGTTCTCGACAACGGGACGGTTAGCTAACTCGCTCTTGGAGCAACTTGCCAGCGTCAGCAAAGCAAGCACAGGAACATAAAGCTTTTTCATAGCAAATAAATTAAAAAATTGGTAAATAAATTAATTAATATAAAAAAGGTATCGTAACCCTATGAGATTGTCATTATTGAACGATTGCAGAACCGTAACCGGCCATCACCCACGGAACGACCGTGGCGCTCAAGACAATGCCGGTCTGCTGCTGAAACGACAGCGTAATGAGATAGGAGCGTCCGGCAGCGAAAGATTCCTCTTTCACACCGCCTATCGAGGATGTAGGCCGGATAAGCACGTCATCGTAGGTCGCCTTCGAGGTCTCGACCCGAACATGGAATTCCGGCTGTCCGGGCTCCAACATGACCTCCTGACCGACGCTCTGAGGCTGTGTCGGCGACCCCGTAATGAGCACCTCCGTGATGCCGGGCACGGCCAACTCGCCGGGAGAGCTCCAAGCGCCCAAAGCTCCGGTTTCGATGTTCATGGAAGAGTCGCTATTGACCCCCAGAAGCGAAATGCCCCGAAGAGAGACCTCGTTCAACGAAGCGTAACTGTCGATCACCTGGAACCGCAATTGCGTGAGCACATGCCGGAACTCCAATCCCTGCGGCCTGCTATTGCGGCTGCCGGTTACGGGCGTCGCAAACATGACATCCTCCCGTCCGCTCAAAGAGAAATGCAACACGGGGGCGTGTCCGGATGCCGGAGCCTCCACGAAGAAACGGCCCTCGGAAGAGGTTCCGACCGGAGCGTAAGGATGGTAAGCGCAGAACTCGACCGAACCCTCCTCCTCGGCAGGGTAATAATAATTGCCGGCCCACGAAATATTTCCCGTAAGAGCGTCGATGGAAGTCGTGCGGACATTATCCATTCTCAGAACACCGCCCCACTGGCTCCCGTCCGATGGAATGCCGGACGAAGCGTCGGAAATCTGAATGCCGTAGATCCCGACATTGTTCCCCGCAGCGGAGAGATCCTCCAATGAATTGACAGCACGGGTGGGACTCTTCGCACCGAGACGTATCACGGCACGGCCGTCCTCCTGCAATGGCTCCTCAGTACATCCATTGCACACACAAGCAAGCAGGCACAAAAACAGACTACAGATCAAATGCGAATATTCAAGAATATGTTTTTTCATGATCGGAATGTTATTTTACCCGATAAACTAAAATTGCAGGTACGGCTATATGACTCCTCCGCCCGAACCCTCGTCCCACGGAAGGACCGAAGCCCGAAGCTGGCCGTCGATCAACGACAAGACCACACGCAGGGAGATTTCATTCGGGAACACGCCGCCTTCGGAAGCGATACTCCGGACGGCGTCCGTCAAGTCGGCCGTGACCGGATAAACCGTACTACTTTCGTCTTCGCCCACCAACTCCAACGATAACAGATGCGACGGAGCATCCGTACGAGGCGGAACCAAGTCGAGCACGTAAATATCGGCGGTGAAAGAGGAGCTCCCCGCAACGGGATCGGCGGTAAAACGCACGCTCGCAGCGGCGGAGGAACAAAGTCCCGAAAGGCAATGACGCGAAAGCGAAACGCCCGAAAAAGAACCGCGGCAGGAACTCAGCGGAACGAAATCCCCGATTTCCAACATGAACCGGACGTGTTTGATGCACGAACAAGGCGCAGCGGCGACCCGAACGGTGTCGCGGTAAGGAACTTCCAGAGTTTCCGACTCGACCAAACGCGTGGCGTAAGCCAACTTTTCGGGCTGGCAGACATGCTCGCCATCCTCGTCCGGCAATACATAGATTTCCGCCGTATCGTAACTCCGCTCGTTGCGCACGGCAACATTGACGCAGTCGCTATTGACGACAATGACACGATAACGGCCGACAGGCAGAACGCCGCCGAATCCCTCCGACGGGCAATCGAAAGAGAGCATCTCTCCGCCGTTCTCGGGATAGAAATAAAACCGGCTGCCGGCAGGCGAAAAACCCTCGTCCCACGACAAAGCGATCTGCACGTAACCTTCTTGTTTACGATAGTCCAAACTCTCTTCGGTGCACCCCCAGGCCATCAACAGCCCGATGGATAAACATATATGAGCAATCGTTTTCATAACCGACTGATATTGATCCGCAATCAATCAATGCTTATTGCCTCCGAACCGATAAACCACATCGAACCTCAATCCGGTCAATGCGAATTCGTTTTTCTTATCCGAGCTGTTGTAATAGAAATAAGGCAGTTCCCGGTCGTAGATGTTGTAATCGGCACTGCGGTAGCCGCCGCGCACGCTCAATTCGAAACTCCAATGCCGGGACAACGGCAACAGGTAACCGACCGACACGCCCGCGCTCCAATAAGTACCGGTGTAATTGGTCAGAGTGGTAATGTCGTCGCGGCGGTCACGCTGATTGTTGAAATCGCCCGCTTCGCCGTAAACTCCGACAAAGAAACCCCGGAACAATCCGTCTCCCCGGAACCACAACCGGGGTTCGATGCTGTAAGCCGAAAGGCCCCAGAACTGTTTGCCGCTGTCGTAAGCCCAATCGGCGTACAATGCGGAAACTCCAACAGACCAACGCTTTGCGAAATAGACTTCGCCTGCGATATTGGGCATGAAAGTCGTTCTCTTGAAATCCGGGCAGACTCCGGCCCATGCGACCAGATCGGTCTTCAAGCCCACGATGGGATACAAACGGCGGTTTTCCTTCCGCTGCCGGCGGGCAGCGGCGGCAGCTTCGCGCTGGCGCTGCAACTCTTCGGCTTTCCGGCGTGCAGCCTCGGCGGCTTCGCGCTCCGCTTGCAGACGGGCCATCTCCGCCGCCTTGCGCTCAGCCTCTATCCGGGCAGCCTGTGCGGCCTGACGCTCGGCCTCCAAGCGAGCCATCTCGGCAACATGGCGTTCGGCCTCCACCCGGGCGGCCTCTTCCTGCTCCGCAAGAGCAGCCAAACGCCGCTCTTCGGCCTCGGCCGCAGCACGCTCCTGCTCCAAAGCGGCGGCGAACTCCGCATCGTCCAACCGGCGCTGCAATTTCTCCTCCATAATCCGGTGCAGGTCGTACTGCACAGTGATCTCGACACGCCGGGACGCGGGGAACAGCATCTTCAACATATATTTATAAGGTTCTCCGCCCCGTAAATCCATCAGTTTTTTCTCACGGCCCTCGAATACGCCCACATGGTCGATCAAAAAGAGAACATCCTCACGATGAGCCACCTGCGAACCCTCGACGAGTTCCCGCAACTTGGCCCAGTCTTCCGCCACCCACTTCACCTCGACCGGAAAATGCGACGAAAGAGCGTATTTGTCATTGAGGTAATCCCTGAATCCCTCCGCACGGCTGCGGGCCAGACGCTCGTTGATAGCATAGGAACCCTCTATCGAACAATATCCGCACAAGCGGACCGAATTGACGAAAATGAGACTGTCACGATAAATCTGCCGGATGAACTCGTCGAGTTTGCGCAATTCGGACGCATTATTTTCGAAATCCGGAAGAACCTGAGTCCGGCTTTGCGGATAAGTCAGATAACAACTCATGCTGCGAGCCCCCTCTCTGATGACTTGCCGGTAGGTGGAATCCGAAACCGAGAACAATGAATCCCGCTGCTCCGGGCTGCCGGACATTCCGAATGCGGAATGAACCTGCAAGACGGACACAACGCTCATAAAGACCGGTAAAAGCCGAAAAAGCCTGCTAACACAATTGAAAGTACGCATAGAAGGGTTGATTATTAGTCGTTGAAAATACAGGGAAAACCCTCTCCCAAATG
>CDZI01016527.1_pt1 | contig 14243 bp, 9 predicted proteins | sample 554811 | NCBI WGS metagenome assembly CDZI01 (sample SAMEA3182110, study PRJEB8094) | gut metagenome | biome: human; feature: gut; material: Stool; isolation source: human stools | place: Canada | collected 2013-04-23
TGGCGCGGCGCTCGGCGCGGCATGCCTTGCAGCGCGCGGGCAGCCTGTAGCCGAGGTTTCGCAGATGCTCAGCCTCGCCCTTCGTAATGCGAAAGAGCGACCCGCAGTCAACGCACGTGCGTTCGTACGCGGTGTCGGAAGGCTTGTCTTCGCTTGCCGCGGTCTCGGGCCCGGACGCCTTCGGCTCACTCTTCGGAGCGGAAGGTGCGGGAGTGCCTGCGGCGCGGACCGTCGTCCTGGCGAGCACGCGCTCGGCGATCGAAATGCAGGTGCTGCAGACGCCGTCCCTGCCGTCGGTCTCGTTGTGCGGCCTGCCGCAGACGACGCAGGCGGGGCGTGCGGGAGGCAGGATCTTCCTGCTCGTCTTCGGATAGATCTCGTTGGCGAGCGGGTCGTCCGCGAGAAGCGTGCCGTCGAGAAGACGCTCGCGATAGGCGTTGAGGCGGAGGATCCATCCCGCAACGCCAAGGCGGTCGGCCTCGGCATGGAGGCTCCCTCTGCTGTCGAAGGTTCTTCCGAACGCCGACTTCAGGTCGTCGGGCAGATGGCTCCAGATGCGGGCCCTGCGGCAAAGCGTGAGCGGCTCGCCCCGGTGGAAGCCGGGATAGTCGAGAAGGAACGGATCCGAGGAGATCCTCCGTGCGCCGAGCCTGTACTTTCCGCTCTCGTCGAGGTCCTCGTCAGGCATGAGGAGCATGAAGATCAGGGCCGCGACGGCATGGTTTTCGCTGCTCTTCGAGCGCAGGAACGTGCTGAAGTCGCGTCCGCGGATTTCGGGCGCCGTGTACATCTCATGTCCGACGGGACAGGGAAGGTTGGCGACCTGAACGCTGTCGCAGTCGACGAGATACGCTTCGTCGGGCGAGACGATCCTGATGTTGCTGAGGTTGACGTCGCCCACGAGCACGTTGAGCCTGTGCAGGCTCCCGATCGTCTTGAGGATCGTGACGGCGAGCTGCACGAGGTCGGCGCGGCTCCAGCCCGCAAAGCATTTGTCGAGCGGTCCCTCGAGTCCGAAGCCCTTCGCTTCGGGCATCAGGCAGCCCGCGAAGAAGCCGTTGGAAAAGAGCATGCGCTGCGGCGCGCACACGCCCTTGAGGCGGATCGGACGCGAGGCGAGAAGGCGGACCTTCGCCTCCCGGCGGGTCGTGCACTTGTCGGCATGGTAGATCTTGGCGACCATGCCGTTGCCTGCGTCGTAGACGATGCCTTCGCCGCCCTCGCCGAGCCTACGGCCGAGCGTGTGGGTCATGCCGAATTCGTCACAGACGACGTCGCCCTCGACGGGCGCCCTGTCGATGCCCACGGGACGGTCCTCAAGGTCGATCACGCTCGTGCAGACGGGGAAGGCGGCGTGCAGGGCGGGCGCGGCCTTTTCGACGGCGGGAACGGCCGGCTTGGAAACGACCTTCGAAACGGACTCTTTCTCAGGACGGGACGCTTCGCGCACGTCGCCGGTGCGGCCTGCGGAGACGGTGCGCGGGACCGACCTTCCTGCGGGCGGAACCGCCTCGGACGAGACGAGATGGGCGCGGATCATTGGTACGGACTGACGGGAAAAATCGTTCATATTCGGCGGAAACATAAGCTCCTGAGTCTGCGGGTGGTTGAGAAAGCCGAGGTCGCCGCGGGAGAGCAGGCGAAGCACGTGCACCGGATGAAAGTGCATGAACTCGTCCTGATTGCGGCTGTAGAGGCCGGCGGCGAGCCTTCTGTCCTGGGTGATGAGAAGAAGCTTGTGCTCGGCGCGCTGCTCGTCAAAGATCTTCGCGAAGACGGGGTCGGCAAAAACGTTTTCCTGCGAGCCCGGACAGTCGATCTCGCGCAGGACGTCAAGCTTGTCCAGAGCGTCGTAGGCGGCCAGACCGCGCATGGCAAGCTGGCGCGTCTGCTCCTTCGGGGAGGAAAGATTCTTCTCAAGCTCTCTTCGCACCTCCTTCGGACAGTGGATGCTCACGCCTGCGTCCCTGAAGGCTGCGGCGCTTCGGGTGAAGAACGGCTCGCACCCGGAGGACATGAAGGAGCATGTATCGACGAAGATCCTCCAGCCTTCGTCAAGGTAGGACTGGAGTTCAACGGGCTTGAGTTCGGTGGTGGTCGTGCTGAGGCTCTGCATGGTCATGGTTTTTTTCTCGGGTTGGAAGGATTTGTTGTCCGCCGCAGAAGGCGGAGCCTTTGCGGCGGGATGCATGTTCATTGTGAAGGCGCATGGGACGGAGCCGGAATTTCGCAAATTTGCCTTTTCCCGGCCTCGTCTTACCAGAGGCGCACGGGAGGCGCGGCCATGGTGCCGTCGGCGTGCATGAGGCCCCGCTCCTTGATGAAGCCCCTCTCTGACATGGAAAGATGGGGACTGCATCTGTGGGGCTTTCGCTGCGGGCGGTAGCCTTCGCAGCGGTAGGTCGTGATGAGGGTCTGGGTCGACGAAACGACAACGAGACCGCCGCGGCGCTCAATCGTTTCGAGCGACCTGCGCATGTCCTGAAGAAGCGCGAGAAGCTTCCTGCAGTCGGCGGCGTCAACTTCCTCGCCGAGGCCGAGCCTGGCGGCTTCAGACAGAAGGTAGCTGCGGACGTGTTCGATGGCGGCGCCGGAGGTGATTTTGGCGATGTGGTGCGAGCGGCTCATGATGTCCTCCTTTGTGAGCGGTTGTCTGGCAAGTCTCACTTTAAGATCGGAGGCAGGTGCTCGGAGAAAGCGCAAATTTGCGGTTGCAGGTGCGGGCGGGGCGTTCGATCTGAGGACATCAGGCCGCAAATTTGCGATTTCGGAGCCGATCTCCCCGTCATTTAACATGAGGGCATGAACAACCCGTCATGAGGAGACCAACCATGAACTGCACGCCGCATTGTTTTTCCGGAAGAACCAGGCATTTTTCCGATCGCTGCCGTCAGCGGCGCATCGAGGACTTCGAGGTGGATCTCGCGCTTTTGTTCGGCGTGTCGAAGGAAGACCGCAACGAGCTCGGCAAAAAGAGCTGCGCGACATTCGGGCGACTCAACATTTCAAGATCAGGCGCTTCCTTTGCCCGAAGACGAAGTCCCTGCGCGCCTTTACGCAGGTTTTCGGGTTTTGCCTCGTGACATCATGTTCCTGTCGTTCTAGACTCGGGATGTTGTGCCGCTCAGGCGGTACCGCCCCACAAGACCAAAGAGGAGAACATGATGAAGTCCTTCAAGCTTCTGGCATCGATCGCGGCCATTTCCGCGGTCTTCGGCTGTGCGTCCACTGCCCCGTCCATGACGGACGGCACATACACGGGCGTCGGGCAGGGCAGGAACGGCGAGCTGACCGTCGAGGTCAAGGTTGACGCAGGAAAGCTTTCCGCCGTTCGCGTTGTGAAGCATGTCGAGACGGTCGGCATTTCGGACGCGGCCGTCAAGCAGATGCCTGCGCGCATCGTCGACGCCCAGAGCCTCAAGGTTGACGCCGTCTCCGGCGCCACGCTCACGAGCGAGGGCATCCGCACCGCCGTGGCCGACGCCATCAGGAAGGCGGGCGGCGATCCCGCCGCGTTCGCGACGGCTGTCGTGACGAAGAAGGCTGCCGCCAGACTCATCAAGGAAAAGGCCGACGTGGTCGTGGTCGGTGCGGGCGGCGCGGGCATCTCCGCCGCCGTTCGTGCCGAAACGCTCGGCGCCAAGGTGATCCTCATTGAAAAGATGCCGGTGATTGGTGGCGCTACGGCGCTCAACGCGGGCACGCTGATCGCCACGGGCTCCCGCTTCCAGCGCGAGGCCATGCACGAGACGAAGGACTCGCCCGAGCTTGCCACGAAGGACATCTTCCGCGTCGGCAAGAACCGCAATGATCCGGTTCTTGTCAAGCAGGTGACCGAACGCGTGGGCGGCGTCGTGGACTGGCTCGTCTACGACCTGAAGATCCCGTACGGTCCCGCGGCAACGCAGTATCCCGACCATTCGGCCAACCGCCAGCTCGGCGTTCAGGGCCGATCGGTCAACTACCTAAACCTGATGAAGGGAAAGTTCCTCGACATGGGCGGCAAGCTCATGCTTGAGACGCGCGCCGAAGAGCTTCTTCGTGACGACGCGGGCCGCGTCGTGGGCGTGCGCGCCAAGGATGCGCAGGGCAACACCGTCGAGCTGACGTCCAAGTCCGTGATTCTCGCCTCGGGCGGCTACGGCGCAGTGAAGAGCATGCTCCCGAAGGAGATGAGCAACTACGTCTTCTACGGCCTTGACAGCGAAACGGGCGACGGCTACAGGATGGCCACGGCGATCGGCGCCGACACGATCAACATGGACCTCGTCAAGATGTACCCGCAGGGCGTCGAGACGGTGCCGGGCCATGGTCTTGCGGCCACCGCGAGCTCGACCGACACGATGAAGAAGTCGGGCGCCATCTACGTCAACCGCGACGGCCGTCGCTATGTGAACGAGCGTGCCTCCCTGGGCGAACTCACCGACACGACGGTGGCTCAGCCCGACCACATCGCCTACATCGTGATGGATGCGAAGGCCTGGAAGGAATACGTTGCGAAGTCGCTTGAGGACAAGCTCGTTCCCGACGAAGCTGCGCTCATGAAGTGGACGAAGATCGTCAACAACGGCCGTCCCGTCATGGCCGTTGCGGACACGCTCTCCGAAGCTGCGGGCGTGATGGGCGTCGACGCCAGGGGGCTTGAGGCTACGGTGCGCGACTGGAACAGGATGGTTAAGCAGGGCAAGGACACCGCCTTCGGTCGCCAGATCACGGGCGGCATCGGCGAGGGGCCGTACTACATCGTCGAGCAGAAGGTCCGTTATCAGACGACGCTCGGCGGCCTGCGTGCGGGCGAAGGCCTGCGCATCCTTGACAAGAGCGGCAAGCCGATTCCGGGTCTCTTCGGCGCAGGCTGCGTCGTGGGCGGCGCCAACGGCGCGGACTCCATGACCGCCATGATGAACTCCTGGGCCATCGTCTCGGGCGTCATCGCGGCTGAAACGGCCGTCGGCAAGTAAGTCGTGAAGGAGCCGCCGAGCCGCCCGTGCGTCGGGCGGCATCATGAAGGCCATGCGGGCCGTTCATCCTGTTCGGATGAGCGGCCCGCGGTGTTTTCGGCGGATGCACAAAGGCCGCGACGGGAAACCAGAAATCGTCGCGGCCTTTGGGAAGTGGTGGATTCGAGCCTTGTTACTCGGCGGCGGCAGGCTTGGCGGGCGTCTTGCAGGCCGCTTCCATGCGGTCGAAGAAGGAGGCCTTTTCGTCGTCGTCACGCCAGTTCTGGAACACGGTGGCGAGCATCGGGCCGGTCACGTTGTGCCAAAGGGCGGCGATGGCGGCGGGGAGTGCGGTCATCGGGTTGGCTGCGAAGTGAACGGAGGCGAGGGCGACGCCGAGGCCCGAGTTCTGCATGCCGACCTCGAAGGCCATGCACTTGCATTTGGCGAGGTTCATGCCGGACCACTTGGCGACGAGGAAGCCGAAGAGCATGCCGAGGGCGTTGTGCAGGACGACTGCGACGAAGACCAGGAGGCCGGTGTTCATCAGCTGCTGACGGGACGCCGCCGTGACGGCTGCGGCGATCAGCACGATGGCGAGGACCGATACGAGCGGCAGGGCTGCGACGGCAGTGTCGATGCGGGCGCCGAGGAGCTTGTGGACGAACACGCCGGCGGCGATCGGAAGAAGGATGATCTGGACGATCGACATGAACATCGCGGTCGGATCGATCGCTAGCCACTGGCTGGCGAAGAGATACATCAGCGCGGGCGTCATGACGGGGGCGAGCAGCGTCGTGCAGGACGTGATGGTGACCGAGAGGGCGACGTCGCCGCGGGCGAGGAAGGTCACGACGTTGGACGCCGTGCCGCCCGGGCAGCAGCCCAGAAGCATCAGGCCGACGGCGACGTCGGGCGGCAGATCCAGCGCGTAGCAGAGCAGGAACGCGCCGCCGGGCATGATCGTGAACTGGGCGAGGATGCCGAGGAAGACGTCGCGAGGACGGCGGAAGATTTCACGGAAGTCCGAGGGCGAGAGCGTGAGGCCCATGCCGAACATCACCACGCCGAGCAGAGGAGCGATCCAGGGACCAATCTGCTTGAAAATCTCCGGAAAAACGAAGCCGGCAATGCCGAAAATGACGACCCAGAGGGCGAACGTCTTGTTAACGAACTGGCTCATTTTTGCGAGGACTTTCATCATGATTTGCGTCGGCTCCGACTTATTCGGTCAGGCCGCTCCATGTGGCGAAGGGGTGAAAAAAGGATTTCATGGTTTCCTTCCGGACCGCTTGCACGGTCCGGCTTCCGTGGTGATCCCGGCGCCGCGGGTGGGAAAAAGGTTGTGGGCGTCGGGATGATTCCAATTTATCCGAAGGAAAATCCGCCGTCTCTAGGGCGAATTGCCTAGGACACAGGGAAAGCGGGGTATTCGTGACCGCACGCAAGATGCGTCGGACGATTCACTTAGGGAAATCTGCCTAGGGTGCGGACGACGGTTTTCGCACACTGAGGCGGACGATGCTTCCCGCAGCGGCCTGACCTCGCCCGCATGTCGCACGCAAGCGGCCTTTCACCGAAAACGCGCAGGAGACTAAGGAGTACGTCAAGTGTGTTGCTTAAAAAATATCTATGCGAGAGTTGTTTTTCTGACGGGAGTTGATTTTGGCCAATTTGCGGCCGTAGTTTCCCTAAGACGGACGGGGGTGCTTCAGTGCTAGAATGCGACTCATTCTCAAGTTGAGAAAAGTCATCATTCCGATTTGTACGATGCATTTGTCTTGTGCATCAAGCGGAGTCGGACAACGAATCACAGGAAAGATCATGACCTCTTCTTTCTCCCGCCGTACGCTCATGCAGGGTGCGGGCGCCGCCTTTCTTCTCTCGGCCCTCGGCATTCGCTCGCTGCCCGCGATGGCCGCAGTTCCCGGACCGAGCGCCGACACGCTCGTCTTTCTCAACTACCGCGACCTGCGCGACCTGAATCCGCATCTCTACGGCGGCGAGATGTTCGCCCAGGAGATGCTCTTCGAGGGTCTCATCACGCTCGGCAACGACGGCTCCTACCATCCCGCCGTTGCGCAAAGCTGGACGATCTCGCCCGACGGCCGCGTCTACACCTTCAGGATCCGCAAGGGGATGACGTTCACGGACGGCGAAAAGCTCGACGCCCATGCCGTGCAGGCGAACTTCGACGCTCTGATCGACAACAAGAAGCGCCACACATGGCTTGAGATGATGCGTCTCTTTGTGAGCGCCCAGGCCGTGGACGACGAGACGTTCGTCATCGAGATGAAGGAGCCGTACTACCCGATGCTCACCGAGCTCGCCGTGACGCGCCCCTTCGCCTTCGTGAGCCCGAAGGTCATGAAGAACGGCACGACGAAGGATGGCGTGACCGCCTTCGTGGGCTCGGGTCCGTGGAAGCTCGTCGAGCACGTGATCGACGAGTACTCCGTCTTCGAGCGCAACGAAGACTACTGGGGCGCGAAGCCCGCCTTCCGCCGCGTTGTGGTGAAGGTGATTCCCGACAACCAGACCCGCATCCTCGCGCTCGAAAAGGGCGAGGCCGACCTGATCTGGGGCAAGAACATGGTCGACGCCGATGCGCTCAACAAGTACCGCTCCTCCGACAGGTTCGGCATCGCGGTCTCCGATCCGACGTCCACGCGCCAGATCGTGCTCAACACCAACAACGAGTTCCTCGCCGACGTCAGGGTCCGCCGCGCGCTCCAGCACGCGACCAACAAGAAGGTCATCTCCCAGGGCGTCTTCCACGGCTTCGAGCCGCCCGCCGACACGCTCTACTCGCCGTCGCTCCCCTACTGCGACGTGAAGCTCGAGCCCTATGTCTACGACATGAAGCGTGCGGCGAAGCTTCTCGAGGAGGCGGGCTTCACGCGCGACGGCCGCCGCGCTCCGCTCATGAAGAACGGCAGGCAGCTCTCGCTCAACCTGCTCTACAACGCCAACTCGGTCTCCGAGAAGACGATCGCCGAATACCTGCAGAGCGAGTACGGCAAGCTCGGCATCGCCGTCTCGATCCGAGGCGAAGAGGAGCAGTCCTACCGCGACAACATGAAGAACGGCGCGTTCGACATGGTGTTCAACATCTGCTGGGGCACGCCCTACGATCCGCAGAGCTCGCTCGCCGCCATGCGCCAGCGCGTCTACGGCGACTACGCCGCGCAGCTCGGCCTGCCCGACAAGGCCCAGATCGACGCGCACATCACGGAGATCCTCACCTCGACCGACGAGGCGAAGCGCCGTGAGCTCTACGCGTACGTGCTCAGGCACCTGCACGACGACGCGGTCTACATCCCGATCACGTACGAGACGAACAAGGCGCTCTTCCGCAAGACGGTCGCCAACGTCGGCTTCCTCTCGAACCAGTACGAAGTGCCGTTCGCCGACATGACGCACGCTGGCTGAGGCTGACGCCCGCCGTCAGAGGGCCCCCTGACGGGGCCCGACGCCCGCCCGCAGGGCGGACCGATTCACGCATCCTCAGGCGCGGCCTGTGCCCGGGTTCGACCCCGCCGCACGGCTCCGCGCCCCATCCTTTCCATGAAGCAATACGTCATCAAGAGACTGCTGGCCACCGTGCCGCTTCTTCTCGTCATTTCGTTTCTCTGCTTCTGCTTCATCAACCTGATTCCGTCCGATCCGGCCGAAGTGGCGCTGCGCATGCGCCAGACGCCGATCATCACGGAGGAGGCGATTGCCGAAGTGAGAAGAGAGCTCGGGCTCGACCAGCCGTTTTTCGTTCGCTACGCAGTCTGGCTCTGGAACTGCCTGCAGGGCGACTTCGGCGTGAGCTACACCAATCCCGCCCGCACCGTGCTGGGCGAACTCTCCCGCTGCATGCCCGCCACGCTTTCGCTCGCCGGCATGTCGCTCGTCTACGTGATCGCCCTGAGCCTTCCGATCGGCTTTCTCTCCGCCGTCTACAAGGACTCCTGGTTCGACCGCATCATGCGCGGCGTCGTTTTCGCGACGACCGCCATGCCCGCCTACTGGGTGGGGCTCCTCCTCATCTGGCTCGTCTCGATCAAGATGGACCTGCTGCCCACGTCGGGCTCGGGGAGCTTCGCACACCTGATCCTGCCCGCCTTCACGGTGGCGCTCACATACATCTCGACCTACATCCGCCTCATCCGCAACAACATGCTCGAGAACATGCGCGAGGACTACGTGCTCTACGCGAACGTGCGCGGCCTCAGGCAGCGCGCCATTCTCGTGCGCCACGTGCTCAAGAACTCGCTCCAGAGCTGCGTGACCGCCATCGGCATGAGCATTCCGCAGCTCATCGCGGGCACGATCGTCGTCGAGAACGTGTTCGCGTGGCCCGGCCTCGGCAAGCTCTGCATCACATCGATCTTCAACCGCGACTATCCGGTGATTCAGGCCTACGTGCTCCTGATGGGCGTGCTCTTCGTCTTCTTCAATCTGCTCTTCGACATCATCCAGTGCGCCGCCGACCCGCGCCTGCGCCAGGAGGAGTCCCGATAATGCTGAAAGTCTTTCTCCGCAATCCGGTGACGCAGGTCTGCCTCTTCATCATCATCGTCACCGCGCTGCTCGGCCTCTTCGCGCCGTGGATCGCGCCGCACGATCCGTACGAGAACAACATCCTGATGAAGTTCGCGCCGCCCGACGCCGAATACTGGCTCGGCACCGACCAGCTCGGCCGCTGCGTCTTCTCGCGCATGCTCCACGGCATCCGCCCGACGCTCTTCCTCTCGATCCTGACGATGCTCGGCACGATCGGGCTCGGTCTCGCGATGGGCGTGCTGGCCGGCTACATGCGCGGCACGGTCGACGAGGTCATCATGCGCGTGGTCGACGTGATGCTCTCCTTCCCGTCCCAGATCATGATCCTCGCCGTCGTGGCGCTCCTCGGCGTCGACATCCAGAACGTGATCATCGCCAACATCTTCATCAAGTGGGCCTGGTACGCCCGCATGATCCGCACGGCGGTCGTGAAGTACATGGGCAGCAACTTCGTGCTCTTCTCGAGGTCCGTGGGTTCGGGCGACAGCTACATCATGACCCGCCACATGCTGCCCTGCATCTCGGCCGAGCTTGCCGTGCTCGCCTCGCTCGACACGGGCTGGGCCATCCTCAACATCTCGACCCTGAGCTTCCTCGGCCTCGGCGTCCAGGCGCCCACGCCCGAATGGGGCGCCATGCTCAACGAAGCCAAGAACGTCATGGTCTCCAACCCCGAGCAGATGCTCGTGCCCGGCATCGCCGTCGTCGTGCTCGTGGGCGCCTTCAACCTGCTCGGCGACAGCTTGCGCGACGCGCTCGACCCGAAGGAGGTCCGCCTGTGACAAGCATGACGAACACGAACAGTCCGAAGACGCCCGTCCTTTCGGTCGAAGACCTTTGCGTGACCTTCCGCCAGGAGGGCAGGAGCGCTCAGATCGTCAGGAACGTGAGCTTTTCGGTCGAGCCCGGCCGCTGTCTCGGCATCCTTGGCGAGTCGGGCTCCGGCAAGTCGATGTCCTGCAAGGCCGTGCTCAGGCTCCTCGACAGGAACTTCGAGGTCACGGGCCGCATCACCTTCATGGGCGAGGACCTCGCCGCCAGATCGGGCGAGGAGATCCGCCGCATGCGCGGCTCGCGCATCACGATGGTGCTCCAGAACCCGATGAACTGCTTCGATCCGCTCTACCGCATCGGCGAGCAGATGGCCGAGACCTTCCGCGAGCATACGGACTGGAGCGCCTCGAAAATCCGTGAGGAAAGCCTCTCGATCCTCTCGCAGATGCGCATCGCTTCCGCCGAGGAGGTGCTGCGCAAGTATCCGCACCAGCTCTCGGGCGGCATGCTCCAGCGCGTGATGATCGGTCTCGCGATCAAGCTCAGGCCCGACCTCATCGTCTGCGACGAGCCTACGACCGCCGTCGACTCGATCAGCCGCTACGCGATCATGCAGGAATTCCTGCGCATCAAGGCCGAGACGGGCGCGGCGATGATCTTCATCTCGCACGACCTCGGCGTGCTCAACATGATCGCCGACGACCTCGTCGTCATGCACCGCGGCCGCATCACCGAGTCCGGCACGCCCGAGGAGGTCTTCGAGCATGCCCGGGATCCTTACACGCGCGAGCTCATCGACCGCCATTGCGAAGTCATGAAGGCCTTCACGGCCGCAACCCGAACGGGAGAACACCATGCTGCTTGAAGCTAAGGACATCAGGGTGTCCTTCAGAAAGGAAAACCAGACGCGCCTCTTCGGGCGCGAGCGCGCCACGATCCTCCACGGCGTGAGCCTCGAGCTTGAAAAGGGCGAGTGTCTGGGCATCATCGGCGAGTCGGGCTCGGGCAAGTCGACCCTCGGACGCGTGCTCTGCGGACTCCTCAGGCCCGATTCGGGCAAGGTGCTCCTCAACGGCACGCCGCTCTACGGGCGTCACACGCCCGAGGAGCTCGCGAGGATCCGCAACCGCATCTCGATCGTCTTCCAGGACTACACGACGTCCGTCAATCCTCGCTTTCGCGTCTCCACGATCCTGCACGAGTCCTTCAGGGCGCTGCGCCGCGCGGGCCGCACGATCTCGGCCGAGGAGGAGTACCGCACGGCCTGCGCTCTTCTCGAGCGCGTGGGCCTCAGGGCCGACTTCATGCACCGCTATCCGCACGAGCTCTCGGGCGGCCAGCTCCAGCGCGTGTGCATCGCGCGCGCCGTGGCGATCGAGCCCGAGGTGATCCTCCTTGACGAGGCCGTGAGCTCGCTCGACGCCGCCACGCAGGTTCAGGTGATGGAGATGCTGCGCGATCTTGGCCGCGACATCGGTCTGAGCTACCTCTTCATCACGCATGACCTGATGGCCATCACCTACTTCTGCAGCCGCGTGCGCTTCATGCACAACGGCCGCTTCGTCGAAGCGGTCGACGACATGAGCCGCATCGGGGAGATCAGCAACGGGTACGCCCGCGACCTTCTGCACGCCGTGGCCGGCATCGGCACGGTGAGAAGGGCCTCCGACAGCGAGCGCATCGCGGCCGAACTGGCCGCGGACCGCGACGTCGAGGCGGGCGCCGCCTGCGGCGCGGGCAGGGCGCACGTGGAGCGGGTGGCCTTCTGAAGGGCAGGCCGACATGCACTGACATCTATATGAAGAAGAAACCATCATGAGCGTCTTCACCGAAATCGAGGTGGCGGGCGAGACACTGCCCGTCGCCGTCATCAGGGGGGCGGACAAGGGACCCCGCGTGCTCGTCACGGCGGGCATCCACGGCTGCGAGTTCGTCGGCATCGAAACCGCAAGGCGGCTTGCAATCGAACTCGCAGGCAGGTCCGGGGCCGTGCGGGGCACCGTGACGATTGTCGCTTGCGTCAATCCGGGCGCCATGCGCGCCCGCATTCCCGCCCTCAATCCCGCGGATGGACTCAACATCAACCGCATGTTCCCGGGCGACGCGGGCGGCTCGGCCTCCCAGAGAACCGCCGCCTGGCTCATGGAGCTGCAGAGCGAAAGCGACTTCTACATCGACATGCACGGCGGCGACGTCCATGAGAAGCTCTCGCCCTACGTCTACATCCCCGGCGCATGCGAGGAGCGCGTCACGGCCGCTGCCCGCAGGGCCGCTGCGTTCGTGAACGTGCCCGTGCGCATCCTCTCCTCGGCGCTCTCGGGCGCCTACAACAGCGCCGCCGCCTGCGGCACGCCCTCGATCCTCATCGAGCGCGGCCAGGGCGGCAGGTGGTCCGAGGCCGAGGTCGCCGAATACCGCGCCGACATCCTCTCCGTGCTCGCGCACCTCGGAACCGTCGACGGCGCGAACTTCGCGGGCGTGCACGGCCCCGTCGGACAGACGGAGATGCGCGCCTTCTACGAAACGTCCGAGGGCGGCTTCTGGTATCCGTGCGTCGAGCCCGGCGAACGGATCGCACAAGGCGCGAAGCTCGGCGAAATGCTCGACATCGAGGGGCGCCTCCTTCGCGAGGTGACCGCCGTCAAGGACGGCGTCGTCCTCTACATGGCGGGCACGCTCTACGCGCCTGCAGGATTCGACCTCGTCGCCTACTGACCTTTGAGCACATTCAGGGCTTTCCCACCACGAGGGACGCGGGCTGCCCGCATCCCCAACTTCCACAAGGAACACTTCCATGAAGAAGACTCTTTTTGCGGCAACGCTCGCCGCAGCCGTCTCCGGCGCCCTTGCCGCAGACGTCACGCTCTACGGCGTCGCCGACGTCGGCCTGCGCTACACGAACACGAAGACCGACGGCGTCTCCACGGACAAGCTCGAGATGATGTCCGGCCACAACGCCGGCTCCCGCTTCGGCCTCAAGGGCTCCGAAGACCTCGGCAACGGCTGGAAGGCGGGCTTCCTGCTCGAGGGTCAGTATCTCGTCGACACTGGCGCGCTCAAGAACGCGAAGTTCTTCCACCGCCAGGCCACCGTCTCGATCTCCGGCCCGCTGGGCACGGTCTACGCGGGCCGCATGGGCACGCTCTCCTCCGCCGCAGGTCCCGCCGACCTCATCTTCGCCGCGGGCGACGCCTTTGACGGCGGCGACAACCTGATCTACGCGCTCTCCGTCGAAAGCCGTCGCGACAACACGCTCCTCTACGTCACGCCCGCCGCAGGCGGCCTGCAGGGTTATCTGCAGTATTCCTTCCAGGGCTCCGGTCAGGAGAACGTGCAGTCGAGCCTGAACGAGCGTTACATGGGTGCGGGCCTTCGCTGGAAGGCGGGCGCCTTCGAGTCCGCGCTCGCCGTCGAGCACGTCCGCTACGCCGCCGCGGCCGACGACGTCAAGGGCGCTCTTGACGACAAGCTCGCCGTGAGCCTCGCCGCCAACTACGACTTCGGCGTGACGAAGCTCTTCGGCACGGCCCAGTGGGTGCAGGGCGGCGACAACTTCGGCGCCGTCTCCGACTACACCGCCCGTGGCCTCGACGGCTGGGCCGTGGAGGCGGGTAGCGTGACGCCGGCCTTCGGCGGCCTCGTCTACGCCACCGTGGGCTATGCCAGGGGCGACCATTCCGACTACGTGACGGACGCACGCGACTTCGACTTCAGCCACTGGTGCGTCGGCGGCCGCTACTGGCATCCGCTCTCCAAGCGCACGGCCGTCTACACGGGCGCGGGCTGGTATCAGTGGGAGAAGGACGCCGTCGCGGGCGGCACCGACCACGAGGAGAAGTTCTGCCAGGTCTATGCGGGCATCACCCACAAGTTCTGATCCTGACGCCGTCCTCGTGCAGAGGATGACAACTTGACCGGATTTTGCTGGGGGTGGGGGACGCGCATTATGCGCGTCCCTTCATTGGTGTGCCGGGC
>CDZI01030602.1_pt1 | contig 13991 bp, 9 predicted proteins | sample 554811 | NCBI WGS metagenome assembly CDZI01 (sample SAMEA3182110, study PRJEB8094) | gut metagenome | biome: human; feature: gut; material: Stool; isolation source: human stools | place: Canada | collected 2013-04-23
ATGAAAATACCAAGAAGTCCATGAGTTTTTTCCTATATCAGCGAAGTTTTTTCTATCGCTTTTTCAGGGGGGAGCCGATACAATAGCATCATAACGGCGAGGCGGCCTGACCGCCTTGAACGGACGATCAATGATCTTGAGGAGGAACTAAGATGAAAAAGACACTTGCAATTCTCCTGTCTGCTGTCATGATGCTGGGCCTGCTGGCCGGCTGCGGCAGCAAGACCACGGAGCAGCCCTCTACCCCCGGCACTGAGAACACGGAGACCGCCGCGCTGAACGTGGGTGTGTTCTACTATGACTACTCTGACGTGTACATCTCCAGCGTCCGCAGCTCTATGGATGAGCAGCTCAAGGCTATGGGCGTGAACTACACCAACTATGACGGTGGCAGCAACCAGGCCCAGCAGACCGACCAGATCAACACCGCCATCTCCAACGGCGCCAACCTGCTGATCGTCAACATCGTTGAGACTTCCTCTCCCGATGCCGCTCAGAACGCTGTTGAGGCCGCTAAGACCGCCGGTATCCCCATCATCTTCTTCAACCGCGAGGTTTCTGACGATGTTGTGAACAGCTATGAGAAGTGCGCCTTCGTCGGCACCAACGCTCCCGAGGCCGGTCACATGCAGGGCCAGATGGTCGGCGAGTATCTGCTGGAGAACTATGACACCGTGGACCTGAACGGCGACGGCGTCATCTCCTACGTGATGTTCAAGGGCCAGGAAGGCAACGCTGAGGCTGAGGCCCGTACTCAGTTCGGCGTGGAGGACGCTAACGCTGTCCTGACTGCCGCTGGCAAGCCCGAGCTGGCTTACTACAACGCTTCCGCTACCGATAAGTACCTGGTTGACCAGGGCGGCAAGTGGTCTGCTCAGGCTGCTAACGACTACATGGCCACCATCCTCCCCGAGTATTCCGAGGCTAACGGCAACATGGTCGAGCTGATCATCTGCAACAATGACGGCATGGCCGAGGGTGCTGTCTCTGCTCTGCAGGGCGCTGGCTACAACACTGGTGACGGCAAGACCATCCCCGTGTTCGGCGTTGACGCTACCGATTCTGCTAAGCAGCTCATCAACGAGGGCAAGATGACCGGCACCATCAAGCAGGATGCCGAGGGCATGGCTTCCACCATTCTGAACCTGGTCAGCAGCGTTCAGGGCGGCGGCGAGCTGATGGATAACACCTCCTCCTTCAACGTGGACGAGGGCGTTGCCAAGATCCGTGTGCCTTACGCCACCTACACCGGCGAATAAGCCAGACCATCGCTTCTCTCGCCCCATTAAACAGTAAGGATAAGCGGGGCTGTCGGTTCGACAGCCCCGCTTTACAATTCAAGCGGTTCCGGTTCGGGCCGCTTTTCAACCCGCAGTGGAACGAACCCCGGGACGGACGGAACGTGCCGTAAGGGGTCTGCCGCGGGAATCACGCAGATAGGAGGTAAACGCAATATGGAGCAGCCGGCATTGCTGGAAATGCGGAATATCACAAAGGAATTCCCTGGTGTCAAGGCGCTGGATGGCGTTTCCCTTACCGTCCGGCCCGGCACCGTCCACGCCCTGATGGGTGAGAACGGCGCAGGAAAGTCCACCCTGATGAAATGTCTGTTTGGCATTTATGCCAAGAATGCAGGTACCATCGTTCTGGACGGTAAGGAAGTTGATTTCAAAAGTTCAAAAGAGGCGCTGGAAAACGGCGTGGCCATGGTCCATCAGGAACTGAACCAGGCCCTGACCCGCAGCGTCATGGATAACCTGTGGCTGGGCCGCTATCCCAAGGTGGCGGGTCTCATGGTCAGCGAGTCTGTCATGCGCAAGCGCACCCGGGAGATCTTTGAGGAGCTGGATGTCCATGTGGACCCCAAGGCCATCATGTCCACCCTGCCCGTTTCCCAGCGGCAGATGGTGGAGATCGCCAAGGCGGTCAGCTACAACGCGAAGATCATCGTGTTCGATGAGCCTACCTCCTCTCTGACGGAGGCGGAGGTCGAGCACCTGTTCCGCATCATCAATATGCTGAAGGAGCGGGGCTGCGGCATCATTTACATCAGCCACAAGATGGACGAGATCCTCCGCATCAGTGACGAGGTCACCATCATGCGTGACGGTCAGTGGGTGGCAACGCGCCACGCCAAGGACCTGACCATGGAGGAGATCATCAAGCTGATGGTAGGCCGCGAGCTGACCAACCGCTTCCCCCCCAAGGACAATAAGCCCGGCGAGGTGATTCTGGAAGTGGAGCATCTGGCGGGCAAATACACCCGCCTGAAGGACGCCAGCTTCCAGCTGCGCAAGGGCGAGGTGCTGGGCATCGCCGGACTGGACGGCTCCGGACGCACGGAGGTGCTGGAGAATCTGTTCGGCGCCATGACCAAGGAGAGCGGCACCATCCGCCTCCACGGTAAGGAGATCAAGAACAAGACCCCCCGGGAAGCCATTAAAAACGGCTTCGCCCTGCTGACGGAGGAACGCCGGGCCACGGGTATCTTCGGGATCCGTGACATCAAGGAAAACACCGTCATTTCTAACCTGAAAAGCTATCTGGCAGGCGGTTTCTGCCTCAGCGATAAGAAAATGAAAGAAGATACCGACTGGGCGATCCAGGCCATGCACATCAAAACGCCCAGTCAATCCACACAGATCCGCTCCCTCTCCGGCGGAAACCAGCAGAAGGTCATTATCGGCCGCTGGCTTCTGACCAAGCCTGAGGTCCTGCTGCTGGACGAGCCGACCCGCGGTATCGACGTGGGCGCGAAATACGAGATCTACCAGCTGATCCTCGACCTTGCCAAGGAGGGGAAGGGTGTCATCATGGTGTCCTCCGAAATGCCGGAGCTGTTGGGCATTTGTGACCGTATTCTGGTCATGTCCGGCGGTGTTCTGGCCGGCGAGGTGGATGCCCGGAACACCAGCCAGGAGGAGATCCTGACGCTGGCGGCCAAATATGTGTAAGGAGGAGCGCACTGTGAATCAAGAAACGAACGTACAGGAAAAGGAAGCCCGTGTCCGGCAGCCGTGGACGGCCCAGCGGGTGGGAGACATCCTTTTAAATAACGCATTGCTCATCATCATGGCCATTGCGGTCGTTTACATCGCCATCAAGAACCCCAACTTCATCAAACCCGCATCACTCATCAACATCCTCTCCCAGACGGCGGCCTATCTGCCTGCCGCATTGGGCATCGGCGGCTGTATCGTGCTGACCGGTACCGACCTGTCCGCAGGCCGTGCCGTGGGCATCACCGCCTGTATCTCTGCATCTCTGCTGCAGAACGCCGCTAACATGGCCAACAAGATGTGGCCGCAGATCGGTACTCTGCCTATTCCCGTGGTCATTGTGCTTGCCATGCTCATCGGCGCGGCGATCGGCTGCTTCAACGGCTTCTTCGTGGCAAAATTCAAGCTGCATCCTTTCATCGTGACTCTGGGCACACAGCTGATCCTCTACACCGTACTGCTTTTGTATGTCCAGCAGGGCAATAACAAGGGTATGGCCATTTCCAATCTGGACCCGTCCTACACCGGCTTTGTCAAGGGCAGCCTGTTCAGCATCGGCGGTACGCCCATTCCCAACTATGTGCTGTTCGCCATCGTGCTGACGGCGGTCATGTGGTTCGTCTGGAACAAGACCACCTTTGGCAAGAACATGTTTGCTCTGGGCTCCAATGAGGAAGCTGCCAGAGTTTCCGGCGTCAATGTGTTCGGCGTGACGGTGGGCGTTTTCGCCTTGGCCGGCGCTATGTATGGTTTTACCGGCTTCATCGAGGGCGCACGTATCGGCTCCAACACGGCCAACACCGGCCTGAACTATGAGTTGGACGCAATCGCGGCCTGCGTCATCGGCGGCGTGTCCTTCGTGGGCGGCATCGGTAAGATCAGAGGTATCGTTATCGGCGTTGTCATGCTGCGGCTGATCTTCGTGGGTCTGACCATGGTGGGTGTGCCGCAGGATCTGCAATACCTCATCAAGGGCGCTATCATCCTGTTTGCCTGCGCACTGGATATGCGGAAATACCTTGTGAAAAAATGATCTGCGACAAAGATGGCCCGCCTTTGCGAGCCATCTTTGCTTTATCTGGAACTTTTTGCGGCGAAACGGCGGCAAAAACCGCCGTTCTTCCTGCAATCCAGCCAATTCGCGTTCGGACTTCCCCTTGAACTCGAAAAACATGGACATACCGTTTCGCTTCGCTTCACTTCGTGGTATAATAGCCGCAAAAGAGGCTGCTATCGGATCGCTGCTTTTCCATCCGGCAAAGCCGGAGGACCGGGCGGCGGAGGTGCCGTAGACAAGAAAGAAGGTCGGAGCCATGGAACTGTACCGGGTGCTGTTGGTAGATGACGAGGAGGATATCCGCGAGGGTATCAGCCGGAAAATGGACTGGCTGGGGCTGGGATTCTCTCTGGTGGGGGAGGCCGCCAACGGTCAGGACGCTTTGGAACTGGCGGAGAGTTTGCGGCCTGACGTGATCCTGACGGACATCAAGATGCCGTTTATGGATGGGCTGGAGCTGTGCCGCATTTTGACAGACCGGCTCCCGGCGGCCCGGTTCGTGGTCTTTTCCGGCTTTGACGCCTTTGAGTACGCCAAGCAGGCCATCCAGATGAACGTGGTGGAGTACATTTTGAAGCCCATCAACGCCGATGAACTGTCCGCCGTGCTGCGGCGGCTGAAGGACCAGCTGGACCGGGAGCGGGCGGAGCGGCGGAACGTGGAGCTTCTCCGCAGCCGCTATACGGAAAACCTGCCTGTTTTGCGGGAGTTGTTCTACGCCAATCTGCTGGACGGGCACATCGAGCCGGGAACGGAGCGGGAACGGGCGGCGCATCTGGACATCGACCTGCAAGGCGAGGAATGGGCGGTGGGACTGGCCTACATCGGCAGCGACCGGAGAGACGCCCTGTCCACATTGTCCGTCCAAAAGCTGCTGGAGGAATCCCTGACGGCGGATCGGTGCCGCCTCACCCTGTATAACGACTGGGTAGCGGTGATCGTCAGCCTGACAGAATCGTTTACCATCTATGACCTGATCCGCGTGCTGGACCGGGTCTGTACATTGGCGGCATCCTATCTGGGCCTGACGCTGACGGTGGGCGTGGGCGCCCCCTGCAAAGAGCTTTCCGGGATGGCGCGGTCCGCAGCTGAAGCGAGAACGGCGCTGGAATACCGTTCCATGGTGGGCCGGGGACAGGTCATCTACATCGGAGACCTGGAGCCGGACGGCGGTCAGGTGCTCACCTTTGAAGAAGCGGACGAGCGGACCCTGACTGCGGCGGTGAGACTGGGCAGCGAACAGGAGGTCCGGGACGCGGCGGCGGCTCTGGCGGGCAAGATCCGGGAGGCGAACCCCTCCGCCGGACAGTACAACCTGTTCCTTATGGAACTGGTGACGCACCTGATGAAAATGACCCGGCGCTCCGGCGTGGGCGTGGAGGAGGTTTTCGGCACGGGCTTTTCCTTACCCATTCAGGACTCCGCGCTGCCCAGTCTGGAGGAACTGGAGGGCTGGTGTGCGGAGCGCTATCTGCGGCTCCGCACGCTGATCCGCCGCCGTCAGACGGATTCGGCGGGACAGACGGTGGAAGCGGCCAAGGAGTATATCCGGCAGCATTACGCGGAGAGCGACCTGTCGGTGGAAAAGCTGTGCGCGTATCTGCATTTGAGCTCCACCTATTTTTCCACGCTGTTCAAGCGGGAAACGGGGACCAGCTTCACAGCCTATGTTACCACGGTGCGGATGGAGGCGGCTGCGGAAGCGATCCGCGGCACAGAGGAGAAAACGTATCTCATTGCCCAGCGGTGCGGCTATGAGGACCCCAACTATTTCAGCTATGTGTTCAAGCGGCATTTCGGCGTGACACCGACGAAGTACCGCAGCGAGGGTAAGTGACGGACGGAGAGAGGAGCCACCTGTGGATAAGAAACCTTCCGGCTTTAAAGCAAGGTGGAAAGCGCGGTATCACCATGCCAGTATTCAGTTGATCCTGTCCATCGCCTTTACAGCTGTGGCTGTGATTGGAATGCTGTTTCTGGGAATGGCGCTGCTGCTGCGCTTTTCCTCCTCCGCCAACGAGATGGCGGCGGAGAGCAGCCAGCGTGTGCTGGCACAGGTGAACTGGAATCTGGACAGCTATCTGCGGAACATGATGCGGGTATCCGACACGGTGTACTACCGGGTCATCAAGAGTGCGGATCTGGAGCAGAGTGACACGGCGCAGGAGCTGCGCGACGCTTTGAAGCTGCTGTACGCCAAGGACCGGGATGTGCTGGTGTCTCTGGCGGTGTTTGACGAGAACGGAGAGCTGATCTCCGCCACGCCCCTGACAGAATTGAAAAACAGTGTGACGCCCAGCCGTGAGGGGTGGTTCACCGCCGCCATGGAGCGCATTGAAAACCTGCATTTTTCCACGCCTCATGTGCAGCACCTGTTTGAGGACCCCGACGCGCGGTATCATTGGGTGGTGTCCCTCAGCCGCCATGTGGAGTTGACCCGGGGCGGCGTGATCCAAAGCGGCGTGCTGCTGGTGGATATGAACTTCAGCGGCATTGAGCAGATCTGCAAGGATGTATCCTTTTTCGACGGGCAGGGTTATCTCTACCTGATCGACGGAAACGGAGAGATCATCTACCACCCCCGTCAGCAGCTTCTCTATGCGGGCTTGCAGGAGGAAAACAACCTGACGGCCGCCGGGTATTCCGACGGGACGCATACGGAGATCTTTCAGTCCCAGCGCCGGCAGGTAACGGTGAAAACAGTGGGCTACACCGGCTGGAAGCTGGTGGGCGTGGTGCCGGCGGAGACGCTGCGGGACAATTACAGTCAGCTTTTGCTGTTTGCCCTGTTTATAGTGTCCTTCTCCATCTTTTTGCTGGTATTCGTGAACCTGCGGCTTTCGGAATGGATCACAGCACCTATGAAAAAGCTGGATCATGCGGTGAGAGAGTTGGAAAAGGGCGTGGAATCCGTTGACTTCAATGTGGACGGTCCCTACGAGGTGGAGCATCTGAGCCATTCCGTGCAATCCATGATCTCCACCATGCGGCACCTGATGGAGGATGTTCTCCGTCAGGAGGAGGAAAAGCGCCGCAGCGAGCTGGACGTGCTGCAATCCCAGATCAATCCCCATTTCCTGTACAATACGCTGGACAGCGTGGTGTGGATGACGGAGAACGGCCGGACACAGGAGGCTGTGGTCATGCTGACGGCGCTGGCCCGGTTTTTCCGGATCTCTCTCAGCAAGGGCAGCAACATCATTCCCATCGGGGACGAGATCGAACACGCCCGGAATTATCTGACCATCCAGAAAATGCGTTATAAGAATAAGTTCTCTGCCGACATTTCCGTGGAGCCGGGGGTGGAGAAGCTGTATACCATCAAGCTCATCATCCAGCCGATTCTGGAAAACGCCATCTATCACGGCATGGAGTATGCCGACGGTGACGGCGAGATCCACATCCGGGCCTTCCGCGAGGAAGAAACGGTGGTCATCGAGGTGGAGGACAACGGGCCGGGTATGTCGGAGGAGATCGTGGAGCAGCTTTTGAAGCCCACAAGGGATGTGAGTGTCCCGAAGGCAAAGGGCTCCGGTATCGGCTTCCGCAATGTTCACCAGCGGATCCAGCTGACCTTTGGCAGCGCTTATGGCCTGACCATTCGCAGCGAGCCGGATAACGGGACGGTGGTGCGGATCTGCCTGCCTGTATTGGAGGAAGAGGATGCCCGGAAGTACCGGAAGGAGGGGGAGCGATGAGCCGGAAAGTATTATTGCAGCTGGTGCTTCCCCTGATTGGATTGAGCGTGCTGTTCTGGCTGCTGGCCTTCGCTCCCGGTGATAAGCATTACCAGCCAGCCCTGTTGGAAATGTCCGTTATTCTGCGGGATGGAGACGGCAATGTTTCCGCCATGCGAAAGGGCATGGAGCAGGCGGCCAAGGATCTGAACGTGGAGCTGCGCTTCCTGACCCCGGCGGAGGACAACAGTGCCGTTGAACAGGTGCAGTTGCTGGAACATGAGGTGTCGGGAGCGGCTCCGGCTGTTCTGCTGGTACCGGCGGACCGGGAGGCGCTGGGCGAGGCGGTATCCGCCGCTGCGGGGAAGACGACCCTTGTGACGGTGGAGACCGATATGACCGCATGGGGGGCTGATGCCTCTATCAGCATGGACCACCAGGCATTGGGCGAGGCGCTGGGCAAAGCGGCGATGAACGGTGTGCCCTTCGGCGGCACGGTGCTGCTGCTGGACAGCCTGCCCGGGGACAACGGCGTGCGGGAGCGTATGGAAGCGGCTAAGGCACTTTTGGAAGAAAAGGGCCGGCAGGTGCGTATTTACCGGTGGACCTCCGACAGTACGGCGTTTGCCAACATTTTGCGAATTGAGCGCCCGAAGGCCGTGATCGCCTTTGAAGCAGCTGCGCTGACGGAAATGGCGGAGCTGTCACGGGGAGAGGAAGCTTTCCCGCTGCTCTACGGCTGCGGCTCCACCGCCGGCATCGCCGCTGCGCTGGAAAAGGGCCGAGTGACGGCCATTGCGGCGGTCAACGTGTTCTCTGCCGGGTATCTGGCAGTGGAGGCTGCGGCAAAGCTGGCTCGGCATGAAAGCTGGACGGGGGCCGCATCTGTGGGCTTTTCCGTCGTCCGGCAGGAAACGATGTACAGCAGCGATAATCAGAAGCTGCTGTTCCCTGTGACCTGAGACAGGAAGGAGAGAGGACGGATGAAAAGGATCGGTTGTCTGATCGCCGCACTGTCTCTGCTGATGACGCTTTCTGCCTGTCATACAGGCGGGGAAGCCGAGCAAACGCTTCGGATCGGCGTGGCGCTGTATCAGCAGGAGGACACGTTCATTGAGACCGTGACCAGAGAATTGCAGCGGGTAGCCCTGGAGAAAGAACAGGCGCAGAACTGCAAAATCAACTTATATATCACCGACGGCAAGGAAAGCCAGACCAGCCAGAATGAGCAGGTGGACCGTTTTCTGGAGAGGGGATATGACGTGATCTGCGTCAACATCGTGGATCGCACGGCGGCGGCGGTGATCGTCGACAAGGCACAGGCTGCGGGGGTGCCGGTGATCTTTTTCAACCGGGAACCGGTGGAGGAGGATCTGCGCCGCTGGAAACACGCCTACTATGTGGGCCTTCCAGCGGGAGATGCCGGAGTTTTACAGGGTGAGCTGGTACTGGACGCATGGCGGACCCAAAGAGACACGCTGGACCGTAACGGCGACGGCGTGATCCAGTATGTGATGCTGGAGGGAGAGCCGGGGCATCAGGATGCCCTGCTCCGGACGGAGTTCTGCATCTCCACTCTGGCAAACGCAGGCGTCTCTGCGGAAAAACTGGCCAGCGATGCTGCCAACTGGCAGCGGGGTCAGGCCAGCGTCAGTATGCGCCAATGGCTGCAGGAGTTCGGAGAGAACATCGAGGTAGTCTTTGCCAATAATGACGACATGGCATTGGGAGCGATTGACGCCTGCGCGGAGGCCGGCCTGGACAAGCGCTCCATGCCCTTCATTGTAGGCGTAGACGCCACGCCGCCAGCCTTGGAGGCACTGCGGGAGGGAACGCTGAAGGGGACTGTCCGCAATGACGCTGTCGGATTAGCAGAGAGCATGATGGAGCTGGCCGTTTCCCTATCCGTGGATGGAGAGCCTTCTCAGGATCTGGAATTGACGGATGAGCGGTATGTGTGGCTGCGGTATGAGGCGGTCACAGCGGAGAGCTTAGAAGATCAGGCCGTTTCATAAGAACGGCGGACATAGAATAGAAGCCCGCAGAGGGTTGGATGTACGAAGAAAGCAAGGAGGCGCGAGGTATGACATATACAGGGCTGGAGACCTATGTGCAGCAGGCTGCATTTCATAAAACACTCTCTCGGCTATATGGCGCGGAGGGGGCAGAAAAGGCCCATTCCCGCTGCATGGAGGTCATGGAAGAGTTTTATAAGACCTTTGACCGTCCGGCGGAGGCGCTGTTCAGCGCACCCGGCCGTACGGAGATCGGAGGAAACCACACCGATCATCAGAAGGGCTGCGTACTGGCCGCTTCTGTTGATCTGGATATTCTGGCGGCCGTGGCGCCTACGCAGAGCGGGATCATCCGGGTGCTGTCTCAGGGATATCCCATGATCGAGGTGGATCTCCGCGAGCTTGACCCGAAGGAGGAAGAGATCAATACCTCAGCGGCGCTGATCCGGGGCGTAGCGTCCTGCATGAGCGCCATGGGCTGTGATCTGCGGGAGCGGGGACTGGATGTGTACATGACCTCCACTGTCCCCAAGGGCAGCGGTTTGAGTTCTTCCGCTGCCTATGAGGTGCTGATGGGGACCATGCTCAACGAGCTTTTCTGGGAGGGGCGCTGCACGGCGGTGGAGCTGGCCCAGATCGGCCAGTACGCGGAGAATATGTTCTTCGGAAAGCCCTGCGGTCTGATGGATCAGATGGCCTCCTCCGTGGGCGGCGTGGTATCTATTGATTTCGAGAATACGGCTCACCCGGCGGTGGAGCAGCTGGATGTGGATCTCCACGCCTACGGCTACGCCCTGTGCATTCTGGATTCCGGCGCGGGCCACGAGGATCTGACCGATGAATACAGCGCCATCACCAACGAGCTGCGGGCGGTCTGCCGCGTTTTTGGCAAAGAGGTGCTGCGTGAGGTGCCGGAGGAAGCGTTCCTTGCGGAACTGCCCAAGGTCAGAGCAGCGGCAGGGGACCGGGCGGTAAACCGGGCCTTCCATGTCTACGCGGAAAACCGTCGGGCACTGGCGGAAAAAGAGGCACTCCGTCAGGGGGATTTCGACAAGTTCCTTGCATTGGTGCGGGAGTCCGGCCGGTCCTCCGCCATGTATTTGCAGAATGTCATTCCCACCGGAAGCACGGCGGCGCAGAAACTGATGGTGACCATCGCCCTGTGCGAGCGTATTCTGGAGGGCCGGGGTGCCGTCCGTGTCCACGGCGGCGGCTTCGGCGGTACCGCCCAGGCCTTTGTGCCGCTGGATATGTTGGACACCTTCAAGAAAGCGACGGAGGCGGCGCTGGGCAAGGACTGCTGCCATGTGGTGATGATCCGTCCGGCGGGCGGCGTCAGATTGGGATAAGGAGAACAGACGCATGAGTTACCAAGCCATCAAGGACCTGGTGGGCTACGCCCTCCGCACGGGACTGATCGAGGAATATGACCGCCCTTGGGCGGTGAACGAGCTGCTGAAGGCTATGGGGATGGATGCATGGGAGGAGCCGGCGGAAACGCATGAGCGCCCCTTAGAGGACATCCTGAAGGAGCTGCTGGATGACGCGGCGGCCCGGGGACGGATCGAGGATGATACCACGAACCGGGATCTCTTTGACACGGAGCTGATGGGGCGGCTGACGCCCCGGCCCTCTCAGGTCATCAGCGAGTTCCGGCGGCGGTATCAAGCTGACCCGAAGGACGCCACGGACTGGTTTTACCGCTTCAGTCAAGACACGGACTACATCCGGCGCTACCGCATCGCAAGGGATGTGAAGTGGAAGGCGGCCACCCCCTACGGGGAGCTGGACATCACCATTAACCTCTCCAAGCCGGAGAAGGACCCCAAGGCCATCGCGGCGGCAAAGGCGGCCCCTCAGACATGTTATCCCAAGTGCCAGCTTTGCCGGGAAAACGAGGGCTACGCGGGACGGCTCAACCATCCCGCCCGGCAGAACCACCGGATTATCCCCATTACCATCAATCAGGAGGACTGGTTCCTCCAGTACAGCCCCTACGTCTACTATAACGAGCACTGCATCGTTCTGAACGGGCATCATACCCCTATGAAGATCGACAAAGCTACCTTCCGCAAGCTGCTGGACTTCGTTAAGCAGTTCCCCCACTACTTTGTGGGCAGCAACGCAGATCTTCCCATCGTGGGCGGCTCCATTCTGAGCCATGACCATTTCCAGGGCGGCTGCTACACCTTTGCCATGGAGAAGGCCCCCATTGAGCGGCCCATCGCCTTCCGGGGCTTTGAGGATGTGGAGGCGGGCATCGTCAAGTGGCCTATGTCCGTGATCCGGCTCCGCTGCGGAGACGATCAGCGTCTTGTGGAGCTGGCAGACCGCATCCTCACCGCATGGCGGAGCTATACGGACGAGGCGGCCTTTGTGTTCGCGGAGACCGACGGTGAGCCCCACAACACCATCACCCCCATCGCCCGGATGCGGGACGGGAAGTTTGAACTGGATCTGGTGCTGCGGAACAACATCACCACGGCGGAATACCCTCTGGGCGTGTACCACCCCCATCAGGAGCTGCACCACATCAAGAAGGAGAACATCGGCCTCATCGAGGTCATGGGCCTTGCAGTGCTTCCCGCCCGGCTGAAAGCCGAGCTGAACGGCGTGGCCCGGGCACTGGCCCGTGGCGAGGACCTGCGGGCCGATGAGACGCTGGCAAAGCACGCGGACTGGACCGAGGAGCTGAAAGCCCGCTATACGTTTACCGAGGAAAACGCGGAGGAGATCCTGCGGCGGGAAGTCGGCGTGGTGTTCGCCACGGTTTTGGAGCACGCCGGCGTTTACAAGTGTACACCAGAGGGCAGGGAAGCCTTCTTAAGATTTGTTCAGAGCGTGTAAGCTGGATATAGACGTGAAAAAATAAGGAGGACGTGTATATGAAAACCATTCTGGTGGCCGGCGGAGCCGGCTATATCGGCAGCCACATGGTAGCGCTGTTGGTCAAGCGGGGCTACGAAGTTGTGGTGGCGGACAATCTGCGCACCGGACACTGGCAGGCCGTCAAGGGCGCGCGGAAGATGTATGTAGGCGATCTGCGGGACGGCGCGTTCCTGCATCAGATCTTCACGGAAAACAAAATCGACGGCGTCATCAACTTCGCGGCATTTTCGCTGGTGGGCGAGAGCGTGACCAACCCGCTGAAGTACTACGGCAACAACGTGGAGGGCGCGGTGTCCCTGCTGTCGGCCATGCAGGCTCACGGCGTGGACAGGATCGTGTTTTCCTCCACGGCGGCGGCCTACGGCGAGCCGGAGAAGCAGCCCATTGAAGAAGGGGACCGCACGGAACCCACCAACCCCTACGGCGCAACGAAGCTGGCCATTGAAAATATGCTGAAATGGTGCGACTGCGCCTACAAGATTCGCTATGTGGCGCTGCGCTACTTCAACGCCGCTGGCTCCGACACGGAGGCAGGCATCGGCGAAGATCACAACCCCGAATCCCACCTGATCCCGCTGGTGATGAAAACGGCTCTGGGTCAGCGGGATCACATCGGCATCTTCGGCGAGGACTACCCCACGCCGGACGGCACCTGCGTGCGGGACTACATCCATGTGAAGGACTTGGCAGAGGCTCATCTGCTGGCGCTGGAGTATCTGGAGCGGGGCGGCAGCAGTGACGTGTTCAATCTGGGCAATGGCGCCGGTTATTCCGTGCGGGAGATCATCGAAACGGCCCGCCGGATCACCGGCAAGGAGATCAAGGCCGTTGTGGAGCCCCGCCGGGGCGGCGACCCCTCTGTCCTGATCGCCTCCAACAAGAAGGCCGCCGAGGTTCTTGGTTGGAAGCCTGTTCTGGGGCTGGATCAGATCATTTCCGACGCATGGGCGTGGCACAGCGGCCATCCCAACGGCTATGAGGGATAAGAGATGTATCGACTGAAGCCGTTTGGCGTACTGAATGGCAGAGAGGTGCCCCTTATCGAGCTTTTCAATGACAAATGCGCCGTAGAGCTGCTGCCCTACGGTGCGGCTGTCCGGGCCATCCGCGTGCCGGACCGAACCAGCAAACTGACGGACATCTGCTTGGGCTATGACGATCTGGAGAGCTACCGGACGCTGGACGCCTGCTTTGGCGGAACCATCGGCCGCTGCGCCAACCGCATCGGCGGGGCGCGATTCACCATCGACGGCAGAGGGTACCGTGTTACGGCCAACGAGGGGGAGAACTGTCTTCACGGCGGAATCGAGGGCTTCCACAAGAAACTGTGGGAATTTACCTGCGAGGAAAACGC